>Ga0247831_1008419_pt1 | contig 10889 bp, 11 predicted proteins | sample LaCruzMarch2015__9_FD_192406 | JGI IMG/M metagenome (GOLD analysis project Ga0247831, IMG submission 192406) | Freshwater microbial communities from meromictic Lake La Cruz, Castile-La Mancha, Spain - LaCruzMarch2015_1m | ecosystem: Environmental > Aquatic > Freshwater > Lake | place: Spain...
AGAAGAGCGACAAAAGTGTCTACAGTTCCAAACACGTGAGACAGATGGAAGCTCTGATGGAAAAGCGAGCCAATACATCATCCACATTGAAAACGCCAGCGACATCCGATCCGCCTTCATCGTCAGGCAAGTAAAGACAGTCAACGAACTTTTCCAAGTGATTTGCGATAAGTATCCCAAGCTTTGTCATGAGTCTATTGTTATGAGAGTGAGTGATGCGCGCACAGGAAGCTTCCACAGAGTCTATTATGAAAAAGAGCTTCCTCAGCATACAGACAGTCTTTATATTCATCTTTCTCTGAGGAAACATACACCCATGTATGGTTGTAAAATTGAAGCCCAATGAGTTTCCTATCCCAGCACCTTTCCCACCTGTCTATCAGAAACAATGCCGAACAACAGCCGCAAGTCCTCGCGTGACAAGTCTCCTATCCAAGTCACATCGGATGAGGACTTTGTGAGCATCCTCATGGTGAAAAAGCCCTCTTCGCGCAAGACGACACCCAAATCCAAGCAGGAAACGCCACGTGACTCCCCTCGTCCTGAGTTCATGGAGCCACTCTCTCCGAAGCCACTTACACCTCCACCGACCCCGTGGGAGATTCTGAGTATGCCCGAGCCTGAATACTGGGCGATGACCGAGCGGGTTCAGAAGATGTATCGTGAGATTGAGCGCAAGAATTACGAGGAGGCGCTCCTCAACGACTTAAATAGACCGCGCTTCTGGGAGGACCGCATTGAGAAGCTGGAGAAGGAGCGTGAGTATTTCAACAAGAAGCGGGGCTGGTCTGCGGTCGATATGGCTTGTGTGGACCGCATTGATGCGCAGATTCAGGAGTGTGAGAGTGAGTTGGACCGCATCTATGCGGTGGAGGAGCGCTTGGAAGTTGAGTATGATTAAACAAAAAAAAAAGAAACAATCTGAACCAAAAAAAATTGAAAAACTTTTTTTGGTAGAGAGACGCATACCAATGGCAACCGATTTCAAAGAGACAATTTTGAGAGAGCTGGAGACGCTTCGGCTTGCGGATTTGTATCGTAAGCAGACATTTCCTGCCAGAGCCTATGAGGCAGCTCAAGAAACCCTCAAGGGTATTTCTGGACCGATTACGAAGCCTGAGGACACCAAGGGTCTTGAAGGTGTCGGTGCGAAGATTCAGCTGAAGATTCAAGAAATCATTAGCACTGGAAGTCTGAAAGCTGCCACTGAAGCAAAGAGAGAGCTTCCTATTGAAGCATTCCAAGCCCTCCTTGGTGTTCATGGCGTGGGCCCTGTGAAAGCGAGAGACCTCATTGATGGAGGGATTACCACAATTGAGGGCCTCCGCAAAGCCTCAGAGGGAAATTCAAAGCTACTGACAGCTGCGCAAAAACTTGGGGTGAAGCATTATGAAGATTCTCTGATGCGGATTCCTCGTGAAGAAATGAAGGAGCATGAGGATACGATTCTCCCTGGCTTATCCGAGGAGTTTACAGGAACAATTGTGGGTTCCTATCGGCGTGGTGCTCTTACTTCAGGTGACATTGATGTGTTGCTGACACTCCCTGACTCTATGGCTAAGAAGGACCAAGGTGCTTTATTTCTTCAGATGATTGACCTCTTTAAGGAAGTGGGGTATATTGCTGACGCATTGTCGTCTGGACCCACGAAGTTCTTGGGCTACTGTCAGATTGAGGGAAAGCCAGTGCGTCGTCTTGATTTGCTGATGATTCCCAAGGCGGAGTATGCGTGTGCCATCTTGTATTTCACAGGCTCTCAGCAATTTAATGTGGCCTTCCGCTCGTATGCGCTGACAAAGGGTTACACGTTAAACGAGCATCGTTTGGAAGCTACCAAAGAGGGCGTTCCTGCTGTTCCAGCGTTTAATACAGAGAAAGACATCTTTGACTTCTTGGGTCTTCAGTTTGTAGAGCCGACGATGCGTCGTGATGGGCGTGATGTGAAGACACTTGTATAATCCTCTTTGTCTAAAAAATAAAAAATTGAACAACATTTTTTTTAAGAGAGATAGCCACAATCGTGACAATCCCATTACAATTGTTGCTCTTGAATAAATTAAATAGACAAAACAGCCTCTAACCAAACCTGACGCTCTTCCTCGGGAATCGAATAAGTATCCATGAGACTCTTCGCTTGTCGTTCTTTTTCTTCATTGGCCATCTCTTTTGCTGCCAAGAGACTGATTTCATTCTGGAAGACTTCCTTCATGTTGATAGGAGCCTTCACATCTTCTTCAAATCCCACAAGGACATTGGCCAGTCTAGACAAATGTCCTTGTGCGCACATACCAAGAGAATCCAATGATTCTTCCCAGAGACGTTGAACGAGCTCAGGATTCGTCTGAATCTTTGTCCAGAGGCCTCGCAGAGCTTTGCGATACGCCCAGTCTCCTTCCGCACACACTGATTCTGTATTTCCCCACTTCCTCATATCCTCTAGGACACTGGTGAGTTTGTTGTAATTTACATAGTGTTGCCCCATCCATGCTGTCTCAATCTCAGACAATGTCTTTTGCTTCTGCTTCACTGTAATAGACTGTAGAATCTCCATTTTTTCGTTTGTCTGGACAACGACTTCTTTTGTGTGGACATTCTGGCCGTCGTGCGCAACATCTCCAAGATTTCTTATACGGAGTCGTTTGCGTTCTTGTTCAAGTGTGTCTCGTTGTTTCTGGAGGTAAATCACAAAATTCTGAAGCTCTTGCGTTACATCAGGGAAGAAGGCAAAGTCCTCTAGAAATGAGACGAGTTCAAAGGAGCTGAAGCGCTGCTGGACAAACCACCTCCTATAGTAGTATCGGACATAGCTGACAAACCGCTTCTTAATCTCTTTCAGAATCTTGTATTGCCCTACACGATCAATTCCATAGTTCTCTCCCTCAGACTTGAGGACCTGCCAGAAATGATATTCAGAGCGATAGGTCAAGCCCTTGTCCTCGTGAAATGTATTCACCCACCGTTGGAGTGTCTCTTTAAGGAGATACTCTTTGTTCAGACTCATTTTAGCATGCTGTGCCTTCTAAAACAAAGTTGAATTTGGTTCAAATTTATATATGATGAATCTGGACTTCCGCATTATTGGGATACGCTGTCTGTCTTTTTCCTAGCGCGTGAATAAAATCTCCATGACTGACCACAAGGACGGATTGGTAGGGAGAGACTTGGCTTTTTAGGAAATAGATGAAGCGTTGGATTTGCTGGTCCAATTGTTCATCTGTATCAATACTAGTTTCATCTTCATAAGGCAAATAATCGCAAATTGTTGTCTTTTTTTCCCGACATAAATCTGTAAAGATAAGACGGCCATATTTGATTTTACTATTTTCAAGTGTCTGACACGTGCGTTTCATAATTGAACAAAAGACAATATCATACTCACCTTCTACTTGGGACGCTTGTTGAATACCTCTTTCCGTCAAGGCACAATCTTTTTCAGACGTTAGATTCGCATTAAAAATACTTTCTGCGTGACGCAAAAAATGGACCTTCATCTCTTTTAAATTCTTTGTGGATTTTGTTTAAATGATCTTCCTCTTCAACCAAGCCTAGACGTAAAATTGAATTTTATAATTGAACAGGGTTAAAGCCACATTCCTGTTTTCTTCTAAGGACACTATGGCTTTTCACTCGAACTCTCTGACGGCCGTTGGCACAAAGGGCTCTGACGTCTACACCGCTGTCGGTGTGGAGGACCCTCGTGTTGCACTTAGTGTCCTTCTGACACGTGGTGCGCATGTTAGTAACATTCGCTCTGGTATTGACGCAATTCTAAAGATGGAGGACACGCAGGCTCTGAAGGACGTCTTTGTCATGGTCTTTCAGACGCGCGACGTCCGTGGTGGCAAGGGAGAAAGGACCGTGGCCTACGAGATGCTGAAGGCACTCCTGGACAACAAGGAGTATTCCTCTCTGGCTTCAGACATTCTGGACCTGGTGCCTGAGTATGGCTGCTGGCGTGACCTCTTTGTCTTGGCGCAGACGCATGCGACTCTGCGCGTCCTGGACATCACGGAGCACCAGTTCCACAAGGATGAGGCAACTCTGGCAGGTGGCAAGGTAAGTCTCATGGCGAAGCACGCGCCGCGCGAGGACAAGTATCCTGAGCTTTACAAGGCACTGGCTAACCGCCTCTTTGCTTCCGAGCCCAAGTTCTCTCGGCGCCTCAAGGCTTTGCGTCAGGCTCTGGCGGCCATGAACCGTGTCGCTCACACAGTGGAGGTCCAGATGTGCTCGAAGCAGTTTGCCGAAATCAAGCCTGAGGAGGTTCCTGGTCGTGCTCTCCAGAAGTATACCAAGGCCTTCCTGAACCAGCCCTCTACCTACCGTCACCCTCTCCACCCTCGCCCTCTGGGTGACCAGGATCGTGTTGAGTGTGCGGAGCACTTCTCGGAGCACTTCGCGAAGGCTGCGAAGGGAGAGGCGAAGCTGAACGGGTCCAAGACGGTCTTCCCTCACGAGCTCATCAGGAAGGTGGCGAATAGTATGGGTCTCAGCCGCTACTACAACTATGAGGGTCAAGGGATTGTTGGGTTATCCCCCATGACCCAAGAGGAGAAGGACGCCATTGTGGGAGTCTGGAACCAGATGGTGAAGGATGCGAAGGAAGGGGGTGGTCTGGGCCGCTCGCTGGCGATGTGCGACTTCAGCGGCTCCATGCATTCCTCTGGGCCCAACGGTGACCTGCCTTACTGGGTGAGCATGGCTCTTGGCCTGCTTATCTCAGAGGTCACCACCAAGGAGTTTGAGGACGTCTTCCTGACGTTTGACTCCACGCCCAAGTTTCACCATTTGCCCAAGGGCGACATCTTCACGCGTGTGGCCAGCATTCGTGATGGCATCGCTCAGGGCATGAGCACTGACTTCCAGAAGGCCATGGACCTGGTGCTGAAGCGCTGTAAGACCATGCGCGTGAAGCCTGGTGAGGAGCCTGAGAACCTCATCGTCCTCACCGACATGAATTGGGACGCAGCATATGGGTCTCATGAGGCATCCTACTACACGGGCAACCGCTACCGCCACACCGTGAAGACGGACACGTGGCAGACGCATGTAGAGATGATCCGCGAGTCCTTCAAGCGGGCAGGTGAAGACATGTGGGGTCCTGGCCAGGGTCTCAAGATGCCTCGCATCGTCATCTGGAATATCGCTGCGACTTCCACAGACTTCCACGCCAAGGCCGACACCGAGGGTGTTGTGATGCTTTCTGGCTGGTCGCCAAGCCTGTTCAAGGTGCTCCAGAAGGAGGGTGTCATCATCCAGACCCCCTATGCGGCACTCCGTTGCCAGCTGGACGATGAGCGGTATGACCCTGTCCGTGCTCGCGTAGAGGCGTGGCTCAAGCGCAAGGCGTAACGTTCTGAGCTCAACTAAAAAAAAATATAAAAACCAAAACCAAAGAAAAAAAGTTTTTCGTTTGGTTTCTGGACTCTCTATGAATTACTGTATCTTTCGTGCGCTCATGCGTTCTTTGCGACGGTCATCAAGAATTTTTTTTCGTAATTCTGAAGTGCTCTCGCATCTTCCCGTGGTAGAAGTAGCGATCGAGCTCGTCTGCTTTCGCACACGGGTCCTCACTAAATTTAGGGCATGTGAAACTACCTTCACATTTCTGGAACATGCAAATATAGCCCCCAAAGTCTTTAATGCTACAGTGAATGTCTACTGCAGTTTCTGGAATTTTTACGCGTGAAACAGAGAAGCTTGCGTAGTCACCATAGAGCTCACATTCAGATGACTCAATGACCTTCGCGAGCTTCTCTAATTCCTCTTCATTGCCCGTCCACTGGCAATACAGGACATACGTTTCGTCCTCCTTGTGGTTGTGCTCAAGAATAATGATATAGTCCATTGTAGATAAGAAAAGTCCTATGTGTGCGTTTCCTTATCTAGCCTATTCATTCAATTTTTCTACTGTATGCTACTCATCTTCATCATCTTCATCATCTTCATTTCCAGTGGTATCAATTGTCAAACGAATGTGACCTGAGCGGAATTCAAAAATGCCATTCTGAAAATGGCACCTCACAGGATCCTTGAAGGTATAGAACTGACCTCCATTTCCATCTTGCTTACAGAGTGCTTTTGGACAGATGCCAATGATACCAGCATCTACACAAAACTCTTTTCCATCGGTGGCATAATAGCGTCCATCACCAGCGAAAGTATTAGCAACAAGGAAGAAGTGTTCTGTGCCCTTCTCTTTATACAAACCGCTGTCATATCCACCTAGGCTTCCAAAGATTGTATCATAGACTTGAGACTCTACAGCATAACAGAGGTCACCAATGTAATACTCTCCAGCAGGAGCGATATATTTGTGAGTTTTCTCATGGGTCCAGTCGTCTTCCTTGAGTCTGCGAACAGGCGGTTTGGTCGTGTCTTCTTCAACTGAGAAGATAGGACGAGATGCGGCTTCCCAATGAAGCTGCCACGTCTTCTCAGATGGAAAGGTCTTCTTCTCAGGATACACCTGAAGGAATTGTCCCTTCTTCGTATAGACTGCGGTTGCGACGCGTTTAGTATTCAGAAAGAAACGAACAGTTGGAGATGACATCTTGAAATATACCTAGGAATGTGGGGAACCCTTGGTTCAATTTTGAATCTACATATATTTATTCTTGAAAGAGTCTAAAGCAGAGAAGCTAAGACTAAATTGAAGGGTTACAAGCGATTGAATGAAAAATGAAAATTGAATCGCCTGTCGCCCTGGGTCACTGTTGCCACCGCAAGGTGTCACTCCTAAGGCTTCTTCCAGCAACTGACAGTTATATTAACTCCAAGAAGCCTGTTATCGGAATTTGGTTTAAAGTTCCATCCAGCAACACAAAATCGTAATTCAGCTGCTCTTCTGGCAGCTTCTGGATACTTGATTAAGGAAACTTAATTAAATATCCTAGGACTCAGCAGAAGTATCCTGGCCAGATAGAGTCCTCACAGCAACAAATCCTCTTAATTGATTGATAGGGGCCTGATAGAAAGGTGCCACGCAGCAAAGAACCTCTAGTTTCTGAAGAAGTGCCCTCGCTTTCCTTGGGGGCCAGATGATTAGAATCCTGACGAGGAAAGGTTGATGAGTCTCATACAGCAAACCAACATAATATCACTTGATATAATTATCTTGAGACTAGAAAAACATCAACAACCAAGGATTCATACAGCAACACCCTATTATACTTTGTTGACTGCTGGAAAAAAGTGATGATTCGCAAGATGAACTTAAGGATGGATAGGATTTTTTTTAGTTTTTTTCTGAACTGTAGTTTGTAGTCTATAAACTTAGGGATTTTTTTACTTTCTAAACAAATACGATTTGTTTGGGAAATTGACAGCACTTAAACTTTTTCCACTCTATATATCTAATGGATTCAATAGAGCCTTTGTCAAAAGAAATGTTAGAGAGAGAAATGACACCGTCTGCGAGTCTTTCATTTGCACTTTTTTTTGGGGTTGCGCTAAGTGGATTTTACTTCTATGATTTACTCCAACGGTGGCATAAAACAGATGAACATGTTTCACAGTTTGATACGAAAGTTCAGAAGCTATGTATGATTCAAGATGCTCAAACAGATGTAATTGAAGAACATGAACAACGCATACGTGAAAAGAAGGATTATGATGAATCTGACGAGGTTCAAAATGATAAATATCAGGCGTGGAAGGGCGAATACTTTGACGAGCCTCGTAAAGTAGAAATATCGCTCTCACGTAAAAAGGAAACTACACTGAAGGAGAATCAAGAGTGGATAGTGTGGGAAGGTGAATCCAATGCCTCCGTTACAGCTCGTGATTATTATCTTGGGAATCTCAATCCAGACTTTCAATGGGAAATTCGGGAAGGAGAGGACTACTATATTCTGGTCGCAATGGAGTCGTTTGTAGAAAGTTGGAACAGTGTAATTCTCCTCGAGATATTTATGACATTCCCTTCGCAACAAAGTCTCCTTGAATTTACTGAACAGACGTCTTTTAATGGAAATCCGACAATCAATCTGGCTTTGAAAAAATATCTGGAAGAAAAGAAACTTCGGTGGCAACGGGTCCTCATTCACGCTAACGGGGAGTAGGATCAGAGAGCTTAATACAGCTTGTAAAAGCTGTTTGTTCTTGACCACAGAATGTTTCAATAGACTGTGTCTTCATACAGGTTGCAAACGCGAGAAGTTCTTGGTCACACTGAGGTTTAAATGAAGGAGGCGTTGTGTTTGGTGTTACAGTGTTAATTGTAGGGGCACCAAAGACGGCAGAGACCATTCGCTGAGCAATTGCGCTGCCTGCGCCCAATCCGAAGCCGTGTTTTATGGACTCAGTCAAGCTAGGAACAGATGGTATGGCTAACGGGTGACCCACAGTTGAATATGGATTCCGGAAGGGAACAGGAGCTGTTGGCGTGGAGTGACTTTTCGTTGAAGAGGAGTTTCTGGGCATTCTATACCTATGAAAAAGGAATTGTTATATTCATTTTTCATATGTGGCTAAAAGTTAAATTTGAAAGCTCGGAGTGCTGTAGAGGAATTTATACCCATGGAAAGTCTTCGAAATGATCTCCGTAGTTTAATTGCGAAATATGGACTTCAGTCCGTACACAAGGAGTTTCAGAATGAAATGCGTGAGACCTATGCTTTCCTTCGTAATCTGTATGAGCCTCCTAAGAATAACTTAGTGATACCTGTCGCTGAAGTGATTCCAGATAGAATTGTAACACCTCATCACAAAGTAATGACTCTTTCTGATACTGTTGAAGAACCACCCTTGCTTGATTTGTCTAGTCCTGTTGAACGAGTGGTAGTCGTTGAGAAACAGGAAGCTCCATCTGACCCCAGTCTGAAAGAGGTAGTTATTCAAGCAAAGAAAGATATGTTTCAAGAAGGACAAGAAAAGTTTTCCAAGGCAAAGCACCGTGAAGAGGTGTTAAAGAAACACAAGGAGCTCACTGAAAAGGGTATCAAACCTGAAAGTCTTCTAACAAAAGAAAACATGGCAACATGGCTGGGTCAGGGGATGAGCTATATGCGGATTGCTCGTGATCATGTAGGTGTTCCTGAGAATGAAGTCGCTGCGATGGCCAAAACATTTGGTCTTCAAAGTGATATCAAGAAATTTATTGTGATGAAGAAAACTGGAAAGCAAGGTTAATCCGATACAACTTTCTTCTTCCCCTTGGGTTTTTTTTCATCTGTTGAAGTCTCTTTCTGAGGTTTGTCTTGGAGAAAGTCTAAGAGTCCTTGGACTTTGTCTACACTGAGTTTTAAAGAATCATAGAGTTCTTTGGCTTTGTTCCGTTGATTTTCTGTGTCTGATTTATATTCACGAAGTCTTAGAAAGGCTTGCTGAATTTTATCAACCAAATCATCTTTTTCTCGTTGGTCACTAGAGGCCACATATTGAAGCATAAGACGTAGAGTAGAGGCAATACAGACACCTTTGGCTTGGTCACTCATTCCTTCGAGGACAAGATAACAGATAGGCTTCTTCATAGGTGTCAATTCAATCTCACAATGTTCTTTGGTATGAACCTTTGAATTGAGTGAGACAAGAATTCCCCCTAAGACAGACGAGTCGTTGTCCACGTCACGGGTAATCTTATCACGCTCGTTTTTAGGGACAGCTCTGCTATAGTTCTTGGCATCTAGGATAAATGTCTTTTTCTGTTTATTCACAGCACGGAAGTCTGCTTTTCCTGGCTCATTATGAACCTCTTCAAAATCCCATTCATGAATCTGCGATAAAAGAGTATGAATTTCAGCTTCACCTTCTTTTCCAAGTGTAAAACTTGTCTTGCTTTTCTTCATTTCTAGCATTTGTGTTTGAAGTGAAATCTTTTCAGTATGTTCTCTCTCATAGGCTTGCTGCCAATCTTGTTTTGCTTCAAGCTTTGCGATTGTCTTTTCGTAAGTCGTTACCTTCTCTTGAAATGTTTGTGCCTCCTGTAATTGTGTTTCCTTTATAAGAAGGTGTTTCTGTTTTTCTAGCTCTAGGCGGAGCTTCTCTTCCTTTTCAAGAATTGCTCTTTCAAATCTGTTAATTTGCTCCTGAAATAAGAGATTCTTGGAAGTTAGGGAGTCAATCTTCAAGTCTTGCTCCAGAACAACCTTCTTGAATTTGGCAGTTTCCTCACGCCTTCCCTGTTCCTTTCCTTCTTCACGATGTAGTTCTAGTATTTTTTCTAGATCAATATCCCGTTTGATCATGCTTTCTTGCTGTATAAGATCCCAACACAAAAATCCCAGACGAAGAACTTCTTCTTTTATTTCTGGTAGGCAATCTATATAGCGTTTCTCAAGTATAGACATCTTTACTCTAATTCAATATCTCTCATTTTTTAGATTGACATATTTAAAGGGCTGCTTTGAATGAACGTGTTTGTATAAGAATCAAAGAAGTTTTAATGCGATTAAGTGCTGAATGTGTCTCGTTGGATGAAAGCCTTCCTTAATCATGTCTTATCTTGTGTAGACTTGTGTAGACTTGTGTAGACTTGTGTAGACTTGTGTAGACTTGTGTAGACTTGTGTAGACTTGTGTAGACTTGTGTAGACTTGTGTAGACTTGTGTAGACTTGTGTAGATTTCATCTAGGTTTTGTCTAGAATCTCATTTGTCTTATAACGTAAATTTATTTCTTATGAATAAGAATTTCTGATACTACCTAATAATATCTGGTATTGTCTGACATTGTCTTATATAGACTATAGGGCGCTAACGCGCCGCCGATTTCTTATCTTATCTTTTCATCTACGTCATAAACATGACGTAAAATTATCTGTCCTTTTTACTACCATCTTCATTATCTTCTTGTTTCTTCGAATATTCTACGATAGTATCATATCAGATAAATATTCTTTTATATTTTCTTTCCATTCTCCGCAGTTACAGAGTTTTTTTCCTCACCCCG
>Ga0247831_1008422_pt1 | contig 10887 bp, 9 predicted proteins | sample LaCruzMarch2015__9_FD_192406 | JGI IMG/M metagenome (GOLD analysis project Ga0247831, IMG submission 192406) | Freshwater microbial communities from meromictic Lake La Cruz, Castile-La Mancha, Spain - LaCruzMarch2015_1m | ecosystem: Environmental > Aquatic > Freshwater > Lake | place: Spain...
CCCGACTCCAATGCGAATGGCATCCCAAAGGTCTGTGGAAGTATCAACGTCGCGGTGAGCGCCCGCAGAACATGGAATCTCAACCGCCCCATGCATCCGGTGAGCCGCACGGGATCGAACGCCAAATTGGGGTTTCGCGTCAGATCCTGGTCGGCGAGCCCACATTGTGCTGCCTGTGCCATCCGAGTCGCAGGTGAATGAACTATCGTGGTGCGCAGCTTGTTCCAGGAATAGATCGACATCTTGTGTGCGCAGACACGGTAGGTCGCCCAAAGCAATTACAACGCCGTTGCCCTCTGATGCGCTCTTTGCGCACTCTAGCCCGAGATCCAAGGCGTCAAGAAGTCCAGTGGGTGAGCCTTCCATGATGACATCTCCTCCCAAATCTTCAACGAGGGAAGCGACTTCCGCATCTGCGGTGATCACGGTGAGTCGAGCCACTTGGCCAGAGCCGATAAGCGCCGCGACAGTGTCAGCCAGGAAAGGACCAGCTAAATCATTTCTGCCTAGTCGAGACTTTGCGTTGTGAAGCGCCTTTGCGGGAACTAATGCGTGCCACTTGACTTCGCTAGGCACGGACTGATCAAACATGGGCCCATTCAACCGGGTCGACAGGTACGCTGATGAGGTGGCTGGACATACGACAAGGCGATCCAAAATTGGTCTGGGTTTTCGGATCGCCGTTTTTTTTGGCCTGCCATTTCTCACGATCTTTACAAAATGGAATTGGCGAGGTTTTGAACAACTCTCGCGGCACGATCGCGGGATTGATGGCGGGATTATTGTGGCGACGAACCACACTTCCTGGTTTGATCCGCTGGCCGTGGCTCACCCTTTGTGGGCACATGACCGCCCGCCTCGGTTTTTGGGCAAGGAATCTGTTTTCAGGGTGCCCATTTTCGGCTGGATTATTTCCAGTGCGGGGCAGATTCGGGTTTACCGTGAATCAAATGAGGCAGTCTTTGCATTCCGAGACGCAGTAGTCGCCGCAAGATCGGGTGAATGTGTGGTCGTTTATCCCGAGGGCACGATCACACGTGATCCACACTTGTGGCCGATGCAGGGGAAAACGGGAGCGGTTCGTATCGCTTTGGAGTCAGGCTGCCCTTTGTTTCCAATGGTGCAATGGGGGTCTCAGAACGTAATTGGACCGTATAAGAAGCAGCTTCGACTGTTACCCCGAAAAACAATGTATGTCTGGTTGGGCGAGCCAATAGATCTATCCCGCTATCGTGACAAGGAATGGACTCCCGAATTACTCCATGAAGCCACGGATCAACTTATGCTCACCATCGCACGCATGGAAGGTGAGATCCGAGGAGAGACTCCACCGGCTGTGCTCTATCGTCATACCGTGAATCAGAGGAGCGAGCGTTGACGAAGGTTGCCATGATGGGTGGCGGATCATGGGGAACGGCCTTTGCCGCGGTAGTTGCCGACGCAGGTTCGCAGGTGACCTTGTGGACTCGGAGTGAAGACATCGTTGCCGACATGAATGATTTTCACCGAAATAGTCGGTACCACCCTGGCGTTGATCTACCCGAGTCAATTGTTGCAACGACCAATCCCCAGATCGCCCTAGAAGGCGCTGAGATTGTGGTCTTAGCCATACCCGCTCAGTCACTTCGCGGGAATTTAGTTGAGTGGGTGAAGTGGATTGCCCCCGATGCATTGTTCGTAAGCCTGATGAAGGGTATTGAACTGGGCACATTAATGCGAATGAGCGAGGTCATCGTTGAGACCACGGGGGCCAACCCTGATCGCATTTCAGTGGTCTCCGGGCCTAATCTCGCCCGGGAAATTATTGCGCGTCAACCGACGGCAACTACCGTGGCCGCACCTACCGAAGAGGGTGCAATCGCGATCCAAAGAGCATGCACCACAGACTATTTCCGCCCGTATTGGTCAACGGATGTCATCGGCACGGAGATCGGTGGAGCCGTTAAAAACGTGATCGCATTGGCTAATGGAATAGCGGTCGGTATGGGCTTGGGTGAGAACTCCCAATCATCCTTGATAACTCGTGGGCTAGCCGAAATTGGCCGACTGGGTGTTGCTCTCGGCGCCGACCCCTTGACATTTCAAGGACTCGCAGGGGTTGGTGACCTGGTGGCTACCAGTCAATCGCCACTTTCGCGTAACCGGACCTTTGGTGAGAACCTGGGTAAAGGCCTCACGGTTGAAGAAACGATCGCAATCACCAATCAAACGTGTGAGGCGTATAAGAGTTGCCAGCCTATTTTAGAGTTGGCACAGAGGTCAGGTGTGGAAATGCCAATAACGCAGGAGGTGGTGGAGGTGCTGCACCAAGGGAAACCACCACGAGAGTTATTGAAATCTTTTATGGCGCGCGACACTAAATCTGAGATCTAGATTTTGCTCCCACTAATTAGTGCCTGATTTAGGTCTAGCCAAAGGTCATTGGGGTGTTCAATCCCAAATGAAAGTCGAATAAGGTTTTCAGGCACACCGTGGCTTTCAAGTGGCCACCTGCGCCGGCGTTCCAGGAGTGATTCGACTCCACCCAGGCTTGTCGCATATGTCCATAGCCGAGTTGATTCACATACTCGATCTGCACTGCCAGCAACTTCAATTGCTGCGATTGTGCCCCAACCGGGGTATCTCAACCGCAGAACATTTGGGTGAGATTGCAGCTGTGAGGCAAGTGAAATTGCGTTGCCCTCAGATTTTTCATATCGGATAAACAAAGTTCGCAATCCGCGCAAGGCAAGGTAACAGTCAAATGCACTCGGCATAGCACCCAGCAATACGCGTCGGACGTGCAGTTGTTCCCAGTTGGCGTGATCCTGAGCAACCACTGCGCCCATCAGAAGATCGGAATGACCACTGAGGATTTTGGTGACACTGTGTAAAACGAAATCCGCCCCCATTGCCAGGGGATTCTGGCGCACGGGACTTGCAAATGTGTTGTCCACGATTGTTGTAACACCACAATTGCGAGCGTGAGCGAGCAATATTTCGAGTTCGGCGACTTCAAGCAGCGGATTGGTGGGGGATTCAAGCCAGAGAACTTGGGAGTTGGGAAGCAGGTCAATGATCACTTGAGTTTGGGTGACATCACACGTTGTGAGTTCGATCTGACCGCGCTCATGTAATTCCCGCAATCGCACCGCAACTCCGGTGTACGCGGTCGTGGGTGCAATGACTTTTGCCCCGATTGGCCACAGGTCCATCAACGCATTGGCTGCAGCCATGCCTGAGGAAAAAACAATTGCATGGCCATTCTCCAATCCCCCGAGGGCTTCCTCCAATGCCGAGGCACTTGGGTTTGCTTCCCGGCCATATTCAATTGCTCCGCCGGCGTGAAAAGTTGAAGCGGGAACTATTGGAGCATTGATCGGGTTATCGGGCACCGCGGGTGGTCGACCTGATCTCACCACCCAGGTGCTGGGATCCAAGTCCGTGTATTCCATGGGCACACCCTAATGGCCACCCTTTGTGAACTGGCTTGTATTTCCTTGGAGAGCATCCACAACAAGGGAAGGCATGCCGGGTACGGTGAGGGCATGCCGATTGATTCCGGGACACGCATCGCGCTCGTATTTGGTGGGTGCGGTCAAGAGCACTCAATTTCGTGTGTGAGTGCCAAGTCGGTGCTTCAGGCCTTGGTCGACTTGGGTCACGAAGTGGTGTGTATCGGTATCACGCGTCAGGGAAATTGGGTAGAGGTTCAGCCCGCGGAGGTTGTGGGCTATGTCATCACCGCGGACCACTACCCGGAGGTGGCTGATCGCCCAGAGACCATCCGACTTGTTATGAATTCCGAATGTCCGGGCGTGGAGATCAATGGAGAGTTCACGGCGATTTCATTGGTTTTCCCCGTTGTACATGGCGTAGGTGGCGAAGACGGCGCTATCCAAGGACTGTGCCAAAGCATGGGGATACCTGTTGTTGGTTCGGGCGTGCTCGCTTCTGCGATATGCATGAACAAGTTGAGCGCCAAAGAGTTGGTTCGTGCAGCAGGGATTGATTCTGGTAGCTGGTTTGGTCAAAAAGATTCATCGGCGATTACTGCGCCAGTTGCCGATCCCTTCCCGTTTCCGTGGTTTGTAAAGCCGGTTATGGGGGGTTCTTCAATTGGGATTACTCGCATTGAATCTCTCGCTGACTATGAATCTGCATGCAGGGAAGCATTCCTTAGCTCCAGTGAAGTAATTGTTGAGCAAGGATTGATTCGCCCTCGTGAATTGGAAGTCGGCATTCTGGTGGGAGATACAGGAGCCGTAGCCAGCCCAGTTGGTGAAATAAAGGTCAAAGAAGGTTTCGATTACTACGATTTTGAAGCAAAATACATCTCTGATGGCGCAGAGCTAATTGTCCCGGCGCTACTTCAACCCAATGTAGCGTATGAAGTCCAACAACTTGCCATTCGAATCTTCGAATTGTTGGGGTGCACGGGATATGCGCGAATCGACTTCTTTCTCGACGGTGAAAGAATTGTGTTTAACGAAGTAAACACTATTCCCGGCTTCACACCGATTTCCATGTTTGCCCGAATGTGGTCACATGCAGGAATTGACTTCCCGCGCATTGTTGACCAACTAGTGCGCTCAGCCTCCTAGATTACTGATTGCCGAACTTAGCTCGGTCAGTATGTCAGCGGTGGTTTCGTATGCGATCGGTATTGAAACTTCAACCAACTCGATTGTTTCCATGGAAGTGAATCTCACGCCAGCTTCCAATTCCTCTGGGTACCAATTGACGTCGTTGACGGAGAGAAGTTGACTCGCTGCTGAATAGGCATTCGGCACTGCAACCCCACAGCGCAGAACAATTGCTGGGTCACCCCAGGCTTTGGTTCCGGGGGAACGTGGTCTTGTGTCTCGCAATAGCGCCCCACCGAGGCTGACCGGCAGAATCGAGCCGAACTCCGTGCAGAATGGGGAATCGGCGCCGTTGGCGGGTTCAACATCTAGGGACGAGCTGCAAGCACTAACACCTGCGAATATGAAGAGTGAACAGGCGATTGCAGCTAAGTTTTTAACCAAGGTTTACAACTGGACAGGTTAATGTTCTCGTAATTCCGGGAACAGACTGAATCTTTGCAACGACAAGTCGACCGAGTTCGTCCATGGTTGGGGCTTCAGCTTTTCCTATCACGTCGTAAGGTCCAGTGACATCTTCGGCGACTGCCACCCCAGATATTGACCGAATCGACTCGACGACGGTGACCGCCTTACCGACTTCGGTTTGAATTAATACATATGCTTGGACCGACATAGCCTCACTCTATATTTGAGTTGAGATTTTTGCCCCAAAGATCACCGGAAAGGCTCAAAGTTGTGAGTTCAGATTCCAGCAGCGGCACCCTTGCCGACCTTGGCGAGTCAGGTTTAGTAGCCAAAATTTTGGCGCAGATCGAGGGATCGAAAGTAGCAAGTCCGAATCTGGAGATCGCCGCAGGTGATGACGCGGCCGTCATGCGCACCTCAGCATCCTCATTCGTCTTTAGTGTTGACATGTACGCGGAGGGGAAGCACTTTCGAACGGATTGGTCTACAGCGATTGAAATTGGTCGACGATGTGCAGCAGGCTCCATTGCCGATGTTTGCGCAATGGGCGCTACCCCGGTCGGGGTACTGCTCGCAATTGGATTGCCCGCTGTCACTGCTTCACATTGGGTGGGAGAATTTATGGCGGGCTTCATTCAAGAAGCAGAGAACGCAGGATCAATCGTTCTCGGTGGTGATGTCAGTGGGTGCGACAGCATTGTCATATCGGTTACTGCAATAGGCACCATTGATTCAGGAAACGCAGTTAGTCGAAGCGGTGCCCGAGCGGGAGACATCGTGGGGATTTGCGGTCGATCCGGTATGGCTGCTGCCGGACTTAGGGTTTTGCAACGTGGTCTACGTTCACCGCGCGTATTAGTTGATGCGTTTAGGGTTCCCGAACTCGACTACTCCGCCGGCGCCCGGGCGGCAAAGAGTGGTGCGACTTCAATGATTGATATTTCTGATGGACTGGTCGCCGACCTGGAACACATAGCCCGCGGCTCCGGTGTGGGGATTGAGTTAGAAACAAAAAGCATTGTGATGCCTGCCGAACTAGTGTCAACCGCAGCAGCCTTTGGTGCCGACCCCATGGCATGGATTCTGGCTGGGGGGGACGACCATGCATTTGTAGCAACGTTCCCGCCCAAGAAGCGTCTGCCGGCCGGTTTTGTGGCTATTGGAAAAGTACTACAGGACTCGATCGGCGAGGTCCTCGTTGACGGGGTGCTCTACCGGGATGCCCATGAAGTCTCGCCCGGGTTCCAACATTTTTCTTCGTAGAACGAGGTAAACAGGGTGTTTAGGAAGCGCGAGCTACTTTGCCTGCCTTGATGCACGAGGTGCACACATTCAAGCGCTTGGGGGTTTTTCCGACCAGCGCGCGAACACGTTGGATATTCGGATTCCAGCGACGGTTGGTCTTGCGCTGTGAATGGGAAACGTTATGCCCGAAGCTAGGGCTCTTTCCGCAGATATCGCAGTTTGCAGCCACAATTACTCCTTCGGTCAATTTAAAGAGGTGGATCCAGGTGGATCCGGTTGGATATGAGGGTCTAATGCGAGAAGATTGCCCAACTCGTGCCAAACCTGAAAAAGAATAGCCGATCAAGTGCAATGTGATGAAGGAGGGGCTATGGGAGCGTCGATCCCAGATTCGGCCTATGCCCCAGCCACTTGCTTTACCCTGCCCATGTTGCACACGTGGCTTGTGGAAGCCCTGAATGGATTACGGGCAGCACGTGAGGAAATTGACGCACTCAACGTGTTTCCCGTCCCTGATGGAGACACGGGAACAAACCTGTATCTCACGGTGGAGGCCGCCTGCACAGCTTTTATTGAACCATGTGAGGACCTCGCCGCAGCCTCCATTGGTGTTGGTCGGGCGGCAATTTTGGGGGCCCGAGGGAACTCGGGGGTGATTTTTTCGGCCCTCCTACGCGATTTGGTGGCTGAACTGGCCAAAAGTCCAGAAAATTTTGCACACGCACTTTCTCAAGGTGCCAGCGGCGCCTATCGCGCTGTCGCAGCACCGGTTGAAGGCACAATCCTTACGGTGGCATCTCACTCGGCTCAGGAAGCTGAGTTGGTCGCATCGCGGGGAGCGGATCTTGCAGAAGTCGTGATTGCAGCGGCTGATGCCGCGTACAACTCATTGCTCCGCACCCCAGATCTACTGGTTCAACTGCGTGATGCGGGTGTCGTTGATGCTGGAGGTCGGGGCTTGGTCGTGGTACTCGACGCGTTGGTCACGGTCTTGACCGGTGAGAAACCACAGCGGATGGATCATGAAGTCCACCCGTTGAGTCAATCTTCGCCATTGGGGGAGTTAAAGGACGACAAGGGTGGGGACATTGAATGTGAAGTCATGTATCACTTCGATGCGAAGGACAGCACTGAATTACGAAATGTGTTGGAGAGTCTTGGAACGAGTGTGATGGTTGCCGGGATTGATTCATCGTGGAAAGTTCACGTGCACGTCCCACTGCATCGGGTTTCTGACTGCATCAATGCTGGAATAGCGCGGGGGGTAGTGACTCAGGTGAGCGTCGTACCCCTCGACCTACATTCAAATAGCCGAGTGCATCGTGAGTCGGCCGTAGTTCGCTCCCGGATATTAATCGCAGTGACACATGGCGAAGGGATCCAGCGCTTGCTGGAATCACTGGGTGTGACCTGCATTCCCACTCCAGCGCGACAACAACCGTCCGCCGCAGAGATCATCGCTGCAATCAAGGGTAGTGAGGCGAGAGAAATCGTCATACTTCCCTCAGATCGTGATACGCATCCAGTCGCTGACATTGCCGCATCAGATATGCGGGCAGCAGGTTATCGCGTCTCAGTAATCCCGAGTCGCGCCATAACACAGTCTTTGGCAGCTATTGCAGTGCATGATCCTTCACTTGAATTTGATCGTGATGTTGTCTCGATGACACGCGCGGCCAGCGCAACCCGCTATGGTGCAATCACCCGCGCTACACGCGATGTACTAACGATGGCCGGTGCTTGCAAATCTGGTGATTACCTTGGGCTAATTGACGGTGAAATTAGTGTGATTGAGAGCGAGCTCCTTACTGTAAGTAAAAACCTTCTGCGAAGGATGTTGGCTCCCGGAGCTGAATTGTTAACCATCGTCACGGGTAACGAATTGAGCGAATCAGAAATTGAATCATTCCTCGCGTGGGTTAAATCAAGCTATCCATTGATCGATCTTGAACTAGTTTCTGGTGAGCAGCCGTTGTGGCCCTTCATTTTCGGGGTCGAATAGTTTGAGAGGGACCGCAGGGTTTTTAAGTACGCCCCTCAATGAACTCATTGGTGGAAAAAGTGCTGCAAGTTTGGAAAAGGCATTCGGAATCACCCGCGCCGGGGAGCTTCTCAATCATTATCCACGGAGATACATTGATCGAGGACGACTCACAACTTTGCGCAACGTGGAAGTTGGTGTTCCCGTGACAATTATGGCTACTATTCAAAGTGTCGAAACTCGACGCATGACCCAAAAGCGCGGATTTATTCTGGTTGTGAAAGTTACCGACGGAATCGACACCATGGAGCTCACGTTCTTTAACCAGAAATGGCGTGAGAAAGATTTACAAGTTGGTCGAAGTGGATTATTTGCTGGGACGGTTTCTGAGTATCGCGGGGTGAGAACATTGACGCACCCGAAATTCGCACTCTTTACCGATATCGGAATTGACATTTCACAGGAGACTGATGCGATCGCGAGCTTCACGAGCGAAATCATCTCTGTTTATCCCAGTACTCAGGACCTTGCTTCGTGGCAAATTCAGGCAGCCATTGAAGTAGTGCTGGCATCCGCCGATGACGTGATCGACCCAATACCGGCTGAACTTTTAGCAAAACATGGATTCATGTCAAAAGTTGACTCCCTGCGCGCAATTCATCAACCAAAAGATCATGATGAAATTCTTCACGCTATCCAGCGAATCAAATATGAGGAAGCATTTATTCTGCTCGCGCTTATGCGCCAGCGTAAGAGTCAAGCAAAATCAGGGATCGCACATGCTCGAGGTGGATCAGGCGGAGCGCTCCTCTCCGAATTCGATGGCTCACTTCCCTTTGAATTAACCCAGGGCCAACGTGAAGTGGGTGAGGAGATATCGCAGGATCTGGCAAGAAGCATCCCTATGACAAGGTTGCTTCAGGGTGATGTTGGCAGTGGAAAGACAATCGTGTCAATCCGAGCGATGCTTGATGTTATTTCATCGGGTGGCCAGGTGGCCCTGCTTGCCCCAACGGAAGTGTTGGCCGTCCAACACCTTGAATCCCTTCACGTGTTTTTGGAGGGTGTTACCTCGCGAAAGATCCGGGTTGACCTCCTCACCGGGGGCATGCCGGTGGCAAAGCGGCGTCAGGTGCTCCTTGATGTACAAAGTGGAGACCTTGACATCCTGATCGGGACTCATGCGCTCCTTGAAGACAATGTGCAATTTTTTGATTTAGGTCTGATCGTGATCGACGAGCAGCATCGATTTGGGGTAGAGCAACGTGCACGCATGCTGACAAAGGCCAAAGGTGAATTGCGTCCACATATGTTGGTCATGACGGCGACTCCGATCCCACGGACTGTGGCCCTCACAATTTTCGGGGATCTTGACGTCTCAACTCTGACGGAGTCGCCCTCTTTGCGAGCCGAAGTCCAGACCCACCTAGTTTCGACTTCGGGGATGCCTCGCAGTGTGTCTCGCGTATGGGAACGAATGGCCGAAGAAGTGGCTGCTGGAAATCGTGTCTTTGTTGTATGTCCGAGCATTAACCGAGCAGAAGCTGATCCAAAAAAAGATAAATCATCGCGTGATCAAAATCCACAATCGGAACCGCTCGCTTCGGTTGAGGAAACGTATGAATCGTTAAGTCGACAGTTTCCTGAAATTGCCTTCGAAACGCTGCATGGTGGATTGGATTCGAAAACCAAGCGAGAAATCATGCATCGTTTTGGGGGATCCGAAGAGCCACGCATTGATGTTTTGATTGCAACGACCGTGATCGAAGTGGGGGTTGATATTCCGGAGGCAACCATGATGGTGGTCCTCAATGCCGAACGATTCGGAATGTCACAATTACATCAGTTACGGGGGAGAATTGGTCGTGGCTCTCTACCGGGTCTGTGTATTCTCGTCCATGGTTTTTCCTACAGTTCCGCCTCGCTTGATCGACTCAGTGCAATGCGTGATTCGCGAGATGGATTTGTCCTGTCACAGAAAGATCTTGAAATTCGGGGTGAAGGTGATGTCTTGGGGCAGGATCAATCCGGGGCGCTGAGTTCCCTTCGCCTGCTAAGAATAATTGATGATTTAGATTTTATTGAGACTGTGCGGATCGAGATCGAAGAGTTGTACGAAGGCAATAATTGGAATTCGGCGTTGCAGGCAATTGACACCTTTGAGATTGCACGTGCCCAGAATCTGGAAAAGGCCTAATGAGAATTATCTCTGGATCTGCCCGTGGTCGAAAGCTGGAGGTTCCTAAAGCCGGAACACGTCCCACGTCTGATCGATTGAAAGAGGCCATGTTCTCCACAATTGAATCTCACCTAGCCCGAAGCGACGTTGATTGGGGGCAGGTCAACTTTGTTGACCTCTTCGCCGGATCTGGCGCAGTTGGTCTAGAGGCCAAAAGCCGCGGTGCTCAACAAGCAGTGCTCGTTGAAAATGAGTCGAAGGCCCGAACCATCATCGAGAACAATTCTTCGCGGGCTGGATTGCCAGTGCGAATCGTGAATACTGACGCGTATTTGTGGGTGCCCGCACGTGAAGTCAATATTCTTTTCTCGGATCCGCCATATGATCATCCTGATACCCAAGTGCAGCAGTATTTTGCGCGAATATGTGAGGGCAACCACCTCTCGGGC
>Ga0247831_1008425_pt1 | contig 10882 bp, 9 predicted proteins | sample LaCruzMarch2015__9_FD_192406 | JGI IMG/M metagenome (GOLD analysis project Ga0247831, IMG submission 192406) | Freshwater microbial communities from meromictic Lake La Cruz, Castile-La Mancha, Spain - LaCruzMarch2015_1m | ecosystem: Environmental > Aquatic > Freshwater > Lake | place: Spain...
CACGCAAGCGTTATTGTCTGCTGAGCCCTTGCCTTTGCCTTCACACATGCGTCAGGATCGGCGGATTATTCTCAAGGGGGAGATTCCAAGTCCGATGAATCCCCCTGCAGGCTGCCCTTTTAGCACCCGCTGTCCTCACGTACAAAGTATTTGCGAAACTGAGAAACCCGCTTGGCGCGAAATGGAACCCGATCACTGGGTGGCTTGTCATTTGACGCAATCCCCCAGCGTGGGCAACGCTTAAAAATTTCATTGACACACTTTAACCCTGAAGGAGACCTCGAATGAAAACTCAAGTTGATTCCAAATTGAATGTCCGCCAAACGCTTTTACAGCGTCGACAGACGCTTGCCATGTTTGCAGGTTCTGCAGCCATTGGCCTGGTCGGCATGCCTGCCTGGGCGCAGGAAGCGAAAAAAAAAGGAGGCATTCTCAAAGTAGCCGCCTTGACCAATCCCTCAAGCTTGGACCCGGCAACAGGTGGTGCTGGCACAGACCATGTGTTTTTATGGACTCTCTTCGACACTTTGGTGGAATGGGATTACGCCACCCTGCGAACTAAACCTGGCTTAGCGGACTGGAGTTTTCCGGATCCCAAGACGATGCTGCTTACGATCAAACCGGGTATCAATTTTCACGATGGCACACCTTGTGATGCCCAAGCAGTGAAGTTTAATTTGGACCGAAACCGTCAGGATGCGCGTTCCAACCTCAAGGCAGATCTGGCCAGCATTACTGCTGTGGATGTTGTGGGCGCCTTGCAAGTTAAACTAACACTCAAGGCACCTGATGTAGTTCTGCCCGCCGTGCTCTCAGATCGCGCAGGCATGATGGTCTCACCCAAAGCGGTCAAAGAGTTAGGCAATGATCACGACCGTAAACCAGTCGGTGCAGGCCCATGGAAATTTGTCAGATGGGAAGACAACCAACGCGTCGTTGTCACACGCAATGAAAACTATTGGAAATCGGGTGAGCCCTATGCCGACGGCATTGAAATATCTGTCATTACAGATCAGGCCACTGCATTGCGCTCTGTAACTGCTGGTCAAAATGACATGGTTTACGCCCTGTCAGCAAGGTATAAGCCCTTGATTGAAAGAGCCAGAAACATTACGTTGGTAACGGCACCTACCCTGTATTGCATTCAGATTTACTTCAATTTCGGCCGCGCCCCGCTTAACAATCTCAAGGTTCGTCAAGCCATCAACTGCGCAATTGACCGTAATGCATTCATCAATGCGGGCATGGGTGGCGTCGGCGAAATGGCCGCCATGCAACTGCCCACATCGCATTGGGCTTATGAAAAATCACTGGCAGACCTCTACAAGTTCGACCCAGAGCGTTCACGCAAATTGTTATCGGAGTCGGGTCTAAGCAATATCGAACTGTCTTTTGGCGGCTACAACGACCAAGACAATATGCGTCGCAATGAAATCATCATGGAGCAGTTGGGTAAGGTGGGCATCAAGGCCAAATTCACCACCGGAACCATTCCTGATATTTCAGGTCAATTCTTTGGCGCTGAGAAAAAATTTGACGCTTTGCTTTCTGCCTGGACTGGTCGGCCAGATCCGAGCATGTCCTATGCGCTGATGTACGGCAAGGAGGCCTACTTTAACGCTGGCCGTGCCGAGGTTTCGCCCGATCTGGCCGCTCTGCTTCAAGAGTCGCGCGAGAAATCATCGATCGAGGAGCGCAAAGTCTCATTGAGCAAGATCCAACGCATTTTGGTGGAAGGGGCTTTTTCAGCACCACTTGCCTTCCAATTCGAAATTGCGGCGACTGGGGCACGAGTGAAAGGCTTCAGGCCGAATTTGTTGGGCAAGCCCAAGTTCAATGAAGTGTCTTTGGGTTAAGACTTAAGAGCATTCTGAAACGGCAAAAAATGAACAAGTTCTTCAACGCAATACCCGGCGGTGATCTGTTCTGGCGGCGACTGGCACAGGTATTACCTGTGCTGGTTTTCGCCACTTTTGTCGCCTTCAGTCTTTTAAAGCTGGTACCAGGTGATATCGCTGTTACTTTGGCTGGCGATAACGCAACAGATGTCCGTATTGAAGAAATACGAAAACTCTATGGACTTGACCGTTCGTTCTTGGAACAGTATTTCACTTGGATAAGCAACGCCGTTCAGGGTGATTTGTCAAAATCGCTTCTGACGGGTGAGTCGGTAAGCGTCTCAATTGCGCGTTGTTTGCCGCACACAGCGCTAATTGTTGTATTGGCCATGCTGTTCTCTTTCATCATTGGCGCGCCCTTGGGTGTGATGGCTGCCAGCCGTCAGGGCGGCTGGGTCGACAGTTTGGTGATGTCCTTAGCTTCCTTGGGAGTGGCCATTCCCAGCTTTTGGTTGGCCATGCTGTTGATTTCCGTTTTTGCTTTGGACATGGCCTGGTTTCCGGTCACAGGATCTCTCGTATTCAGTTCAGACCCCTTGGGTGCTATCCACCATGCCACCTTACCTGCACTTGCCTTGGCCGCCGGAGGGATTGCTGAAGTTTCTCGACAGCTTCGCGGCTCACTTATGGAACTTTTACAGTCACAACAAGTAAGAACTTTGCATGCCAAAGGTTTATCGCCGATGCGAATTTTGTGGAAGCACGGCATGAAGAATGTCGGTGTGAATTTGCTCACCGTATTGACCTTGATGGCCAACCGTATGCTGGCTGCAACAGTGGTAATTGAGGCAGTTTTTGCAATCCCGGGTATGGGCAGCTTGATTGTGAAAGCAGCGCTCCAGCGGGACTTCCCTGTGGTGCAAGGTGTCGTGCTGGCGATGGTGGTGATTGTGTTGCTTCTGAACTTGTTGGCAGATCTTTTGTACGGGGTCATTGACCCCAGGGTGAAGTGATATGAAGGAAATGGACCACCTCTCCAGGCCTAGCGGTTTCCAATGGCTTATTCAATGGCTACAGCGCGATAAGCGTGCAGCGTTGAGCTTCGTATTTCTTTTGACCTTGCTGTTTGTTTCACTCACAGCTGAATGGATCGCACCGCACTCCCCCACCGAGCAGCACCTGAGCAACACAATGGCTGCGCCGTCGAAATTGAATTGGCTTGGAACGGATGACTTGGGCCGTGATATTTTCAGCCGATTGTTGTTTGGTGCTCGAGCTGCTTTGTACGCCAGTTGCTTGGCCGTTTCAATTGCGGTGTGTTTGGGCGTACCCATTGGAATCTGGACTGGGTACATGGGCGGCTGGCTCGATGAGTTGGTCGGCCGCATGATCGACACCTTGTTGTCTTTTCCTGCCATCGTGCTGGCCATTGCTGTGACTGGGGCACTGGGCATTGGTCTGACCAACGGCATGATCGCCGTCGGCATCGTATTTGCTCCACAGTTGGCACGTTTGGCTCGCGCTAAAACTCTGGTGGTTCGGCAAGAGTTGTATGTTGATGCGGCACGCTGTTTTGGATCGTCAACTCGACATATTTTGTGGCATCACATCCTGCCAAATGCGCTGCAACCCGTGTTGGTACAAGTCACTATTTTGCTCGCAGGAGCTCTGCTGGCAGAGGCCAGTCTGAGTTTTCTCGGTTTGGGCATTCAGCCTCCTGATCCGAGCTGGGGCGCGATGCTTGCTCGTGCTTATCAGAGCATGGAAATTGCACCAGAGCAAATGTACGCACCCGGCATTGCAATTTTGCTGACTGCCATGGCATTCAACAGTTTGGGTGAGTCGTTACGCAAAGTGTTGGATCCAACAAATCAACGACTTTAATTTCAGGAACCGCCATGCCAAGTTTGAACATCACCTCTGAAATTGCGGGTCAAGTCTGGAAGATCCAAGCCGCTGTGGGCCAAAGCGTTACTACAGGCGAAAGCGTGATGATCATGGAGGCCATGAAGATGGAAATTCCCATAGAAGCACCTCGCGCTGGTGTGATCATGGAAATATCGGTACTTGAAGGTGAAACGATCAAAGAGGGGCAAATCGTGGCCCGCTTAGAAGTATAGATTTTTACGCACCATTGATCAGTTGGTATGTATAACTTAGGAGCATGGGCATGACACCGCAAGCATTATTTGACGACATGGTGGCTCAGGGCGACATTGTCTTGGACAAGCTCGACGAATGTGCATTGCGCATGCCCGACAAGGTTTACATCTACTACGGCGAAGACAATATTCAACTTACTTTTTCTGAATTCAAAAGAAGAACCGATCGCATGGCGGCGGGCTTGATTGAGATGGGAGTCCAGCCAGGTCAATCTGTGAGTGTGTTGACAAGAAACTCACTGGTAAGTGCTTTGGCCATGTACGCTATTTGGCGTGCAGGGGCTGTATTTGCACCGGTGAATTTCAATTTCCGTGGTGCATTGTTGCAATATCAACTCAACGATACGGCACCTTTCGCTTTGATCACCGATCCTTCATTTGCTGAAATCTTGAATGAGATCTCTGCGGAAGTGCAATTGCAACGGCTAATTGTTCACCAACCTCAAGCTTCGGATCATGATTACGTGGCCACCGAAAATGCAACCATGGCCTCACGGTTTGAGTGTACCGATTTAAGCCGATTGCAAGCTTGCTCTGCCCCCTTGCCACAGCTGGTGCGCAGTCCCTTTGACATTGCCAATATCGTTTATACCTCTGGTACCACTGGCCCCTCCAAGGGCGTTGTGCAACCGTTTCGCTGGATGAATCATTACAGTTATCCCTTGCGCATGGCGACGACAGCTGACGATATCTTGTATTGTGATTTGCCGATGTACCATGTCGGCGGCGCTTTTGCTGTGGTGACAAAGGCCATCTGGTTAGGCAACACTGTGGGGTTATGGGACAAGTTCAGCCCCACCAAGTTTTGGGATCGCATTGCCCAATGCCAAGCCAGTTGTTGTATTCTGTTGGATGTGATGATCCCCTGGCTGATGAGTGCGAAGCCTTTGGCATCTGACAAAGCCAACTCACTCAATAAGGTGCACATGCAGCCTTTGCCTGCGACTCACAATGAGGTAGCTACACGTTTTGGTATCGATTTTGTGAGCTGTGGCTTCGGTCAAACCGAATCGGGTGTTGGCTTCACAGGGATCATCGATGAGTTGGGTGATGTCCAAGGCACACCGCTCAGTATGTGGAAGGGGCTGCACAAAAAAGACTACGTTGCTTCGTGCAAGTCCTCAGGACGTCTGGTGGTAAATGGGCGTGAGCCCCTACCTAAAGGTTTCATGGGCTTGCCAAACCCCTTGTTGGAAGTCGCAATTTTGGATGAGGATGACAACGCATGTCCTCCGGGTGTGGTGGGGCAACTGGCGTTCCGGCCCCGATTTCCAGGTTTGCTGCTGGACTCGTATTTTCGCAAACCGGATGCCACGATCAAGGTTTTGCGCAACTGCTGGTTTCACACCGGCGACGCTTGCAAAGAAAGTACCGATGGATCGGGTACCTATTTGTTCATTGACAGAATGGGCGGTTTTTTCCGTGTGCGAGGAGAAAATGTTTCCTCTTATGAAGTTGAGTTTTTGATCGCCAGTCATCCCAGCGTGAGAGCCTGTGCTGCGATTCCTTTGCCGGCGCTTGTTGGCGACGAAGACGACATTGCCGTGTTCGTTGAGTTGAAAGAAGGTTTGACCTTGTCTGAGTCTCAATTACTTGAACACGCCATCAAAGTAATGCCCAAATTCATGCAGCCAAAACATATCCGGTTTGTCACTGCGCTTCCGGTAACACCGACCAACAAAATCGAGAAGTACAAGCTAAAGCAACTCATTTTGAGCGAGCTGAAATTGACCTGATGAGCTCTATCTGAAGCGGAAAAATTTTCTAAGGCTTTTTAATTTTTTATTCACCTGAACACCACCGTGGGTATTTGCGCCGAATCGCAGTCCACCCCGATCGGCCCTAGGACCATCCGCATACCGGCGCTGTGCGTGATGAACGCAAGGTTGCGCAACACCCCCCGTAAAATCGCCCCACTGCACAGCCCGGGACGCGCGGCAACGTGGTGCTCGCCCTCCCCTGCTTAAGCGGGGGCCAGGGGATTCGGCCGCGACTTGTTTCACCCTTTGCCTAGGACAAGTCCATGACCACGCTGCTGATCCACCGCGCCGGCTGCATCGCCACCCAAGACGATACCCACTCCGAACTGAAAGACGCCTCGCTCCTGATCCGCGACGGCCGTATCGAACGCATCATCCCCGCGACCGAGAACATCGACAAACTGCTCACGCAGGTCGATGAAGTGATCGACGCCCGCCGCCATGTTGTGGTGCCGGGGCTGATCAACACGCACCACCACATGGTCCAATCACTGACGCGGGCGATACCGGCGGTACAAAACGCCGAGCTGTTCAGTTGGCTCAAAGGCCTCTATCCGATCTGGGTGGGCCTCACGCCCGAGATGGTGCGCATCTCTAGCCAGGTGGCCATGGCCGAGCTGCTGCTGAGCGGCTGCACCACCAGCTCAGACCACCTGTACATCTACCCCAACGGCGTGCGGCTGGACGACAGCATCGAAGCCGCGCACACCATCGGTATGCGCTTCACCGCCACACGCGGCAGCATGAGCGTGGGCGAGAGCCAAGGCGGCTTGCCACCCGACAGCGTGGTCGAGCAAGAACCCGCCATTCTGAAAGAAACCCAGCGCCTGATAGAGACCTGGCATGACGCCAGCTATGGCTCGATGACGCATGTGGCCGTGGCCCCCTGCTCGCCCTTCAGCGTGAGCCAGGACCTGATGCGCGAATCGGCAAAGCTGGCCCGCGCCCACGGCGTGCGCCTGCACACGCACTTGGCGGAAAACGACCACGACATCGCCTACACCCTTGAGAAGTTCAACTGCACCCCCGCGCAATACGCCGAAGACTTGGGCTGGGTGGGCCACGACGTGTGGCACGCCCATGGTGTGAAGCTGGACGACGAAGGCACGTATTTGTTTGCCCGCACGCGCACCGGCATTGCCCACTGCCCGTGCAGCAACATGCGCCTGGCCAGCGGCATCTTGCCGCTGCGCAAAATGCTGGATGCAGGCGTGCCCATTGGCCTGGGCGTGGACGGCAGCGCCAGCAACGACGCGGCGCACCTGCTGAACGAAGCCCGCCAAGCCATGCTGCTGGCGCGTATGAGCCGGGCCATGGAACCACCGCGCGTCGAAGACGGGCGCACCGTTTACGGTTGTGACCGAGGCCCCTCCGAGATGACACCCCGCGACGCGCTGCGCTTGGCCACACGCGGCGGCGCCGAAGTGTTGGGGCGCGAGTATGAGCTGGGGCAAATCAAAGAGGGCTTTTGCGCTGACATCGCGATGTTTCGCACCGACACGCTCAGCATGGCGGGTGGCGCGGTGCATGACCCGGTGGGGGCGCTCTTGCTATGCGCCAGCGACAACGCTGACTACACCATCGTCAATGGCCGCGTGGTGGTGCGCCAAGGCGAGATTGCCACGGTGGACATGGGACCGTTGATCGAGCGGCACAACCAACTTGCCCTGCAGTTGGCGCTGCGGTGACAGTTAACCCAGCGCTGAAGCGTGCGCCATCCTTCGAAAGAACTGTTCAGCACTCAGCTGTCAGCCTTCACGCCGACTTCCTGAATCAAGGTCCTCCAGCGCATCAGGTCTTCGCGCAAAAAGCGGGCAAAAGCATCGGGCCCCAAGCCTGTGGGCTCCAGTCCCTGGCCCCGCAATGCCTCCATCACTTCTGGCAAGGCCAGTATTTGCGCCGAGTCTGCCGCTATCTTGTCCACAATGCTGCGCGGGGTGCCCGCGGGTGCCAACATGCCAAACCAACCACTGGTGTCCATCTTGGCCACTCCCGCTTCACCAAATGTGGGGACCTCAGGCAAAACCTTGGATCGGACCGCACCCACCAAAGCCAGTGCCCGGACACGCCCGCTCTTGATGTGGGGCATGGCGGTACCAATGGAGTTGAATGAACTCACCACCTGCCCACCCATCAGGTCAACAATCGATGCCGATTCGCCTTTGTAGGGAATGTGCGTCAAGTCGATGCCCGCGCCTCGCTTGAGCGTTTCGCCATAGATGTGAAATGAAGAAGCGTTGCCAAAAGATGCATAGTTCAGCGGCGCACCACTGGCCTTGGCGGTCTTGGCCCCTTGAATGAATTCAGTGATGGATTTGTAGGGCGAGTCACTCCGCACCAGCAAGACCACCTCTGAGCGAATGAACTGAACAATGGGTGTGAAATCTCGCTCAGGATCCCATGGCACCTTAGGCAGCAAAGCAGGCGCTTGCACCAAGGAGGTGAAAGTCGACAACAAGGTGTAGCCATCGGCGGGTGATCGCGCCACGAAATCGGTGCCAATCACCGTGGTGGCCCCCGGCTTGTATTCCACCGTCACGGGTTGGCCCCAACGAATCGCCAGCTTTTCTGCCACCATGCGCGTCACCCGGTCAGGGCTACCGGCGGGCAAACTGGGCATGATGATCTTGACGGGCTTGGTGGGCCACGCATTGGCTGTTTGGGCAAGGGCATGCGTGCCAGATCCTGCGATGGCAAGGGCCAGGAGTGCCCGAATTAAATTGCTGCGTTGGTGATTCATGGTGAAGCCTCAGTGGGGTTGCAAAGCATCGGTGCGCTCAAGAATCCAGGGCATCACATCCGATGCGAACAAAGAAACAGACCGTTTTGAAGCAGCAAATGGCAGGTCGCCAAAGGCGAAGCGCGTGAGCACAAAATTGATGCCAGAGACCTCGATTTGATGCAGCAACTGCTCGCGCACAGTTTCCGGCGTGCCTGCCAAGGCACGGCCTGCGCCCGCCAATTCGTCCCAAGTAGACGGAAAGTACGCACCGGGCTTGGTGCCGTGTTTCTCCCACAGGTACATGAAACTTTGATACCAACGTGCGTAAGCCTGACGCGCAAGATCATTGGCTTCTTTGTCTGTGGCAGCAATCACCATGTGCCGTGTGGTGCCCATCAAAGGCAACGAGTCAGCGCTGTGACCAGCAGCGGCCCACTCTTCACGGTAACGGTCTGTGATCACCCGCATGCGGTCCAGGGGGGCATTGCCCACTACATTGCAGCGGTTGGCCACGCACCAGCTGACGCCATTGGGGTCACCCACCCCGTACCACAAAGGCGGGTGTGGTGTTTGCAAAGGTGCCAAGGTCATGGGCACGTCTTTGTACTGGTAAAACTTGCCTTCGTGGGTCAATTCAGGCGAGGCCGCACGACCCGCCTTCAAAGCCTTGATCAGCACCTCATAGGACTCGAGGTAACGTTCATGGGCCTCGTCCGGGTTGACACCGTAATAACCCAGCTCATAAGGCGAGATGCCTCGGCCCACGCCCAATTGAAAACGGCCACCGCTCAAATGGTCGAGCATGCAGACTTCTTCGGCCAGCCTCAAGGGGTGGTAAAGGGCCAAGGTGTACACCAAGGGTCCAAACAGCAAACGCTTGGTTCTTTGGGCCACCGCAGAATGGAATACAGAAGGTGAAGGTGACATGCCCAAAGGCGTGGCATGGTGTTCAGCCGTGAGGTAGACGTGGATACCCACCCTGTCGTACTCCTCAATCAGTTGAAGTCGCTCTTCATAGAAATCCCTCAACAGCACACCACTGTTGTCAAGGTGGTCAAAAACGCCGAATTTCATAGAGACATCTCAGTCATGAGTCTGGGCAAAATAGCGCAGCACTCTCATGAAACAGTATCCGTTATTCACGGCACACGGCGTCTCGTGGAAACCCTAGCCATGCCTTGAGATGAACCACACCGAGTCCGCGGCGTGACAGCACATCCGAAGCTTCTTTTTATGATGAAGTCCATGAATTACGCCCCTTCCGACCTTTTCGCTTTTGCCGACCAACTATTGCAAACCGCAGGCTTGCCACCGGACAAGGCCCAGGCCGTAGCCGACGTGTTGCTGGAAGGCGATTTGCTGGGCCACACCACGCACGGCCTGGCCTTGCTCGCCCCTTATCTGGCCGAACTGGAGTCGGGCAAGATGCGCAAAGAAGGCCAGCCGCTGGTGGTGTCGGACCACCCGGCCGCAGTGACCTGGGACGGCCAGCGCCTGCCGGGTCCTTGGCTGGTGTTGCAAGCCATCGAACTGGCCACACAACGTGCCCACACCCAAGGCACCTGCACGGTGGTCATCCGGCGCAGCCACCACATCGCTTGTCTGGCCGCTTACCACCAGCGCGTGACCGATCAGGGCTTCATGATGATGCTGCACTGCTCAGACCCCAACACCGCCAGCATCGCGCCCTTTGGCGGTCTCGACCCGGTGTTCACACCCAACCCGATGTCGGTAGGCATTCCCACGTCGGGCTTGCCGGTACTGATCGACGTGTCCACCTCGTCCACCACCAACGGCATGACCAACCGCCTGCACAAAGAGAGTGGCTTACTGCCCGCCGAGTGGGTGATGGATGGCCACGGTCAGCCCAGCCGCGACCCGGCGGTGCTCTTCAACGAGCCCAAGGGCACCATCTTGCCGCTGGGCGGCATGGACTCGGGCCACAAGGGCTACGGTCTGAGCTGGATGGTCGAAGCCTTGACCGGCGGGTTGTCAGGCCATGGCCGTGCCGACTCGCCTGAAGGCTGGGGCGCCACGGTGTATTTGCAGATCATCGACCCCCGCGCTTTCGCAGGACAAAGCGCCTTCAACACGCAGATGGACGAAGTGTCACGCCAATGCCATGCTGCGCGGCCCGCACAGCCCGACCGCTGGGTGCGCACACCAGGCGAGCGCGGCCTGAAGCTCAAGGCCGACAGCGCCAGTCAGGGCGTAGCGCTGTATCCCAACATCATGCCCATGTTGGTGCCTTGGGCCGAGAAGTTCAAAATCGCTGTGCCCGCTGCGGTTTGATCAACAAGAGGCAGATCGATCGCATTCCGAAAAAAACAACCCGGCACACGCCGGGTTTTTGGAACCATGAAAAGGTCTTGTTCAAGCCACAGGGGCAGGTTTGCGCAG
>Ga0247831_1008431_pt1 | contig 10876 bp, 11 predicted proteins | sample LaCruzMarch2015__9_FD_192406 | JGI IMG/M metagenome (GOLD analysis project Ga0247831, IMG submission 192406) | Freshwater microbial communities from meromictic Lake La Cruz, Castile-La Mancha, Spain - LaCruzMarch2015_1m | ecosystem: Environmental > Aquatic > Freshwater > Lake | place: Spain...
AAAAGCGCGGGCTTGAAGAAATCGAGAAGCTCAAGATCGTGCTCGCCGAAGTCGCGCCAGAAGCGATGGACGCCATGCCCGACGAGCCCGAGCCCGCGCTGGGCCGCTACGAAAAGCTGATCAACATCAAAGATCGCGGCCAGATCTTCCGCGTCGATGTCGATACCATCGAGCGGATCGAGGCGGCGGGCGATTATATGTGCATATATACCGGCGACAATTCGCTGATCCTGCGCGAGACGATGAAAGACCTTGAGCGGCGGCTCGATCCGCGCGTGTTCCAGCGCGTCCACCGCTCCAAGATCGTCAATCTCGATCAGGTGCGGCAGGTGCGCCCGCATACCAATGGCGAATGCTTCCTCGTGCTGTCGAGCGGGGCCGAGGTCAAAGTGAGCCGGTCCTACCGCGAGGTGGTCGCCCGGTTCGTGCATTAACGCGGCTTGGTCGGCTGCATGCCGCCTGCTAAAGCGCCAGCATGACTGCTTTCACTATCCCCGGCTTCGATCTCGATGCCTTCGTTTCCACCACGCTTGCCGAAGACCTCGGCACGGGGCTTCCCGGCGGCGGTCATGACGTGACCTGCGAGAGCGTCATCCCGGCGGACGCGCGCTTTGCCGGGGTGATGGAAAGCCGCGACGCGATCACGGTCTGCGGGTTGCCCATCGCCGCCGCTTTTTTCCGTGCACTCGATCCGGCGATGGAGATCACGGTTCTCGCCCCCGAAGGCGCTCAAGTCGCCCCCGGTGCTGCGCTCATGCGCATGACCGGCAATGCCCGCGCCATGCTGACCGCGGAGCGCAGCGCGCTCAACACCGTACAGCACTTGTCGGGCGTGGCGACCCTGACGCGCCAGTATGTCGATGCCATGGGCGAGACAAAGGCGCGCCTGCTCGATACCCGCAAGACCATTCCCGGCCTGCGCCATCTTGAGAAATATGCGGTGCGCACCGGCGGCGGGATGAACCACCGGCTGGGCCTGTGGGATGCTGCCATGATCAAGGACAACCACGTCGCGGTGGCGGGCGGCGTCGGCGAGGCGGTGCGCCGCGCGCTGGGCGCCGGCGTGGCGGACGTGATCTGCGAGGTCGACCGCATCGACCAGATCGAGCCAGCCTTGGCGGCCGGCGCAACCCGTCTGCTGCTCGACAACATGGGGCCGGACATATTGCGCGAGGCGGTGGCGCTAGTGGCGGGCCGGGCGCCTTGCGAAGCCTCAGGCGGCGTGCGGCTCGATACGATCGGCGCAATTGCGGCGTCGGGCGTGGACTACGTGTCGGTCGGCCGCCTGACCCAAAGTGCGCCTGCCGCCGATATCGGGCTGGACTTCACGCCGCTGTGACGCTGCGGGTCGCCCTCATCGCACTGGGCGTTCTCCACGGCGTGTCAGCAAAGGCGCAGGCCCTGCAATGCCGCGTGCCAAGCCAGATCGCAGCGCCGGCCCTGCCCCGCCCCGATGGCCCGCGCCGGGTGCTGCCGATCTCTGGCTATACTTTGGCGCTGACGTGGTCGCCCGAATACTGCCGCGCCCGCCGGGATCGTCCGGCCAATGCCCTGCAATGCGGCGGCCAGATGGGGCGCTTCGGCTTCGTGTTGCATGGGCTCTGGCCGGAAAGCACGCCGGGCACGTGGCCGCAGTGGTGCGCGATCACTCCTGTACCTGCGCCAGCGGTGCGCGGCGCGCTGTGCCTCACCCCATCCACCGATCTGATCGCGCACGAATGGGCGAAGCACGGCAGCTGCATGGCGCGGTCGCCGGGCGGCTACTTCCGGGCGGGCGGCGCGCTGGTGCAGTCGCTCAGATTTCCGGACATGGCGCGGCTATCGCGCCAGCCGGGCCTGACCGCCGGCGATCTTCGCCGCGCGCTGATCCGGGGGACGGCATCGCTGCGGCCCGGGATGATCCGCATCAAGGCCAATCCGCGTGGCTGGCTGGAGGAAATGCACATCTGCTACGGCAAGGACTTCATGCCCGCACCCTGCATGGATCGCGGTGCGGATGATGGCGAGGCGCTGAAAATCTGGCGCGGGGCCTAACGGCGCTCGCGGAAAAACGCGCGCAGCAGTTCCGCCGCCTCGCTCTCGCCCATCCCTGCATAAACTTCCGGCCGGTGCAGGCAGCCGGGGGCATCGAATAGGCGCGCACCGTGCTCCACCGCGCCGCCTTTGGCATCGCTCGCGGCGTAATAGACCCGGGCGATTCGCGCATGCACGATCGCCCCGGCGCACATCGCGCAAGGCTCCAGCGTGACCCACAGATCGCACCCGTCAAGCCGCTCGCTGCCCAGCGCCTGCGCCGCTGCGCGAATCGCCAGCATTTCGGCGTGGGCGGTGGGATCGCGGCGTTCGCGCGGCGCATTGTGGGCGGCGGCGATCACCACGCCTTGCTTGACGACAACCGCACCGACGGGCACTTCGCCCGCCTCGCCCGCCCTCGTGGCGGCATCGAGCGCGGTGCGCATCGGTTCGGGAATGGGCCAGCGGGTCATGGCGTTCGCGCTAAACCGGATCGCTGGCCCGGCGCAACGCGCGAATCCTTGACTTGCGGCGCTGGATGATTAAGAGCCGCGCTTTCCCGATATCTGTATCGATTTTACGAAGCGAGTATTCAGCCATGTCGCGCATTTGCGAACTGACCGGTAAGGGTCGCCAGGTCGGCCACAACGTGAGCCACGCCAACAACAAGACCAAGCGCGTGTTCCTGCCCAATCTGCAGAACGTGACACTGATGAGCGAGCGGCTTGATCGGAGCTTCAAGTTCCGCGTTTCGACGCACGGCCTGCGTTCGGTTGAGCACAACGGCGGACTGGACAACTGGCTGCTCAAGCAGTCGGACACCAAGCTCAGCCCGCGCGCGATCAAGGTGAAGCGCGAACTGGTCAAGGCTGTCGCTGCCTGATTTCGGGGTGGCGGGGCAGGTGCTCCGCCTTTGGCGCTTTGCCGGCCTCAGCTTCCCGGTTTTAGGCGCAGCTTGAGCAACAGCGTTCGCTGCGCCAAGACCATCTTGTTGCTATCTGAAATCAGCCATACGGCGATGCTGCCATCGGCATCGCGCACGCTGGTCATGCCTTCGAAATTTTCGCGGAGGCCATGTCGGGCGATCTTGGCGATCAGCCGGGGCATGAGCATCTTGCCAGCGCGCAGTTCGCCCGGATCAAACACCGAAATGGTCGAGCTGAAACCGTGGGCCAAGAGCGAGCGCCCCAGCACCAGCACCCGCCCGTCCGGCATCTGGGCCAATTCGGTCGGACGGAAGCCTGCGGGCATCGCAATCTCAAAACGCGCCGGATTCTCCTGATCGCGCGGCTTGCCCGGGAAGATCAGCCCGGGATGAATGCGGCGGTCAAACCAGCGGGAATAGACCTCACCCAGGATGATCGTCCGGCCATCCGCAAGCGTGGTCATCGCCTCGGGGCCTTGATTGCCCGGCCATTCGCGCAGCACCGGAACCGAAATCCGCCGCGGGATCGCCCCATCTGCGGGATAATCGAACAGGGCGGGTCGGTCCTCATAACCGACCAGCAACCGGCCCGAGGCCGGATCGGCCACGGCCGCTTCGGCATCGTAAGCCAGTGAACGCTTGCGCGGGTCTCCTGCGACGAGCAAGCCGATGCGGGCAAACCATCTGCCCGGACGATCCGGCGGCGAGAACCGCATGATCCCGCCCCTGTCGCCCAAGGCGATCAACATCCCCGCACGATCATGCACCAGCGCCGAGAAGTTGCCGAATTTGCGGTGCGGGCTCGTCAGTTTCCATGCACCTGCAAGTTCGAATGCGCCAAGTTCGCCCGAATCGCCAGCGGCGCGGCCAGAGGCCGCAAGCGACGGCATCAGGTCCACCCGCCGCACGATCTGTTGCTCTGACTGCGGCGGCGGCGGCGCATGCAGAAAGACCGCCGGGATCAACGCCAGAATGAGAACCGCAAGCGGGAGGATACGCATCGCGCGGCGCTTGCCACACCTGATCGCCGAGCGATAGCAGGGCGCGCCCGATTGCGGCGATCAGGCGGGGCGGAATTTCAGCGCGTCACCGTTCATGCAATAACGCAGGCCGGTGGGCGGTGGGCCATCGTCGAACACATGGCCGAGATGGCCGCCGCACTGCGCGCAATGCACCTCGGTGCGCACCACGCCGAAGCTGGTGTCGCGCGTGGTACCCACGCTGCCCTTGATCGGTTGCCAGAAGCTGGGCCAGCCGGTGCCGCTCTCAAACTTCGTTTTTGACGTGAACAGCGGATTATCGTCCGCCGCGCAGACGAACGTTCCGGCGCGGTGCTCGGCCAGCAGCGGCGAGCTTCCGGGCCGCTCGGTGCCCTCCTCACGCAGGATGTAGAATTGATCGCGGGTGAGCAGCTTGCGCCATTCCGCCTCGGTATGGCGGATGGGAAAGATAGCCTTTGCCCGTGCTTCGCTGGCCGATTTGGCGCTGCAACCGGTGGCGGCTGTCATCGCCGCGCCCGCGCTTAGAAACTTGAGCAGGAGGCGCCGAGAGAGAGAAGAGGCACCCGAGGCGAGCGCCGAAACAGGCAAGAGATTGGGCATCGTGGGTTTCATTCCGGGTTATCACCCTCCCGCCGCGCCCGGTGGGGAAATGAAAGGTCCGACGGCGGGCGGGCTGGGAATGAACCGGGGGAAATTCATAGGCGTGCCCGCCGTCGGTGACCTGGTATTTAGTCGCCGTCAGATGAACCGAAAATGACTGGCGCAAGCGCCCCGCCCATCATGAACGCTTTTCGAGCTCGACCTCCAGCTTGCGGAAGCCATGCACGAAATTCGCGCGCACCCGCACCGCCTCACCCGCCATGCGGACGCGCATTTTGCGTTCGTGCATTTCTTCGAGCAGCACGCGCAGCTGTAATTCGGCAAGCCGCGCGCCGACGCAGCGATGGATGCCGTGGCCAAACGAGAGATGGCGGCGCGCATTTTCGCGGCCCACGATCAGCTTGTCCGGGTTTTCGAACACGGTTTCGTCGCGATTGGCCGAGATGTACCACATCACCACTTTGTCGCCTGCCTTGATCTGCTGCCCGAACAGTTCGGCATCGGCCGAAGCGGTGCGGCGCATGTGCGCCAACGGAGTGACGAAGCGCAGGCATTCCTGCGCCGCATTGGGAATGAGCGAAGGATCGGCTTCGAGCAGGGCACGCTGATCGGGGAACTGATCGAGCGCGTGGACAATGCCCGACATCGTGTTGCGCGTGGTATCGTTGCCGCCGACGATCAGCAGCACCAGATTGCCCATGAACTCCTGCGGGCTCATCTGGCTCATTGCGGGCGAATGGATCATCATCGAAATGAGATCGGGGGTCGGCTCTGCGCCCATCCGCTGCATCCACAGCGTCTGGAAATAGCGTGCCATTTCCATCAGGATTTCGTGGCGCTGGTCGGTCAGCCCTTCGGCCAGGGTCAACTCGACATCGCCCGCCCAATCGGACCAGAAGGTGAGCAGGCGGCGATCCTGATAAGGAAAGCCGAACAGGATCGCGAGCATGCCGGTGGTCAGCTCGATCGAGACTTTGTCGACCCAATCGAACCGCTCACCCCATGGCAGCGAATCGAGCACTTCGGCGGTGCGCTGGCGGATCTCGTCCTCCATGCGCACCATCTCGCGCGGGGTGAACGCCGGGGCGACGGTGCGCCGTTGGCCAGTGTGCTCGGGCCGGTCCATCGCGATGAACATCGGCAGCTGGCGCTCGGCCAGCTTGGCCGGATCGATCCCGGCTGGCGGATCGCCGATGGTGATGCCGCCGTGCTGCCACGAGGACGAAAACAGCTCGGGCAGCGATTCGACATGCTGGATCGCCTTGTGGCTGGTGACGTTCCAATAATCGCCATAAGGCGTGCCCGTGACTTTGTTCACCGGCGCTTTGGCGCGCATCTCGGCAAAGATCGGGCCCCAGCGGTCTTCGACATAAATGTCTGAGCGGCTGACGTCCCACGGATGGGTGTGCGCCGGGCGGGCCTGCGGATTTTCGCGGAGCCACGCTTCGAATGCCTCGATTGCGGTGGGCGCAGTGCGGTAGGTGAATGGTGCTTCAGGCCCGAGCTGGGTAGCCATGACGATCCTCCGGTATGGCGGCCTTGCTTGGTTTGGCGCTTGGTTTGGCCGCGCTTCTAACCGATATTATCTGTGCAACCTACACTCATGTCAATTAGGCAATCTTAGCCTCGGCACCAAACATTGCCCGGGCCCATGCGCTCCATGATCGCTTGGCGCGCGAGGGGCCGGATTTCATCACCGAGCGGCGGAACAGCTGCGCGCCGAAGCGCACGATCAGCGCCACGCAGAGCGCTTGCCACACCAGCGCGACGACATGGGGCCACAGCGCGGGGGATTGCGCCGCCCGCGCCAGCATCGCAAACAGCGAGCTCACCGGAAATACGATCGAAACAGCCTCGACCCAGGTTCCCGGATGCGCCAGCGCATAGCTGGCAAAGAAGAACACCATGAGCTGCCCCATCGTCACCGGCATCGACAGCGTCTGCACTTCGCGGACCGTGCTGGCCATGCTGCCGATCGACAGGAACAGCGAGCCGAGCAGCAGATAGGCCATCGCGAAGTAGACGAAGCCCAGCGCCATGAACATCGGCCAGCCGACCGCCGGGGCGGCGAGCAACGGAACCGATTTCATGCCCACCAGCATCAGGGCGCCAAACACCGAACCCCACACCGCGATGCCGACCAGGCTGACCGCGAGCATGGCAAACAATTTGCCCAGAAACAGCGCATCCATCGGGATCGCGGCGGCGAGCACTTCGATGATCTTGTTGGCCTTTTCCTCCACCAGATTGGAAAGGACCATCCCCGCCAGCAGCATCGTGAGCAGGAACAACAGCACCTGCCCGGCCTGCGCGGTCACCGCCTGATCCATCCGCCGCGAGGCGGCGGTGGCGACAAGCCGATCTGCCTTGACGGCCGGGAAAGCGCCCACATCATCGCTGCGCGCCTGCTTGGCAAATAGCGCGATCTGGCCCTGCCACTGATCGACGCGGTCGCTCGTCGCGGTGAGGACCGGCGCGTCGAGCGTGCCCGAAAGCACGGCGGCGACACGGTTGCCCTTTTCGCCCAGCAAGCGGCGCGCATCGAAGGTCTGGCCATCTTTCAGCCGCTCGGCGATCACATATTCGGGAACGCCGCCGGCCATGCGCGGGGCCAGCGCATCGCGCGCCGCGATCAGCGCGTCGCCCTCTTGCCCCGGCATCGCCACGGCGACTTGCGGATTGTCGAGATCATGTTGGACTTGCGCGCCCAATGCCCCCGCCATCGCGCCGATGAACACCGGAAACAGCGGCCCGAGCAGGAAGAAGATAAAGGTCTTGGAGAAAATCACCGCGGTGAAATCGCGGCGGGCAACCACCCAGGCGGCGCGGAAATGATCAGCGAGCATCAGCGGCGACCCCTTGCATCAGAAGTAGGTTCCTTGGTTTCGGCCAGCGCATGCGCGGCGGCCTCGCCCGCGATCGCGACGAAGGCATCGTGCAAGCCGGGCCGCTCGATCGACAGGCTGAGGATGCCCGCGTCGCCCTCGATCAGCGCGCGCAGCAGCGGCTCGGTGCCGGTTTCGGGCAAAGTGAAATGCCAGAACGCGCCCTCGCTGCGGGCGTCTGCCGGCAGCGCCGCGCGCCAAGCGCCGTCGCGCGTGCGGGTTTCCAGCCGCACTTGCGGGCGCAGCCGGTCGCGCGCTTCATCGACCCGCCCGGCAAAGGGCACTTTGCCCCCGGCGATGATCGCGATCCGGTCGCACAGCCGTTCGGCGTGCGCGATAATGTGGGTGGAAAAAATCACCGTGGTGCCGCGTTCGGCAAGGCCGCGAATCATCCGCTCAAGCTTGCCCTGGTTGAGCGCATCGAGGCCCGAGAACGGCTCATCGAGCACCACCAGATCGGGCTCGTGCACCAATGTTCCCAAAAGCTGGACCTGCTGCGCCATGCCTTTGGAAAGCTGGCGAATCTGGCGGTCTGCGGCATAGCCGAGGCCGTGCATCTCGAGCATTTCGCGCCCTTTGCGCCGCCCTTCTTTCAGCGGCATGCCGCGCAGCGAGGCGAGGAAAGCGATTGCCTCGGCGGCCTTCATCGCGGGGTAAAGGCCGCGCTCCTCGGGCAAGTAGCCGATCCGGCGCGCCACCTGGGTCGGCCGCTCGCTGCCCAGCACCCGGCGATAGCCCGAATCGGGATCGATGATCCCGAGCAGCATGCGCAAGGTTGTGGTCTTGCCCGCGCCATTGGGGCCGAGGATGCCGTAGATCGAGCCTTTGGGCACCGCAATATCGACGCCCTCGACCGCGGTGAAGCCGTCAAAGCGTTTGACCAGGCCGCGGGCCTCGATTGCCAGTTCCTGCGTTTCGAGCGCAGGATCGCTGATCGCTTCGCCCTCAAAATGGCTAAATGGTTCGATTTTCATATTCATCGCCGTTAACCGTAATCCATGAACATTCGGTGCAGCAAGTTTGGTTAACGCGGGCGCAACCCTTCTCGCCGAGCGGCTGAAGGCCGAGGCCGCGCGGCTTGGTTTTGCCGTTTGCGGCATCGCGGCGGCGGGCGAAGATCCGCTGCGCGGCGCGCGGCTCGAACAATGGCTGGGCGAGGGATTCCACGGCACGATGGACTGGATGGCCGCGCGCGCCGACCAGCGCCGCGCGCCCCAGGCGCTCTGGCCCGAAGCGCGCAGCGTCATCGCGCTGGGCATGAGCTATGCCCCCGCCAACGATCCGATGGCGCTGGCCGAGGTGGGCGAGCGCGCGCGCATTTCGGTTTACGCGCAGGGCGGCGATTACCATGACGTGATCAAGCGGGGCCTGAAAGCGCTCGCCCGCTGGCTGGTGGCCGAGGCCCCAGACGCCGCGCTCAAGGTGTTCGTCGATACCGCGCCAGTAATGGAAAAGCCGCTCGGCGAGGCGGCCGGTATCGGCTGGCAGGGCAAGCATACCAATCTGGTCAGCCGCACGCACGGCTCGTGGCTGTTCCTTGGCGCGATCTACACCGCGCTTGAGCTTCCCCCCGATGTGCCGCATGCCGACCGCTGCGGCTCTTGCCGGGCGTGCCACGATGCCTGCCCGACCGATGCTTTTCCAGCGCCCTACATGCTCGATGCGCGTCGCTGCATTTCCTACCTCACGATCGAACACAAAGGCCCGATCCCGCCCGAATTCCGCGCGGCGATGGGCAATCGCATCTATGGCTGCGACGATTGCCTCGCGGTCTGCCCGTGGAACAGTTTTGCCCAAAGCGCCGCCGCCAATGCCGCATTCCTGCCCCGTGCCGAATTGGCCGCGCCGCGCCTTGCCGATTTGCTTGGCCTCGATGACGCCGGATTTCGCCGCGTGTTTGCCGGATCGCCGATCAAGCGCATCGGGCGGGCGCGGATGGTGCGCAATTGCCTGATCGCGGCGGGCAACAGCGGCGACCCGGCGCTGGTGGCCCCGGTTCAGGCCTTGCTCGCCGATCCCGACCCGGTGCTGGTCGAAGCCGCGAAATGGGCATTGGATCAGTTGGCGAAAATCAGGCCATCTCCTTGAGCGGCACGGCGGCGTCCGCCAGCAACGCAGGAGCAATCTGCGCGCCGGTCTCGACCAGCTTGCGCCCCTGCACATAGTCTTTGACCATGTTGACGCAGTCGAGCGCGATGACTTTGCCCGCTTTCAGGTAAATCACGGAAAAGCTGCGCGTGGCCGGATCGCCGCGCAGCACCGCCGCATCATGCCCGGTGGAGAGGCCGACCGTCTGGAGCTTGAGGTCGTACTGGTTCGACCAGAACCATGGGGTGGCATGATAGGCCACTGGCGCGCCGCAGATTGCCTTGGCCGCCGTCGTCGCCATGTCATTGGCGTTCTGGACCGATTCGAGCCGGATCACCGCGCCTTCGGCAAAGGCGCTGGCATGCGCCGCGCAATCGCCGATCGCGTAGACATCGGGCAGCGAAGTGCGGCAAAAGGCATCAACCATCACCCCGTTGCCGCCCTCGGCCCCGGCCGCCAGCAGCGGCGCGACCGCTGGAACAATCCCGATGCCGACAATCACCAGATCGGCAGGCAGCACGGTGGCATCGGCCAGTTGCACGCCCGTCACCTTGCCGTCGGCGCCAACCAGATAATCGACCATCGCGCCGGTGCGCAGATCGACGCCGTGGGCGCGGTGCTCGGCCTCGAAGAACGCCGAAAGCGGTTCTCCCGCCACGCGCGCGAGCACGCGCGGCAAGGCTTCGAGCAAAGTCACCTCGCAGCCCAGCTTGATCAATACCGCTGTCGCTTCGAGCCCGATATAGCCGCCGCCAATGACCACCGCGCGGCGTGCGCCGGCATCAAGCTCATGCATGATCTGATCGACATCGGCGCGCGTGCGCACGGCATGGACCCCGGCCAGATCGGCCCCCGCACATGTCAGCCGGCGCGGATCGCCGCCTGTGGCCCAGATCAGCGAACCATAGGCAATGGCCGAGCCATCATCCAGCGTGACCGACTTGGCCCCCGCATCGAGGCTCAGCACTTCGCGGCCCAGCATCATGTCGATGTGCTTATCCGCCCAGAACTGCAGCGGACGGATGTAAAGCCGCTCGAACGGCTTGTCGCGGGCCAGATATTCCTTGGAGAGTGGCGGACGTTCGTAAGGCGGCTCGCTTTCGCGGCCGATCATCCGGATCGACCCGGCAAACCCATTTTGCCGCAGCGCCATCGCGGCCTGCGCCCCGCCGTGCCCGGCCCCCACAATCACCACATCTGCCCGGTCCATGCGCGCATCCTCTATCCTGCGCGCCGGATTGGACAATTTCAGGCATCCGTCAACCGCTCAGCCGCACTTTGTCCTGCGGAGCCAACCCCCTACCTCGCCAGCAACGCGCGCGCCTGGCTGGCGATCTGCGCCAGCATCGCCGGGGCGACCGCTG
>Ga0247831_1008435_pt1 | contig 10873 bp, 8 predicted proteins | sample LaCruzMarch2015__9_FD_192406 | JGI IMG/M metagenome (GOLD analysis project Ga0247831, IMG submission 192406) | Freshwater microbial communities from meromictic Lake La Cruz, Castile-La Mancha, Spain - LaCruzMarch2015_1m | ecosystem: Environmental > Aquatic > Freshwater > Lake | place: Spain...
GAAATACAATGTAGATATGAACATTTTTCGCCATGATTGAAGAACGGGAAAAACTTACTGCTGTCATGGTTTGCTTGAGGTATGCTGGGCTGATTGATGATGGATAGTGGTGGAATAGAAACGGAGACGAGCGCGGCGCGGCATAATGTAAAAGTGATCATCGAGGCGGGATAAAGCCCGCCAAATCGGTCGAGTTGGAGATATGCTCGTGTCTCGCTACTGAGGGATCATTTCATGAATCGGCAAGAATCACATCGAATTTATCTCCAGCTCTTTGCAGCAACCCCTCCTAAAGCATCAGATGGGGCCACATTGAATCATCGGAAAGGAAATAACCATGCCCAACAACCATCCGAATCATTTTCACTTTCTGCTCCATTATTTGAAGGTTCTTCTCGTCATAATGTCAATCAAGGTACTGCCCATACCAATCGTCACCCTTCGTCGCAAGATGATGTAAAGAATAGTTTTGTAAGCTATCCGCCCACGGTAACTACATCCGCGGCCGTGAGATTGACTGATAAAGCCAAAGTAAAAGATGTGACTGCTTTGCTTAGGGGGAAATTTGGTCTTCCCCCGATATTCCATCAGAAACGTGATCATATTACATATGGGAGCAGCAAACTTGGTTCCAATGCCAGTTTCAGCCATGGGAGTGACAGCGAAGATTTAGACAAAGATGACGATGGTGAAGTTGATGCATTAGTGTTAGTTGGAACGATCGAGCGACCACCTAAAGGATATCTTAGATTTGAACATGATTCATTTCACGAGGAAAAGCAGCGTAGAAAAAGATTTCTTCAATATCAATCTCAACGAGCAGCAGATGCTCATAAAATTGATCCACACACTTCTTCAGGGTCAAGTGTAGACACCAACCTGACTTCCAACATGAATTCATATGCTGATAGAATGCGTTTTGGTGAATCGGAAGAGAATACAACTGAGTTCGATCTGGAACCTATTCACATAGTCCGAACCCTTCTTCCAGAGGAACATCCTCTAATCATCCGGGATGAAGTGATGACATTGTTAACAGAATTACGACAAAGGGCAGAGAATGAAATAGGGTGTCATTTTTTGACAATGGAAGGGGGAGATGGAGAATTAAAAACTCAATATCCACATTCACATCCTACTTTTCGATGGTACTTTCAACCTTGCTCACCATTAGGTGGTAGTAATGCAGTGACAGACTCTAAGATCCAGTGCACACCTGCTTACATTGATGTCGAAGGATACTGTACCGAAGATGAGAGTGAAAATGAACCCGATGAAAATGTAGACAAGGAAGACATGATCAATGATGATTTAAATGCGTCGGCTAGTTGTCAAGCCTCCCGGATGCGACACAAACTGATTGAAGAACGACGTCGAAGCGCCTTCCTCAAAGACTTGTCGTCGGACCTGCCCTTCATCGTGACGGGTTATTTACTAAAGCAGAGCTGGCGAGATCCGAATGTATGGAGAAGAGTGTATTGTGTTCTGTCGGAAGATCGAATGTGGACAGTAGGAAGAATGAAACTATTGACAAACAAATGCATTGATTCTAGCTCGAATGTCATCTCACCTTGCATCAGAACGGGTAGACATAGGTTCTTTACATTACATGGATCTCACCTAATAGAGAAAGGAGTGGATGATCTAATAATTAGACAACATTCGTCGTCGAGATATAGCGGTTATTACTTGACACCATTGGGTCAGCGTCTTCCAAACACATTTCGTGTAATTACGTATCAAGGCAAGTGCCATACATTCAGAGCGTTCACCCAACAATCGTTTCGTCTTTGGGTCAGCATGATATCAGAATCAATTGCACAAAATAATAGTGATGAAAACATGAACCTTGCCAATCTAATCGCAGAGGAGGAGACGATGGCATGTTGTCGACGTCTGGATGATATTGCAGTTTCTTCTCTTGGATTGCATTATTATACCGAATCGAAAACTTTATCTATGGATGTAGTTCGATTTAAGATAGCGGTGGCTGAATTCCGTAAGATGAACGACGCAATTCTTCAATACCTTGTGGTGAATGCTCAATCAGGTACCAATGCCACAGGTCGTACAAATGATAGCGAACACGTTAGGATGATGTTTTCTATCTGGGAAGTTGCAAGAGTCGTCGTATCTAAGTCAGCACAACTCATACATTCCCTCTCTATCTTACATCATGATAAATTGGGCCAGGATGGACATCATTCATCCACGCTTGAGGAGCTTGTTGAGGAACAGAATAAGTTGCAAACATTGTTAGCAATTACTACGGACTCTCTCCCATCGATTGAATTATTTGATCACATCTTACAAATATTAAATGCAATGTATGAGGAGATGAATCGGGGACAATTGCAAAGCAAAGCAACACTACTGAGGGGGTGATGACAAAGCATCTAGTAAAATGTTAATTTTATAAACTATCATTGCAGAAATTTGAACATTCGTACTCGTCCCTCTTTCGGAGAATCAATTACCCCAGTGGCTTTGAAACAAGCCCGTAATCAAAGGTACCATAATCAAAATCAGGGTCGGTGCAATAGTGCATAAACTCTCCAGGTACCATTTCTCTGTCCTTTCCAGGAACTTGCCATGCTATGGACAGATAATCTTCAAGTGGTCCCTCTTTCATCAAAGCCTAAAGAGGAAATTTCACGGAGATAAAAAGGCACGGTGCATTAGAATCGTCTCAAGCTACACTTCAATTGAAATAATAAAGAGTCATCTTCAAAAGCAACGCACCTCAAAATAATACACTTCACCGGCCACCAGGGATATAGGCTTCGACTTCTGCTCAGGATACTTGTCATACTCTGTCGTGCTTGTAACCCAGGATGTAACCTCACATATTTTTTCCATATTTGTACGACTTCCATCTTTACTTAGCATAAACTGTCCTTGATCATCCGACGCTATCCAAAAGATATATTCTCCAGTAACAGGAGCATCCATATAACCCAGCATTCGCACGCCATAGTTATCGACTGCTTGGCCAGTCGCTGGATCAATCCTATTGGGTGGAATCTCAAGTCGTTGTGTATTGTTAGTTATCATGTCTGGAGGCTTCTGGAAGTTATTTGTTCCAGCAATCAAGTCTGCAACTTTCAGACCAGGAATATTAAACCAGTATTGAACTTCGGACCCAAGCTGCAAGATACAAGCATAGGCCGTTGGACTTGACGTTGGACTTGAGGTTGGGATGGAGGTTGGAGTTGATGTCGGAGCTGCATTAACAGTAATCGTCAACTCCGCTGAAGCACAGGGTTCCTCACTAGGACAAGAACCGCCAGTATCACAAGCCACGAAACTGCATACATCGATGCCGGCAAAATTATCATTTGGCGTGTAACACACGTCTACCTCATTCTCTCCTATCGAACACACCCCATTTTCTCCCCCCGTAACCGTAGTCAAAGTTAGATCTTCTCCTTCTATGAGTACAGTAGCACATAAGGTTCCATCCTGTGCGTTCATAGTGACTAGATCCACAAGTACTACTTTGAACGTCACAGTTGCTAACGCACAATTGTCTTCATCATCACAAGCTTCGTAATCACATACATCCATGCCTTTTGAGCCATCATTTGGTGAATAACACACCGCCTCGCCATCGGGGCTGGGAGAGCAGTTGCCATTTGCCCCCCCAGTAACCGTGGTCACTGTAAGTCCTGGCAAATCTTCCAGGACAGATACGCAGGAGGTGCCAACATCACTGGTAATAGTGATGGCATCGTCATTTATAACATTAATTGTTACAGTAGAATAAGCGCATTGCGGCGATTCTTGGTCATCACAAGCCTGGAATTGACATTCATCTACGCCTGTGAAACATTCATCCTTTACCTCGTAGCATATCTCCGTTTGATCTTGCCCAATCGTACATTCACCACTTTCGCCTCCAGTGACCGATGTCAATGAAAGAGACGATCCTTCTGCTGGCGTGGCATCTTCGAGGACAGGAATACAGACTGTTCCATCCCTACCATTTATAGTGTAAGCCACATCGTCCACAATAGGCACACCGAACTCCGTCCTGTGTGAGGTATTGAAACAGGATAAAAACGTATCAGAATCACAATACCGACACGAGACATAAATGCAATAACAATCAATTCACTCACGGCTGCACCGTCGGTGCGAATGTTGGAGATAGTGTGGGAACTTTTGAAGGAACCAAAGTAGGCAGAAGTGTGGGAAGTTTTGAAGGAACCAAAGTAGGCAGAAGTGTTGGTATGAGCGTGGGCAGACCTGAGGGTTCAGCTGTTGGTACGAGAGTGGGAAACGCAGTCGGCTCGAGTGTTGGCTCGACAGTGGGACATTGGATTTCAGTAATTAAGATAGTTGCTGAACCACAACGTGGTGGCTTCTGATCATCATCACAGGCTATGTATTCACAACTATCCTCGCCCACGAAGCCTGGATTGGCAATGTACAATATCTTCTTCGAATCGAGCTTTCCAATCGCACAATCTCCATTGGCGCCACCAGTCACCTTTACCAACTTTAGGTCTGGCGTATCATTCTTGAGGACATCAATTGAGCATGTTTTTCCACAGATGCATTTCGAATCAGCTTCATCGTCGGCAATCAAGGGATTTATCCCTGGAGTTGGTATGCCAGTGGGCACAAAGGTCGGTTCTGATGTTGGTAGGAAAGTAGGAAAGGCTGTGGGATGGTAGGTGGGAATGCATGTGCATACCTCAATCTTCCCCCAAGAAGGACTCATGTCGTTCTTGTCAGCTTTGCCGCTACCATCGTTCTTGTCAGCTTTGCTGTCTCCCCCGTTCCAAGATAATTTCCTGGCCTTGTCAGCTTTGGCACCAGAATATGAGCCACCCCAAGCGGAAGGGTCATCAATGTAGACACAAGGACATCCAGATTCACTCTTTCCAGATTTGTCGCCATATGCGGACCACCCTTGCGGTTCGTATTGAGCATACCCGGTCGTTCTCTTCTTTTTCTTTTGCTTCTTCTTCTTCATCTTTCCACCAGAGCTCAACGTGATGATGTTACTCATTTTTTCGCCAAGATCCAGTTTGTCGCTCACATCGATGGTTCCGCTGGAAGAAGTGAGAGTCACATTCTTCTTTTTGCTGTCTCCGTCGTTGACATTGATCTTTTCTGGATCCTTGATGCTGCTGCTTGCTTTCTTCTTTCCAGCAGACTTCTTCTTCACTACGTCTTTTGCAGATACCGACGATTCATTTGCCTTGACTTCGACTTCACCGTTCTTCTTGCCATCTCCTTTGTCAGTGTTGTCTTCCTGATCCTCGGCACCTCTATTTTCTCTATCCTTTCCAGCAGACTTGTTCTTCAATACGTCTTTTGCAGACGCTGACAATTCATTAGCTTTGTCTCTATCTTGTTTGTTTTTTAGCAGAGGCAGCCTGCCTTCACCTGTTTCCGATTTATGATTTCCATTCACTTTAAGTCCTCTCTGTACCAGTGGTGAAACAATTACATCGTTCTGCGATGACGTCTGAAATATGTCACCACCGTTGACGATATTTGGCGTGATCTCAGCAGCTGACACTAATGAAGTCAGTGAAGAAACGATAGCCCCGACCGCATAATATGTTGCAACAATAGCATTCGACCGACGAGTTTTACTCCGCACTACCATTCTGATGTTCGCGATGTTTAGACACTATGCGTAACCCTTCGGAGTCAATTAACTATCGTATCACTACTGCGGAAGCACTCTCACTGATGAACAACATCGAGCACCTCTTGCGTTCCAAAATTTAAAAGCTTCTCACCCAATTATATATTTATGTAGAAACTAACTAAGAAGAGTGAAGATGGGAGCGTCCGTGGGACATTCTCATCCTCACCAATGGTTGATTGTTCAGCGCAACGTATTGTCCTTGTCATCGCTACCCTTACGCAGGGGTCATTCTCCACTAGCGGAGATAATACGGACGGGATGATGATTCGATCATCTGCGAGGAGCTCCTCTCAATGCTTCTGTTCACGAATATCAACTCGTCGAACGAACGTTTTCCGTAATACGAGTAAAAGAGGATTGTCCATCGCTACTAGAGATGCAAATAATGATGACGAATCAAACTTTTATCAACGAATAAACTCTCCCAAAAACTTACTGGCACCAATGGTGGCACAATCTGATTTACCATTTCGTTTGATGTGCGAGCAACTGTACTCCGTGGATTTATCATACACACAGATGATACACGCGGTAAATTTTGCTGCACCTCATGGAGAAACATTTCGTACCAATCATTTAGATGTATACCCTCCCTCGATCGTTAAAGATGTACTTTTAGGCAATGGTGATGGGGATGCATTGTTAGTGTCAACATCGCAAGGGAATGCAAGAGAGGGCCTGAGCCAGAACGACATCGAACGATCGAGGAAAAGTATATTACATGCTATTTCAGAAAAAAGAGAGCATGCAAATGCATCCGACTCATCAATTAGTGTACAACCAACGGTAGTGCAAATTGCAGCTCACGATTCAGATGTTGCCCTAAAAGCAGCGTATTTGATCTTAGAAATGAGTGGAAGCATGAATGCAATTCAGAATGGGGAGATCTGCCCTGTAGCAGCAATTGATCTAAATCTCGGATGTCCACAAAGTATTGCCAGAAAAGGACGATATGGCTCATTCCTTCATGATGAATCACCAGAATTGGCATACAATGTACTCACCATGCTACGCTCGAAACTGCCACCAGAAATCGGTGTCACTGCAAAGATAAGACTCCCACCTACACAAGCCGATGCCATGGCTGGTAGATTGGGCAATGTAGCTGGAATGGATAGTATGCCTCAAACAATAGAGAATAGAATGCGTCGCTTGATTGATTGTGGTGTCGACTTGATTACAGTTCATGGAAGAACAAGGTTTGAAAACAAGATTTCTGTCAGTTCTGCTGATTGGGATTCTGTTCAACAATGTGCTGCATTAGCACGTGCTTATAGTGTCGACGACCAATATCCTATAATTTCCAATGGGGGTATAGAATCATGGGGGGATATACAGAGGTGCTTCGATGTGACCACAGCTAGTGGTGTCATGTCGTCTGAAAGCTTGCTTGAAAATCCTGGACTATTTTGTTCTGAGGGGCGAGCGACAGCTACAGCACGAGGTCTACTGGAACGTCAGCTTCGGTATGCGGAAATGTACCTTGATTACGCCACGCTATTTCCACCTCTATCTGGATCGCTTGGAATCAAAGGTGGAAGCTTTAATGTGATTCGTTCGCATTTGTTCAAGTTCCTTCACCGATATTTGGAGGAAAACCCAGATCTCCGGACGACGTTGGGAGATCACAGCATGAATACAATCAAACAAGCTAGAGACCTCGTGTCTGACCTTGGATCAAGATATGAATTACTTAGCGAAACGGAGCTGAGGTCGATGAGAAGTTGGGATAGTGAAAGTAGCTGGTATCGAAGACATCGCCATCCGAACACACAGTCGGCATCACCATCAATTTCTATCGAAGAAAGGAAACTGGAGACGAGATTAAGAATACTAAGGATGCGAGAGGAAAGGATAAACAGTTTGCAAGTGTAAGAGCTATTAATTACTTGATTTGTCAATCATAATTTCGGATTAGAGCTTAGTGATGTAAGGTACATCCCATAGCATACAACAAAAATGCGTAATCGAAGGCAAAATCTCTGAAATACTTGTAGCGGTCTGATCCTGACGAGTGACCGGAATCCATATTCATCTTTAATAAGATAGGACCTGAGTCGTCAGATATCCTGTGACGCAGCTCCGCGCAATACTTTGCCGGCTCCCAGTACTGCACACGGGGATCGTTTAGACCTCCTGTAATTAAGCAAGTTGGATATACAGATCCATCTTTGACGTTGTTAATTGGCGAGTAGCTTGTGATGTAGTCAAAATACTTCTCTTCATTGGGATTTCCCCACTCACTCCATTCGGCAACTGTCAATGGAATAGTTGCGTCAATCATGGTGCATGTCACATCCACGAAAGGTACACCCAGTATAGCGGCACGAAAAAGGTCAGGACGCTGATTAAGACTAGCGCCCACGAGGAGTCCACCAGCGCTTTGACCTTCACAAGATAGTTTGCTTGGGCTTGTGATTCCTCTTCCAATAGTTGACTCATCCGTATCATTGGTGTCATCAACAAGCCAAAGAGCCACATCGATAAAATCATTGAAAGAATTCTTCTTTGTTAGAAACTTTGCATCATCGTACCACGGACGTCCCAACTCACCGCCTCCACGAACATGAGCCAACACGTATACGAATCCCCGTTTCAGCAACGGCAGACGAGTTGAACGAAATGATGCTTCTATGGAGGCACCGTACGATCCATAACCATAAAGATGTACAGGATGAATAGGACCGCTCCGATCCGTCAATACGTCACGATGGTAAACTAACGAAACTGGTATGCCCTTCTTTCCATCCCGACTCTTCACTGTAGTCCTCTCACATGCATACGAATCTTTGCTGTAACCAGGAACATCTTTTACTTTTAATACCTTCCTCACACTTAACTCCGAAGGACGGCTGAGAGGCACAGCAATATGTGAGGGAGGGGTGATTAGAGAATCATATGATATAACGACATATGGTAAACATGGATCGCGGACGCCGCCAATACCAACATCGTATGCATCTTCGTCGAATTCCAGACGTGTCATGCTATATACTGTCAATGTGCTGACATCATCGTTTGATATATTATTCGTTCCATCTTCGTCACTTAATTCAAGAATCCATACACGCGGCATTCCATCTTCTCGTCCTGTAATGATGGCATACGCTAATGGTGAATGTTTAGGATCTATTGCATCCTCAAATGATGGATGGAATACCGTTACCCCATCTAAAGAGCGTTCATGTCCTCCACGAAAGACAGGAATCGGCACATCATTGTTGTTAATGACAACATCCTTCCAATTCTCCATTCCGTCTTTGCCAACGCGACATGACTTTAGACTAAGATTAGGCAAACCTCCAATGTTCGTCTGTATTAGCCAATATCCTTGACAGTGTGTCACTCGATACAGCACCTTGTGAGCCCTTTTGGCAATGCAGACAAGATTATGATTTGCTGTTCTGCACATTTCTTGTTCTTCTCTCACATCATCTGATCGCAAATCGAGATAATGAACCTCGCTCGACTCCTTGGAACTCAATCGAACAAGTAAATATCTTCCATCGAAGGTCTTGGCAATGCGTAAGTTGAATGATCCATCCTTCTCTTCGAGCAGTAATACATCTACTTGATCCTTCGTATCAATCCAATGTCCAGTAGAATTAAAGATACGACGACTATACAACTTATGTGAACGTTTTGTATTATCCTGCGTAACATAAAATAAGACATCATTTGTATCATTCCAAACGACGCTTCCATCACAATCCAATGCTTCGTCTATTGTTTCAGTATTATATATTGTATATACCTTGTTCGATTCTATATGCTTTACGTATAGTTGATATACCTCACCTCCACTTTCGTCTAACGTGTATGCAACATATTGTTGATCTGGAGATATGGCAATCGTTGCCGTGGCTAAATACGTTTTGTTATGTGCCAATATTGGCATGTCAAAGTAGACAATCTCATTGGGTAGCAAATGTCCCCATACAGTTACATTCGTGCTGACATCAATGCTACTTTCATTCCACTCCTTGTTAATTGATGGAGGATATATTTCGTCACATGATGATTGTGGAGCACGACAATATCGTGAATAGCTTTGTCCTTTCTCAAATCTGGTGTAATACCAGTATCCGATACCTCCTGCGATAGGTGAAGTCTTTAGTGCTGGTGTCGTGTAATCAGTCTCTTGTATGCTCGATAGGAGCTTGTTTCATTTTGATGATTTCATCCCAGGTTAGTTTATAATGATCAGACATCGTCATTGGAATGCTGAGAATAGATATAGAAGTTACTGTTTAATATATCACTTACTCACATCAAGATACAATTCCTCTCTCAACTCTTCTAAATGTGACATCATTCTGTCACAATATTCATTCTCGGAATGTAAATGATTGAGTATAGTTTCATTCGTACGTGATTCGTCACGCATCCAACCGTATGGATTGGATACCTTGCGTGGAGGTGAAAGTAACGGATTTGTGGAAGATGGAGATTGTCGTATCATTGGTGATGATTCACTACTCGGGACATCTCCAGCCAGGATGAATGACGATTCATCACGAAATGGCATTGGTGGACGAGGAGGAATTGTCGGTAGAGAAGATAATTCATCCTCATCAGACTGTTGCTTCTTCATCTTCATGATGTGAATATTAGTATGCCTTGAAGAAGAAGAAGAAGGTGATGGTGCAGCAATCATCCAAGCGCGGCAACAGATACCAAGGCACCAAAGGGTAATAATGATGTTGAACAACACAATCCGCAGCATTGGCAGCTTTTTATGCGCAGCATGTGTTATCCCTTGACCACCAAACCTAGGTACATTACACAACATTAGATCAGAGCGACTCGCGCCAAAATTTAGAGTCAAGAAATTCACTCGCGAGCCATGAGCCATGAGCCATGACGGTGTATCTTTGGATTTGTCTCATTAAAAGAAAGAATATCCAAATATTATCTTTAGATGAATGCTACGGTTGATTGTGCTAATACCATAGCGAATACTCGTCGCCAATACTCCTTCATGGCGCTGGAGGACATTCATGATCCAAATCTGCCAAGGCAACGACGGAAATTCAACCCATTCATCAAGAAACCTCTTTGGGTCGTCCTCAACAACAACAACAACAACAACAACAACAACAACAACAACAACAACAACAACAACAACAACGATGATAGGGAAGGAGATGAGAATAGTACGCGACAAAAGCAAACAAACAATCCACCCCCTCCTCGTCATTTATC
>Ga0247831_1008437_pt1 | contig 10871 bp, 11 predicted proteins | sample LaCruzMarch2015__9_FD_192406 | JGI IMG/M metagenome (GOLD analysis project Ga0247831, IMG submission 192406) | Freshwater microbial communities from meromictic Lake La Cruz, Castile-La Mancha, Spain - LaCruzMarch2015_1m | ecosystem: Environmental > Aquatic > Freshwater > Lake | place: Spain...
GATGTGGTGCGGCTCGGTGATGCTGACGTGGCGTTGGCAGCCGGGGATGGCGCAGGTGCGGTACATCGCACGGAGTGCTCGGCGTTGGTTGCGGTCGGCGTGCCGGCAGGTACGTCCCCGGTCGAGGGGGACGGGGCGGGTGAGGCTGTCGGCGAGCTCGTCGATGGTCGCGACGGGGGTGCCTTCTCTGATGGCGACACCGTGAGTGTCGATGATGATCGGGATGAACCGTGCCCGGCCGCCGATGCCGCCGATGCCGCGGATGGTCTCGATCGGGATGTCGATGCCAGGCCCGCAATCGACCCGCGACTGGGCGTGGCGGCCGTGGAGGTAGGTGTCGTGGTCGATGACGATGATGATCTCCGGCTTGCCCACACCTGCGCCGCCGCCACAGATGAGATCGGCGACGGCGTGAGCGCGGAGCCAGTCCTGGGCTTGGAGTGGGTCGTCGGGGCAGTCGGTGGGTCGTTCCTGCCGGAACCGTGCCTCCAACTGGTCAGCGATGCGTTGCTGGAGGACCATGAACGTCTCCGGGTCGAACCGGCCCGACAGGCAACCCATGCCGGTGTTCTTGTCGGTCCACATCCGCAGCGACGTGTCGCGCTTCTGGCGCGCCAACCGGTCACGGCCGTCGTCGGCTTCGATGTCACGCACGACGGCGCGCAGCCGGTCACGGAACGCCTCGACCGTCAACTGGCGCGCGACTGCCTCGGCCGCGAGTTCGTCCTGCATCGCCACGAGCACCGGCCGCAACGCGGCAGGCAACCCAGCGACCGCGGCGGTGAACGCGTCGAGGTGCTCGCCGGACAGCCGGCCGTGGTCGATCTCGTCCTTGATCGCGGGGGCCTGCTTCGACGCCTGCGCGCGGCGGCGTGCTGTGCCAGCCGCCTGGTTGGAGCGGTTCGTCGCCTTCGCGTGCTCCGCATCGGGGTCGGGCCCGCCGGGTTGGTCGGCGAGCTCGGCGAGACGGATGGTGAGGTCGATCTCGCGTGCCTGCATCCAGCGTTGCAGCGCCGCGACGTCGGCCAGGCGTGCGGTCACCGTGGCGAGATCTGCCGTTGCGGCACACGTCGAGATCACACGTGTGAACCGCCCGGACGGCGTCAGGTCATCGGTCATGTCACACCCCCGTGCACGATCAGGAACTCGACAGCGAGGACCCGGCGAACGGGTCGAGTCGTCCCGGGGGAAGTCAGGACATCGAGCACTCTAGACGAACGTACGTTCGATCGTCAACCCCCTGAGCGAAGAAACCTCAGGAAACCCCTGATCGACCCGACCGGGCCGAGGTGAGCGTCATCTCTCCTCGGCGTCGGTGGCCCCCGATGGCTCCGCCCGGAGCGGGTAGGAGCCACCGAGCGGCAACGGCAATACTGGCGTGATGACCGGCGCCACCCGACCACGCGCGCTCGGTCGGTACGAGACCCCGGCGCAGCCGGTCCGCAAGCTCGGCCGCCCGCCACACGTGAAGGCGCACGACACGCGCCGCCGCCTGCTCGACATCGCTCGCGGGGTCTACGCCGAGCGGGGCTACGAGGCGGCGACCAACAAGGAGATCGCCGACCTCGCGCACATGACGACGGCTGCGCTCTACTACCACTTCCCGTCGAAGCACGACCTGTACCTGGCCGTCCACGAGGACGCTCGCGAGCAGGTGTACGCCCGGTTCGAGGCGGTCGTGCGCCCGGAGGACTCCTTCGCCGAGCAGTTGCTCGCCGTGCTCAACGTGACGCACGAGTTGAACGGCGAGGACCCCACGCTGGCGCAGTTCCTGGCGGCGGCTCGCACGGACATGAAGCGGCGACCCGAGCTGAGCGGCGCGCTCGAGCACCGCTCGCGGTTCCGCACCGACTTCTTCGACCGCATCATCGACACCGGCGTCCGCACGGGCGAGATCGCCCCCGGGAACCGCGAGCTGGTGAGCGTGTTCATCACCGCGATGGTGACCGGCATGACCGACGCGCTCAGCGACGACCAGGCGCTGCACCTGCAGGCGATCGAAGCGGTCAAGGCCATCATCGCCGGCGGCCTGGTGAGCCCGGCCGCGACGCGCAAGCCGGCGCGCCGCCGGGCCGGCTGAACTGGGCCGGCTGAACTGGGCCGGCTGAACTGGGCCGGGTCAGATCTTCGTCCAGCCTCCGTCGACCAGCAGGATCTGGCCGGTGATGTACGACGACGCAGCCGACGCGAGGAACAGCACGGCGTTGGCGATGTCGTCGGGCGTGCCGGGGCGGCCGAGGGGCACGTTCGCCGACCGCTGGCGCATGAGCGGGCCCATCAGGCCGGTGTTCGACGAGTCGACCGGCCAGAGCGGCGGCAGCTCGCCCGAGCGGATCTTCTCGAGCGTGGGCACCGGCACGACGCCCGGCGCCACCGCGTTCACGCGGATGCCGTACGGGGCGAGGTCGACGGCGAGCGACGACGTGAACTGGTTCACGGCCGCCTTCGCCGAGTCGTACCCCGTGCCGAGGCAGGGGAGGAACCCGTCGACGGACGAGATGTTCACGATGGTGCCCGGCAGCCCGGCCGCCACCATCGACGCAGCGGCAGGCTTGCTGCAGTTGAAGACACCGACGAGGTTGATGTCGATCGACCGGTGCCACGACTCGTGGCTCTGGTCGAGGATGCTGCCGGCCTCGTGGTAGGTGCCGGCGTTGTTGACGAGGAGATCGAGCCCGTCGACGGCGCCGATCACGGCGGCGGCCTCTTCGGCGTCGGTGACGTCGAGGTGCACCGCGTGGCCGCCGATCGCGTCGGCGACGCGCTGCGCGCCGACGTGGTCGATGTCGGCGACGATCACCCTTGCCCCGGCCCGGGCGAGCACCGTGGCGATGCCCTCCCCGATGCCCGTGGCCGCCCCTGTGACCAGGGCGACGCGATCGTCGAGTGACAGCAGGGCACCGATCTCCGCATCCATGCGGCGCAACGTAGCGGTCGGGCCTGTCGGCGATCGGGTCCGGCGCCTCCCGTGCCGACAGCGTTAGTGATCAACGAGTAAGTTACGCCGAGGTCCATGGGGGACCGGAGGAGGGGGACGTCATCATGGGAGTTCTCGACGGCCGTGTCGCTTGCGTCACGGGTGGCACACGAGGGATCGGCCTGGCCATCGCCAAGGCGTTCCTCGACGAAGGCGCAAAGGTGGTCATCAACGGCCGCGATCCAGCGAAGGCGGCAGCCTCGATCGCTGCACTGAACGCAGGCGACAACGTCCACTTCATCGCGGGCGACGTGAAGCAGCGTGGGGACTGCGAAGCCATCGTCAACGGCACGGTCGAGCACTTCGGCCGGATCGACATCCTGGTGGCGAATGCGGGCGGCGGCAGCAACCACGCACCGGTCGCGCAGCTCACCGACGAATCGATGCAGGACGCGCTCGTGTGGAACTTCTGGCACACGTTCTGGACCATGCGGTGCGCGCTGAACCACATGATCCCCCAGGGTTGGGGCCGGATCATGAGCGTCAGCTCGGTCGAGGGCAAGGTCGGCAAGCCCGGGATCGCGACCTACGTCGCGTCCAAGCACGCCATCAACGGCCTCACGAAGTCGGCGGCGCGCGAGGTCGGCACGCTCGGCATCACGGTGAACGCACTGTGCCCCGGCGCCATCGAGACCGACGTCATGATGGCCGAGGGCCCCGGTGCGGCCGAGTCGATGGGCCTCACCTACCAGGGCCTGCTCGACATGTTCGCCCAGGAGTCGGCGATCAAGCGGTTGAACGAGGCCGAGGACGTCGCCATGGTGGCGGTCCTGCTGGCGTCCGACGCCGGAGCTGGAATCACGGGATCCATGATCTCGATCGACGGCGGCACCTCGCCGTACTGATGCAGGGGGACACGAACATGGGAAACAAGCTCGAAGGAAAGGTCGCCTGCATCACGGGCGGCACCCGCAGCATCGGCCGTGCGATGGCCGAGGCGTTCCTGGCCGAAGGCGCCAGCGTCGTCGTCAACGGACGCGACCCGGTGAAGGGCCAGCAGTGCCTCGACGAGATGGGTGCGGGCGACCGCGCCGACTTCTTCGCCGGTGACGCCAGCAAGCAGGAGGCCGTCGAGGGGCTCATCGACTTCACGATCGAGCGCTACGGCAAGCTCGACATCTGCTGTCTCAACTCCGGTGGTGTGGCGATGACCGCGCCGGTCGCGCAGATGACCGACGAGGAGTGGAAGCTCGAGATCGACTGGAACCTCAACCACGTCTTCTGGGGCATGCGCCGTGCGCTGAACCACATGATCCCCCGCGAGTCCGGCCGGATCATCGTGACGTCGTCGGTCGAGGGCAAGCTCGGCAAGCCGGGCATTCCCGGCTACGCCACCACCAAGCACGCGGTGAACGGCCTCGTGAAGTCGGCGGCGATGGAGGTCGGCACCCTGGGCATCACCGTCAACGCAGTGCTGCCCGGCATCATCGAGACCGACATCGTCCGGGCCACCGGCCCCGACTCGGCGATCGCGATGGGCCTCGAGGGCTACGACCAACTGATCGACCTGTTCGCGCAGGAGTCGGCGATCAAGCGTCCGAACAAGGTCGAGGAGGTCGCCGCAGTGGCGGTCATGCTCGCCAGCGACGCCGCCCGCAACATGACCGGCTGCCTGTTCCCGGTCGACGGCGGAACGATGCCGTACTGATGGTCGGCGCGGCCGATCATCTGGGCCTCGGCGCCGACGAGGTGCTCACCACCACGCGCGCCGTCCGCAAGCGGCTCGACCTCACGCGGCCCGTGCCGCGTGAGGTCATCACCGAGTGCGTCGACATCGCGCACCAGTCGCCCAGCGGCAGCAACACCCAACGTTGGCGGTGGGTCTTCGTCGACGATCCGGCGACGAAGCTGGCCTTGGCCGAGATCTACCGCAAGCGCTTCTACGCGTACGCGGTCGAGTCGGGCAAGCCCAAGAGCGAGCAGGCCGGCGACGCGATCCAGGAGTCGGCCACGTACCTCGCCGAGAACCTCGAGCACGTTCCCGTGCTGTGCATCCCGTTGCTCGCCGATCGGATGACCGAGGGCACGCCGGTGGCGCGCCAGGCGTCGCGGTGGGGCTCGATCCTGCCGGCCGTCTGGAGCTTCATGCTGGCGCTGCGCGAGCGCGGCCTCGGCTCGTGCTGGACCACGATGCACCTGGCCGATGAGCGCGAGGTCGCCGAGATGCTGAACATCCCGTACGACCAGTACACCCAGGCCGGCCTGTTCCCGGTGGCGTACACCATCGGCACCGACTTCAAGCTCGCCAAGCGCCCGCCCGCAGAGAACGTCATCCGCTGGAACGAGTGGAGCTGAGCCCGGCAGCCCGACACGGCTGACCCGTGGCGTGGGCCACACTGTTCACATGCAGTACGAGATGGTCCCCATCGGTGTGGTCCGCAACGCCCGAAACGAGCCGATCGACGACGACTGGGATCGCACCGACAGCACCATCCAGCTCGACCCGGCCGTCCTTCATGAACGCGCCACCGACGGGCTGCGCTCGTTCTCGCACGTCGAGGTGGTGTTCGTCTTCGACCGCGTCGACCCTGCCGGTGTCGAGCGGGGCAGCCGTCACCCGCGCGGCAACGCGGCGTGGCCAGCGGTCGGCATCCTGGCCCAGCGCGCCAAGGACCGGCCGAACCGCATCGGCGTGACGGTGTGCGAGCTGATGGCGGTGCGGCCCGGTGGTGTGGTCGAGGTGCGCGGCCTCGATGCCATCGACGGCACGCCGGTGCTCGACATCAAGCCGTACCTTGCAGAGATGGGCCCGCGCGGCGATGTCCTGCAGCCCAACTGGAGCCGCGAGCTGATGGCCGGCTACTGGGTCGATGGGCCGGCCGACCGCCTGCACCGCGAACCGGATGCCGACGCGTGGCTCGCCGAGGTGCGTCGATCGCCCGCCGACCACGGCGCGCTCGCGATGATCGTGAGCCGCCCCGCCGTGGGCGACCGCGAGGTGCTCGCACAGGGCGAGCTCGACCCCGCGGTCGGGCTCGTCGGCGACAACTGGCTCGAGCGCGGCAGCCGTTCGACGCCCGATGGCTCGGCCGAGCTCGACGCGCAGCTGAACATCATGAACATCCGCTGCGCCCGACTGGTGGCCGGCGACGACGCGCGTGTTCCCCTCGCCGGCGACCAACTCTTCGTCGACCTCGACCTGTCGCCAGCGAACCTGCCGCCCGGCACCCGGTTGCAGATCGGGTCGGCCGTCATCGAGGTGACCGCGAAGCCGCACACCGGCTGCGCGAAGTTCACTCGCCGCTTCGGCCTCGCCGCGCACCGCTGGGTGAACGGTGCCACGGGCACACGCGAGCGGCTACGCGGCATCTGCGCGACGGTCGTCGTCGCCGGCCGCATCGGCGTGGGCGACACCGTCACCAAGCAGCCGGCCGGCTGACGCCCGGTTCCCGGCGGTCAGGGGAACAGCACGTCGAGCTCGGCGAGGGCCTGCGCCGGGCTGGTCACGTGGATGACCGTCCACCCGAGCGCCACGGCCGGCTCGAGGTTCTGGTCGAAGTCGTCGAGGTAGACGATCTCGTCGTGCCCCACGCCGAGCGCCGCCGCGGTGGCCTCGTAGATGGCCATCTCGGGCTTGCGTGCCTGCACGGCGAACGACTCGATGACCGCGTCGAACAGCTCGAAGGGGATGTCCTCCTGCATCTTCGGGCGGAACTCGAGGAACGTGTTCGTCAGCAGCCCGGTGCGGATGCCCCGAGCCTTCAGCTCGCGGACGCGCTCGATCATCTCGTCGACGAGGCGGTAGTCGGGCACGAGCAGCTGGTCGATCTCGTCGCCCACGAGCGTGAGTCCCGCTTCGTCGGCCCACGGGCTCTGCAGACCGCCCTGGATCTCGGCGACGGCGATCTCGCCCCGCTCGCAGCGGTGCCACGGGTGATCACCCGATGCCCTCGGCCCGAGCAGCACTGCGAGCAGGCCGGGCACGGTGGTGTCGTGACGGGCGGCGAGGATCGCGATCTTCTCGACGATGGGTGAGATCAGCACACCGCCGAAATCGAAGACGGCGGCGCGGGGAGGTCGGCTCATGGCTCGAAACTAACCCCGCGATAGGTTTCGCCCATGACCGAGGAGCACGCGGCCGACGGTGCCGGCAAGCAGTACGTCGACAGCTACGAGGACGTCTCGATGTTCGCGCTCGCATCCGAGCGAGAGGCGCTGCTGCTCGCCACGCAGACCGAGTGCTGCTTCATGTGGAGCACGTCGGCCGGCGACCCGGTGGGCGTCATCATGAACTACGTCCACCACGATGGGCGCTTCTGGCTGACGTGCACCCGACGCCGCAAGCGCGTGCCTGCCGTCGAGGCACGGCCCCGCGTGGCCATCGCCGTGTCGAGCCGCGGCACCGACATCGGCATCAGCCAGGCGGTCACCTACAAGGGCAACGCGATCGTGCACGACGACGAGTCGACGAAGGCGTGGCTGTACCGGGCGCTCGCCGAGAAGGTGCGCCCCGGCGACACGGCCAAGCAGGACGCGTTCGTGGCGCACCTCGACTCGCCCGGGCGTGTGGTCATCGAGATCGTGCCCGACGCTCGCATCGGGTTCGATTCGGAAGCGATGTTCGCCGGCTCGCCCGCAGGGCCCACCACGACCAAGGTCTGAACACGGAACACGAGGAGCACCACTGCAGCGATGATCGACTATCAGCGGATCTACCACACGGGCATCCGGGTCCCCGACCTGCGCGCCGCCATGGACGAACTCGGCCCGGCGCTCGGGGTCACGTGGGCGACACCGAAGACGGTGGCCGGGCAGCCGGCCTGGACGCCCGAGCACGGCCAGCAGCACCTCGAGCTCCACTTCACCTATTCGTGCGAGGGGCCTCAGCACATCGAACTGCTGCAGGGGCCGGCGGGCAGCGTCTGGGACGGCAGCGTGCACCCCGGCCTGCACCACGTCGGCCTCTGGTCCGACGACATCGCTGGCGACACGCAGCGCTGCATCGACGCCGGGTGGGCGCTGCGCCTGGCCCAGTGCTCGCCGGACGAGGGGTTCGGCACCTACACGTACGTCCAGCCTCCCGGCTCGGCGATGCTGGTCGAACTCGTGTCGTCGGCGGCGCTGCCCCGCTTCGAGGTCTGGTGGGCCGGCGGCACGCTCTGACGGCGCTGCGACGGCGCTCCGACTTCGGACAAGGACCGCAATTGCGCTAGGTTATTGACTCGCAAGTCAATAATGATGGCCTGCCGTTCGGCGGCCCGGTCGATCGGAGAGACCATGAGCTCGGACAAGCCCGCACCCCGCTCGCCCGGCATCAGCTACCAGGAGCTGCTCGACACCGACACGCACGCGGTCCCCGCAGTGCTGCGGCTCGAGTCACCCAAGTACCTGGGCAGCGCCGACGTGTCGATCGACCGCTACATCACCAAGGAGTGGCACGACCTCGAGAAGGCCAAGCTCTGGAGCCGCGTGTGGCAGTACGTCTGTCGCGAAGAGGAGATCCCCGAGGTCGGTGACCACCACGTGTACACGATCGCGACGTCGTCGTACATCGTCGTCCGCTCGGCGCCCGACACCATCCAGGCGTACCCGAACGCGTGCCTCCATCGCGGCCGGCAACTGAAGGACTACGACGGCCACTGCGCCGAGCTCCGCTGCCCGTTCCACGGGTTCGCGTGGGAGCTCGACGGCACGTTCAAGGATGCGCCTGCAGCGTGGGACTTCGACCACGTCCGTGCGTCCGAGTTCAAGCTGCCGCAGTGCAAGGTCGGCACCTGGGCAGGCTTCATCTTCATCAACCCCGACCCCGACGCCGAGCCGCTCGAGGACTTCCTCGGCGAGATCATCGAGCAGTTCGCCGAGTGGGACCTCGCCAACCGCTACAAGCAGGCGCACATCGCGAAGATCGTGCCGGCCAACTGGAAGATCGCTCAGGAGGCGTTCTGCGAGGCCTTCCACGTGAACGCCACGCACCCGCAGGTGATGCCGTACCTCGGTGACACCAACAGCCAGGTCGACATCTGGGAGAACTTCAGCCGCGTCATCACGCCGGCCGGCACTGCGAGCCCCTTGCTCGACTGGACGCCCACCGAGGAAGAGATGATGCGCGCCATGCTCGACGTGCGCGAAGACCAGGATCTCCCGCTCCGCGTGCCCGAGCAGGGCACCATGCGGGCCGTCGCCGCGCAGGCCAGCCGCGACCGCTGGCGCCCCGCCGCCGGCGACGAATGGGTCGACTCGCTCAGCGACGCCGAGATGATGGACAGCATCGACTACACGGTGTTCCCCAACTTCCACCCGTGGGGGGCGTTCAACCGCATCGTGTATCGCTTCCGCCCGAACGGCGACGACCACCGGACGTCGATCATGGAGGTCCTGTTCCTCGCCCCGTTCAGCGGCGAGCGCCCGCCGCCCGCCGCCATCCACTGGCTCGAGGAGTTCGAGTACTTCTCCGACGCCCCCGAGCTCGGCATGCTGGCGAAGGTGTTCGACCAGGACCTGTTCAACATGCCCAAGGTGCAGAGCGGCCTCGAGAGCACCCGCAAGCCGGGCGTCACCCTGGCGAACTACCAGGAGTCGAAGGTCCGCTGGCTGCAGGCGAAGATCGACGAGTACCTGGAGGTCAACTGATGCTCGGCATCCGTCATCCGTTCAGCCGCGAGCTCTACGAGCGTGACGAGGACGGCAATGTCATCGTCCACGCAGGCGACAAGTGGGGCAAGTTCGCCCGCAATGGCCAGTGGATCGAGGGCGAGGTCCGCGAGTGCGACCCGCAGCTCGTCGGCTGGGTCGCCGGTCCGGTCATCGGCAACCACCGCCTGATCGAGACACCACCGAAGGCCGTCTGACACTCCGCATCGAGACGTCCGAGGAGGACATCATGAGCAGGGAACAACTCGTCGCACTGACGAAGCGCAACGTCGCCCACGCACAGCACGGCACGGTCCCGCTCGAGGATGACGTCATGCGCGTGCCGTCGATGAACTACTACGACCCCGCTCGTTGGCAGCTCGAGATGGACCGCATCTTCCGGCGGCTCCCGCTGGTGCTCGGCTTCAGTGCCGAGCTGTGCGAGCCGCATTCGTACAAGGCCCTCGACGTGATGGGGATGCCCGTGCTGCTCGTTCGTGGCGATGACGGCCAGGTCCGCTCGTTCGTCAACATGTGCAGCCACCGTGGCGCCATCGTGATGGAGGAGGGCACCGGCGTGTCGCGCCGCTTCACGTGCCCGTACCACGCCTGGAGCTACGACCAGCTGGGCGCGCTCGTCGGCATGCTCGACAAGCAGAACTTCGGTGACATCGACATGGGCTGCCACGGCCTGACGCCGCTGCCCGTGGCCGAGCGCGCCGGCATCGTGTTCGGCGGCATCACGCCCGGCATGCATTTCGACATCGACGAGTTCCTGTGCGGCTACGGCGAGATGCTCGAGCACCTCGACCTCGAGCACTGCACGTTCGTCGGGCGCCAGAGCGTCGGCGGTCCGAACTGGAAGCTCGCCTACGACGGTTACCTCGACTTCTACCACCTGCCGATCCTGCACAAGAACACCTTCGGGGCCGACTACAACAACAAGACGATCAACGACGCGTGGGGCCCGCACCAGCGCAACGTGCAGCCCGACCAGCGCTACCTCGCCTTCGTCGACATCCCGGAAGACGAGTGGCAGATCACCAAGATGGTGTCGGGCGTGTGGACGATCTTCCCGCACATCTCGATCGCCAGTTTCGACGCCGGCGGCAAGCTCTACATGATCTCGCAGCTGTTCCCGGGCGACACGCCCGAGACGTCGGTGACCACGCAGAGCTTCCTCGCGACGTTCGAACCCGACGCCGAGCAGATGACCGCGATCGACAAGCAGATGGACTTCCTGCTGCGGGTCGTGCGCGACGAGGACTACTACACCGGCAACCGCATCCAGCGCGCCGTCAAGACCGGCGTGAAGAGCGAGTTC
>Ga0247831_1008439_pt1 | contig 10869 bp, 15 predicted proteins | sample LaCruzMarch2015__9_FD_192406 | JGI IMG/M metagenome (GOLD analysis project Ga0247831, IMG submission 192406) | Freshwater microbial communities from meromictic Lake La Cruz, Castile-La Mancha, Spain - LaCruzMarch2015_1m | ecosystem: Environmental > Aquatic > Freshwater > Lake | place: Spain...
GATATGAGAGTTTGGAGGTAAGAATGGAGTTGTAATGTTGAATCATTGAATCAGCAGCGATGGTGGGAAGTCTGGGACCGGGAAATGTTTATCGCGTTGGATTTTTCTTTCTCGTGTCCGTGTAGGTAGGGTTAGGTAGTAGGGTTTCGAAACGGACCTCACGTCCCACGATTTACTATTTCTGTGTAGACGTGGGTGCATTAAAGAAGGTGGGATATGGTAGACACACCATGATTGTTGAGCTTACGATTGATTATTGGAAAACGAAGAAGCAGCGGCAGCAGCGGCAGCAGTAGCAGCAGCAGCAGCAGCAGCAGTAATTCGTTTCCTAGTTGTCCCAATGATGAGGCATCGTAGTGGTAACACAATTTGTTGTTTGTTTCTCATCACGGCTCTGACTACTCTGAGAGTTTGGTTCACATCTTGGAACAAAAAGTTGATGACAACAGCACTTGGAGGGATTGGCAAACCCAGACACAAAAAATGGCAGAAGTGGTAAAAATTTTGCATGTTTCAAACAAGCACTCAGATAAAATATTCAAGCTAGACAATATAAAATAGAATGATTATTGCTACTTGTTCTAAACAATCTCAGATTGCAAACATGGACATCTTTCAACACATGACAAATAAATTCCTAGACTCCAAGTCACTGTTTTGGATGGACGGGGTTACACCGCCTAGTCTGATTACTCAAAAGAACTCGATCTCCCAACTAGTTGGAGTTCCAACATCATATTGTTGATAATCCATCAAGGCAAGTGTCCAAGTGCCAGATGGGACAGAGTACAAATCAGCAAAGCTTGCGGCGTTGGATACGTATCCAGTAGGTCCAACATTTGTTGAAGCTGTGGCCTTGAAGGTACCAGTGAATGGAGTAACACTAGGGTCCCCTACTAGAGTGAATGCCATTGTACCCTGAGAGCTGATAACCGTATCCACTAGATTAACTCCTGAAACTCCATGCCGATAAAAAAGATTCAGCACTTTACCATTGGGAGCTTTCACATTAATCACCATTGAAGTATGTGTCAAGTTGATCTTGACACGCAAATTGGTAATAACGGCGCCTACTGGAGAGACCACGTCAATAGAATGAGTCGCACCAAGAGCTGAGAAATCAGGGATGGCAACATTGATTGATCCTGAGGTCCAAATGGCAGTCCAAGGCGTTGGTGTGGATGTCGTGGGCGATACAGACGGACTTGCTGTTGGGCTTGCAGTACAGGTCGTAGTCACGGCACACCAGGGTCCTGTAGGTCCTGTAGGTCTGTACTTGTTAGGGCAACCAGAGCTGTCAAACATGCCAGCAGCATATGTGCCATGAGCAGAGTTTGAAGCCAACTTGGGACCCCAAGGACAGAGGTTTTGGTTGAAACTTGATGCACCACCAAACATGTAAGCCATGTTTGTCACACGACCAACATTCCAGTTTGAAATGTTAGAATTGAAGCTATAGAACATGCCATACATTTCTGTCACACGCCCAACGTCCCACCTTGAAATGTTAGAATTGAAAGTTGATGCACCAATGAACATGTAATGCATGGTTGTGACAGAGCTAACGTCCCACCTTGAAATGTCAGAATTAAAACTGTGCACCATTGAACATGTAAGACATGTCTGTCACACGCCCAACGTCCCACCTTGAAATGTCTGAATTGAAGCTTGATTTACCACCAAACATGTTTTGCATGTTTGTGACAAGCTTCACACACCAGGTTCCAATCTCTCCATACTGAGTACAAGTGTCGCAGGTGGGAGTAGTTGCACAACTCTGGAAAATGTAACTGTTGACAGCAGTCTGTAAAATTGCCGTATCAGGGAAGCAGTACTGCTGGGATGGGCTTGCAGTGGTAGGATTGGATGTTGTAGGCAATGTACTGGGATTGGAAGTCATAGGCGATTTGCTGGACTTACTGATGGACTTGAAGTTGGTGTTTGACTTGGCGTGAATGTCGTGGGAATATCACTTGGAGTGGAAGTTGTAGGCGATTCACTTGGACTTGACGTTGGTGTTTGACTGGGTGTGGATGTCGTGGGTGATACAGACGGACTTGCTGTTGGGCTTGCAGTGGGAGCTAGACTTGGGTGGGAGATTGATTCCGGCTTGCTGTTGGGCTTTCAGTGGGACTTTCTGAGGGAGATTGATTCGGGTTTAATGTTGGGCTTGCAGTGGGACTTTCAGTGGGAGATAGACTTGGGCTTGCTGTTGGGCTTGCAGTGGAACGTGCAGGCAATTTACTAGGGCTTGTGATGGGAGTAGATGAGGTGGGCGTCAGAGATGTTGGCTTGAATGTTGATGGCATGGATGTTGTGGGAGTGGATATCATGGGCATTGCTGATGTGGGTTACCTCGGTGTTTCCCTCCAAAAGGACGTCCACCAGAAAAAAACTCGGTAAAGGATGTCTCCTCCTCCTATTCCTCGCAGCGGTAGTAGTAGCGGTAGAATACCCCACCGCCTAATCGTTATAGCTGGTACGTACGATGGCGTACTTGCCGGTTGGGACACCGACCATAGTAGCACAATAACGAGCTCAGACGATGTTGAGAAGGTAAAGGAGGAGAGTATCGAAGTACGCTTACTGCGCAAGATGAATGATGGCAAATATTTAAAGTTACTGTTTGCCATGTCGGCCCACGAAGGCAGTGTTCGGTGTATTGATATTGCAACAACAGCTTCAGTAACGCCATCAAAGGCTGGCGTTTTTTCTGACTCGTCATCATTCTCATTGAGGCCGGGGACATTATTATCGGGGGGCTACGATGAATCGATCAATGTATACAATATATTAAAGAAGAATCAAATTGGCGAATTACGTACTCCTCCAGATTTAGGCAGTCCAACGTGCTGTTCCTTCGCACCACCTTCCAATAATAATATGTTCGAACATGGTGATGGAGAAGATGGAGTGGGAGGGGCAAATCAGACATCCACACATGCGGTAGTAGGCACAACATCTGGTAAACTCATTATATACAAACGACGTGATTGGTCTGTGCAGCATATACTAAGTGGGCATGGTGGTTCTGTAACCAATACTAATACCACCACATCTTCAACAACATCGGCGGCTTCAGGTGGAGGGGTATCATGTTTGGCAGTCCACCCCACAGGACGGATGGCATTAAGTGGCGGTCGTTCGGATGGCAAAATTATATTATGGGACTTAGTCAAAGGTCGATTGGCATATGTACATAAAATACCAGCATCAACATCACGCAATGGTAGCAATGGCAATGGTAGAAGAGCAGTAGAAAGTATTAATCATATAGTATGGAGTACCAATGGATCACGATATGCATACTGTTACGGCTCACATATTACAGCACGTGATGCAACTAGTGGTGAAACATTATTAGATGTTAACATGTATCCATGCCCACGTGTGAATCAATTAACATTTGTGGGCGGTAAAGATGGCTTGTTTGTTGCTGCCGCATGTGATGATGGTAGTTTGCCGGTATTGGAGGTGGGTCATTTATTACTTGATGATGATGATGATAATGATGACGATGATGATGCTGATAATACGAAAAAGACAAAGAAAGAGGACATGACTAGACGTGCAATAATGGCAATAGAACCTGTGTCTGGACCAGTCGCCGGAGATGATCGTTTTAAATGTATTCGTAGTGTTGTGGGTGGATCCGGGTTCTTAGTTGTGACAGCCAATAGTGGAGGTGTGATTAGTTTAATGGATTTAGAGGGTGCTGCACGTATGATGCTTACACCCAATGAAGAGAATGAGGAGGAGGATGACGACAGTGGTATTGATAAGGATGATAGTGATAGTGATATCGATTCTGAAGATGATGGTGACGGCGATGACGAAGTGGAAGCAGCCGTGGAGATATTAGACAGCGTCCGTGTAGGATCGGGAGCAAGGATTACTGATCTGGCTGTATGGAGCTATGGCAATGGAGACGGTGGTTGTGAGGAGGATGATGATGATGATAATGTTGGCGATTCCATCGAGGAAGGAGACGAAGACGATGAGAACGAGTCATTAGATAGTAATGAGGTATCCTCCGTGGTGAATGGAGATGAGGATGAAAAAGACATATTAATTCCTTCTCCCACGAGCAAACAGCTGAAATATCCTATAACAAAAGCAAAGGGGCAGAGATTTAACAATAATAGGGAAGAACAAAAAATCGAATTGAATGCCGAGGCAATTGAGAAGGCACGTAAACTTGTTGGACAGGCAAAGGAGCATCAGAAGAAGACAAAGAAACGTAAACTTTCGAATAAGAAGTCAACGTAAGAAATTGTGGTATGGAATAGATATGGTCGTAGCTACTATTCGTTACAACAACAGGAACTAGATTTAATACAGGTAGTGCTCTAACTTTTCATCATAAACCTCTCCCAACAATTGCTCTATTTTGGACACAATGCATTTGTAAAGAAATTGATTATTTTTTCATACAATAACACAATAATCACAAACGGATGTAGATACACACTTCTTAAGAAGCCTCTTGATATCAAACAGTTGTAGTAGTTGCTGTTGATGTTGATGTTTTAATATCAATCAAGAAGGTAAGAAAACATCATCTTTAGGTGAACCGAAGAGTTCTCGCATACCAATTTTAGACCCAAACATTCCCGATGCATTATGTCCAATACCATTGATGGTATATAAATGATGTGTCGGTTTACCATACAATGTCTCAAGATACTTCATATACTGATACCCACGTGCACGACGAAACGGTCCCTGTAACATGGCCGGGCAACGCGTATCCATATCATTCCGATAGCACAAACTTTCAGTAACATTATCCCACACGTCACGTTTCCAACAACTATCATCACAGGTTGGTAAAATATCATTACATGTATCATTCTGTCCAACCAAATATACTACGTGTAACTTATTGTAAAAACGAAATGCTCGTTCTACACCTAGTACACCATCACGGAGTGCATAGGGGATATAATTACCAGTCTTCTTGTCCGAGAAGGAGGCTATTCCATATGGCCATCGATTATAATTCCATACGTAGCATGGATGCTGCGTCCCGGCTGCATCATGACGTGGTTTCGATAGCTCGTTATACGGAGGTGGGGAACACATTGCATCACAATTACAATCATTGACGGTGCATGAACAATTACCACAATTATAATTATATCGTTCGGGCGTGAGGTAGGCATAGGACGATGGATTGGCAATAATGAACTTGACATCAATATCTGAATTAAGCGAGAATAAGTCCACCAGAGTGCTAATTACTGCATACCGTTGAACCATTTGTCCACCTGTATATTTGAGCGATGCAAAAAGTATCATATGTCAAGGTGAGTAAACTCATGAGTATAGTACAAAAAAGTGTAAAAATCAAGGAACTTCAGCCCCCTCCTACTACTTACCAGCTGAATGTCCAACGAATGAAATTTTATTCATATTAGGAAACAATTTCTTATCCGTCAATGTTGCCAATATATGATCTAACACTTCATAACTGCTAAATGTTTTAGGCGTGCCAGTACTCCCCTCATTGCCACAACACTTTGGATCGCTCTCCGCGCCCACACGCCAATCACCCCATGGCTTCGTGGCATTCCAAAATACATCATTAGGATGGACGAGTTCGTCGTGTTCGTAATTAAATCTCGGCGCAATTACTAATATGTCATGAAAATTACGATACGTCTGGGAACGCATGAGTTCCTCGAAGCTACAAAAGTATTGTTCGGCATTACGTATAGCACCATGTTGTATCAATAATGCCATGGAATAATCTCCGCCGGAGGCCAATCGACTGCTCGCATAATACGGAAACGTGATATTGTCGAATATATTCATCCGATATGACACGAGGCAGAAATTGTCGTACGTTATGCTCGGATCATCGGCATGGTAGAGCACGTGTTTATTCGTTTCCGATATTTCTTCCGATCGATCGTAATTGCCGGTATATAATCGACGTCTGGCACCCGCCCCCCCACCTCCGGCGGTTATACGCGCACATGCCGTTTGCCAATCGATGCCCTTGCACTGCGCGGCACGAACCTTGGCCGCGGCGGCATGGTCGCGTATTAGTTTCTGTAATTGCGATTTCTTATATTCGGGCAGGTATACCTTTTCGTAGTATATCAATCCACAAAGTCCGAGTAATAATACGAAGATAATTAACAGCAGTACCGAAAGCACGATGTTGAGTCGCATACGACGCTGAGAGCGTATACTGGGCATACGCGGCATGCCGGTTAATAACGTCTCCAAATGTCCCATGCTCATATTGTACCGATTTCGGATGCTAGTGAACATGCGTTCGTCGGTACTCGTTCGACGTCCACCGGGATTCCGTCCTCCTTGGATGCGTTCGAACATTTCATTGCCCGCATTCTTTCGTGCCGGCACTGCTGCTGCCGTTGTACCGCCATTATTATTTCCTCCTCCGAGGAGAGGTCGAATTTCTCCATAGTTCGTAGCTGTAGCGTCGGCTCCTCCCGTCATTGCGGGATCACTGCGGTCAATACCCAATACCACCTTGTTCGTTGATTGCAAATTTGTATGTTTGTGCTCACTTTGGTGGATCTGCCGCAGCTAATATCGACTTTACATAAAATCGATTTTTAGGGCTGTTACAGGGGAGGGTTAGGGTAGGGTTAGGGTGTTACAGGGGGAGGGTAGGGTGTTACGGTTAGGATATAATCGATTTTAGGGCACATAAAATCGATTTTATGTAACGGTCGATATATTAGCTGCGGCAGATCTTTCAAACACAATTTGATTCAAAAGATTTGTGTCGGGTGAAGTACGTGCCTGTTTTCATGCACAAAGATCTCATTCCACGGAGGTAAATTTCATACTTCATACTGCAGCACCCATACCATGGCCACCTCCACATCATCATCCCGGCCTAAACCTACCCGAGCTGATACAGCTCGTAACATATATGCCGAATTCCATACCCCACCACCTCCCGCCGCTGCCAAATTTAGATTGTCATTGCAGGAAGAGGAAGATGAGGCATCATCGAAACAATCGTTCGATATGTTTCGTAATGTGATGAAAACGGGCGTATTGTATGCCACGTCACGAGCACAGAAACATGGATTTAAACGACTGGACGATCCGGAGTGGGCCAACAGTTACGTCATTTTTCGTTTGTTGTGCTCTGTTTTTCAATTTATTGATTGATTCCTCTCTCTTCTCTTTCTCTTAGACTCTGTTCTAACACGATATTGCGATTCTTTCCACACTTCTATTGTTGTACATCCTTCTCTCTTTTTTATCGATCTTCGTCTGTATACTGTATTATACACACCCAAACAGTGGGTCAAGGTGCACCCGAAACTGGACCACTCCCGGGTGCACCGTCGCGTAACTTCGAGCTGAGCATCGAAGATGCCGAATTGGAGTATGCATCCACGGCGGGCATACCTGAATTACGATCCAAGGTGGCTGAGTATTACAACACTCTCTATCGTACCGGCAAGGACTCGCAGTATACGCACGAAAATGTATGCATCGTCCCGGGTGGACGAGCGGGCCTAACGCGCATCATGGCCGTATTGGGCAAGACGCAAGTCGGATACTTCACGCCCGATTATACCGCCTACCAGGAGGCGCTGGGGCTGTTCTCGCGCATCACGCCCAGTCCATTAATCCATCGAGATGCGCACGAGGCATTAATGACGAGCGACGAATTCCACTTCCAGGCCGCCGGGCGCGGATTGGGCGTCGTGCTATTGAGCAATCCTGCCAATCCCACGGGACAAAGTATCGAGGGACCCGAATTGAGGGCCTACGTTGATATTGCACGTGATCTTAATACTGCATTGGTGATGGATGAATTCTACTCGCATTACTATTACGATGGCACGGCCGTGGACCCTGTCGATGGAGGCGTGGATGACATGTCCAACTTTCCCAAGACTGTTAGTAGTGCCGCCTATATCGATAATGTAAACGTTGATCCAATCATTATCGTTAACGGATTAACGAAGAATTGGCGGCTACCAGGCTTTCGTATCTGTTGGATCGTCGCTCCCAAACGTATTGTCGAAATGTTATCCTCTGCCGGAAGCTTCCTGGATGGGGGGGCTAATGCACCGTTGCAAAAATTGGCATTACCCATGATGGATATGGAGTTCATCCGTCGTGATACGTGGGCATTGCAACGACACTTTAAAATGAAACGCGATTTCTTATTGCGCGAATTGACGGCCTTGGGTATTACAGTGGAATGGCATCCCACGGCAACATTCTACATTTGGGCTAACCTATCGGCCCTGCCACACCCGTTAGATGACTGTTTGGTCTTCTTGGAGGAATGTGTCAAGCACAAGGTTATCATCGTGCCCGGTGTATTCTTTGATATTAATCCCAGTCATGCACGCAATATACGAAAGTCGACTTGTATTAACTTTGTACGGTTCTCTTATGGCCCCGTGATGAAGAATTTGGAAATCGGGGTGAAACAAATTGGCAATATGATTGAATATTGGAAGAATCATAGTGAGTCGGCTGATCAATATGCCGAGGAAAGCTTTGGAGGGTTAGCCAACTAAATATGATGGTATCATTAGTACCTTACGACCAAGATGATGCTAATGAGATGGCAGCGCTTCATCGTTTATTGTTATTCTTCCAGGGGGATGTTAGTCAAGGTTGTAGTATAAGACTCTACAATCTTTTGTTTAGATAGTTTTGGCACACAGCTGCTGTTTTACTGAGAGCTTTGGGTAAGGGCGGGTGTGAAAAAATTTGTTGTAACTGTTATAATATGCAGTTTGCCTAATATGCTGAAAGTATTGTCATAATTGCTTGACCTTCTTATTCTTGTTTGTCATGTGCAAAAATAAAAAAAGATCCGTCATCCCATTAGGCCTCTTAAGAGCGGCAATAAGCATCTCCCTTGAACCGTCTACATTCAATCCCTTCTCGTGAGACTCCCGACGTAATTCACTAGTGCGCATCGAATTGAATTTACTATCACCGCCATCCCCATCACTCTCATCATTTTTCTTTCCCCTCCTTGAGACGGCTGCTAGTACGTCACGGAACAAAGTAGGGAAACAACGTCATTGAAGGAGATATCCATAACTTCAGCACTGTTCTCGACTTTGCTGCTTCTTTCAGTAATGCACAATTCATAGAAGTTGTTCCATAACATTCTCCATTGTGAAAGTCGTTGCTTCAACAAGGTACGCTTCTGCTTCTAGTTTCAGATTGACAACTCCATACCTGTTTGCTGCATTGATAATCGCATTGGTTTGCGATTTCATATCCTCATCAATGATATTAACACCATAAACAGAGTATAGAAGATGCCGAAAAACTTCTGGTGATACATCTGTGATTTCGATTGGGGATGATGACACGTCATTTGATTCACACATATCTGTGAGTGTACCAGTGGAGCACTCGCGTAATATATATCGATGAGCGTGAAATATCAACTGGAGCTGTCTTGATAACTTTCTCGGCATTATTCTTCATCTGCTGTCCCCCTACCACAAACGAGATATCACCAAAGTTCTCATCAATAATCATACGTTGTTTGTTTTTGGCAAACAGATTCTCGGGAATAATGGTGGCGGAAGGGATTTCATTGGTGTGGCCAATTTCATGAGAACCTCAATGATCAAGGTACCATTGACTAGAGAACTCAACAGTGCAGAGTGTGTCACAAAATGACATCCCCGGGCTCTGATCCTATCATCGTCCCCCACAGAAGCAAAGTTACGTGGAGTGTTTGATCGTGCGTAAGCCACTTGCTTTCCATTGCCATCATTGACACTGAAACCAAAATCTATGTCAATGGCTTTGTTTGACATATTCCAGAGGTGAGGGACACCATTCCTAATTCTGTGACATCATCTCCACCTGGATGTAGCTCCAGATACCAGATACCATTGATGGCCAAAGCACATGAATTCGGGCGAGTCGACAGATTCACCTCGCACCGTCGTCAGACTCGCAAAGCCATGAAAGTGCACCGTACGAGTCACATAACCCTGATTATATCCAGGCGGCGGTGTCCCTACATTAGTATGGGTTGATGCGGTAGAATAGGAGCTTTCGTGATTTATGAACACACGTAAAAAAGTCTCGAACCACCGCAGACAAAGAAACGCAGGCGCCGCGCTTTGGCCTGCTCTCAATCACAAAGGAAACGAAAGATGCCCTCTATCACCGATACTAGCTTCTCTAGTGGTTGTCCGCCTACTACAACCTATCAACAACGCCCTCCGTCAACGAGCAGCGGAACGACTAGCCAATGGAATCACACACGATGATGGCAGGGGCGGCATCACAAACTTGCTTGGCTTCATCGATGACATCTCAACAGTAGTACCCCTTGAGGACCTACTTTTCCTTTGCCAACAATTCAGAGATCGCGGTCTATCTCTGGGTTGCTTATCAACCCCAACAAAACAAGAATATTAACCTCCACTAATGGCACATCACCCATTTCTACTATATCAAGTACCAACCCGGGCCTAGCATCCGACATCTCCGAGGCCATAGCAACATTCTCCACAAAACCTAATAAATTGAACCCATCTCAACATACCCCAGTCGAATTGACCGATGGATTTCGACTTCTTGGCATCCCGGTTGGATCACAATCCTTTGTCATTGACTTCATCAACGAACAATTAGTAACAATCCAACAACAATCCGACACTATTCACAGCACTATTTTCGACCCTCAAACACGACTTCGGTTATTCCAATCCTGCACTGTCCAAAAGATCCCTCATCTTCTTCTCACAGACGCACTCCATAATCTCGACATTATCACTCTCGACACAAATACCCCATTTACACGATATAATGGTCCTCTCACATCAGCAATCAACGACATCATCTCCAATTTTTTATCTAAACTATTGAACTTAG
>Ga0247831_1008440_pt1 | contig 10869 bp, 19 predicted proteins | sample LaCruzMarch2015__9_FD_192406 | JGI IMG/M metagenome (GOLD analysis project Ga0247831, IMG submission 192406) | Freshwater microbial communities from meromictic Lake La Cruz, Castile-La Mancha, Spain - LaCruzMarch2015_1m | ecosystem: Environmental > Aquatic > Freshwater > Lake | place: Spain...
TTAACTTTATTTTATAAGGTGGGATCTGTCTTATATGATATATTATTAGTTGTGAATAAATTATACAATAAGATAAGATTAAAATTTAACTTACCATATAAATCAATTTCAAAAATGACCAAAAACAGCGTTAAAAGAATAATGTCATTTATATTTGATTTTGAAACCAAAGCAGTTGAATTGGCCAAAAAAAGAAATTGTGATGGTGTTATTTGTGGACACATCCATACGCCTATCATAAAAATAATATCAAATATTGATTATATGAACAGTGGCGATTGGGTTGAGAATCAATCTGCACTTGTTTTAGATTCCAATGATGCCTGGGTTTTAATTGATTTGATTTCATGATAGTTCAATCGAACCAGTATTCCCAAATCTTGATCGTTTGGCGTCTTTAACACTTCCTCCTCTGAAATTTTAATAATTATTTCTTTTTTCAAGCAAAATGATTTAATATATTTTCAACCGATTTATCATCCACCAGTATGGATGTGAAATTAATATTGTTATCAATCAACATTTGTTTTATCTCCCCATCAATCACAACAGATTCATCAAATGTCTGAAACCTTTCTTTTTCATTATATATTGAATTTGAGTTTCTTTCAAGGAAAAAATTAATGTTATTGTATTTTTTGAATAAACTCAAAATGAATGAATTAAATTCATCACCATATAAATTAGTTATAAAATCATTTGGATTCTTATATTTATCTTTATAAACCAACCCAAATAATATTGGAGAATCGCAAACAACATAATCAACTTTACCATATGACCTAACAATATTCCTATGCTGGTTTGCTGTGATATAAAATTGATCCTTAATAGCCCCAGCGTTTTCATCCCAAGCCAAATTTTTAGGGAACTCATAAGGGTTATCAACGCTAATATGCTTCTTTTTTAACTCATACATCAACCCACTAGCAATGGTTGTTTTCCCAGCACCGGGGCCAGCAAATAAATTGATTATTGTTGTTTTTTTCATATTGCGGTTTTAAATAACTATAACTATACAAGTGATTCCATCTTTGATTTTGAAACTAAATGATCCGTTAAGGTATATTGGTTCGTTTTGGTATAAATCACGCACTTCGACAACATCTTATAAGGGATGTTTACAAGGAAATCATTCCCATTATAAAACATAAGGGTGTTCTTTAATGCTAAACAACCATGAATAGACTTCAAGAATAATTTAAACTGAATCGGATCCAAGAAGGTTTCATCAATCAAAACCTCTTTCTTATAATTTATTTTAACATTGTAATTCATGATGTTTGGTTTTTTGTTAACGCAAAGTTACAAAAACTTATTTAATATTGCAAACATTTTTAAAAAAAAGATATTTATGTGTAAAAAAATATGAATAAAATTTTACTAACCATTTTATTGGCAGGGTTAATTCAAGGCTGCGCAACTCTATCCAGTTCAAAAAGGGAATATATCCAACAGTTTGGATTATCCACAAGAAACCTCCCGGAATATTCATTAAAATTAACCGATGGGTTATCAAATATCAGAAGCAAACGAGGTGTGTATTTTGCAAACACATTATCAACCCCCAACCTACATTTAAACGAATTAGATAACATTTATAATCAGCAAAAAATAGATGAAGTAAATTCTGCTTTATTTCAGAATTCATTTGCTATGTTAAGTCTATATTCAACAATGTTATTAAAATTATCATCAAATAGTTATAATGAGGATTTATACAACAACATAAAAGAACTTGAATACGGTTTGGAAAACCTAATTACCATTAACAACCAACTAACATCTTCAAACATACCTACTGGGTTTATAAATATTGCTGCTAAAATAAGTTTTTTAAGTGGAAAATATTACATTGGATATAATCAAAATGAAGAAATAAAACGCCTGGTTACATCATCAGACAGTCTGATAACAGATATATCGAATAACATAATATTTCATTTAAAATCAGATAATTTGAACTCGATTATTGAAAATGAACATATGATGCTATCAAGAAATTATTTGACCTACATTCAACAAAACAAACAAACTAGCGTTTATAGCGATTTAGATTATATTTTGTTAAAAAATAATTTAGATAAAATAAAAGCATTGAAAGAAAATTTAATAATTAGCGTCACTAATCTCAAATTGGCTCATAATATTATGGCTGTTGAGGTGAGTAAAAAGAACACCACGCTAGATAATATCAATCAACTTAAAGAATTGTTAATATCAATATCTGAAATAAACCAAATTGTTGAACAAATTAAATAACATGGAATACCTATTAAAAGAAATATATGATTCAATATCAAATGTTGAAGCCAAAAGATATGATGAGAACTTATCAAAAATTGAAAAAACGCAACTTGAACTGACATTAATAAAATTAAGGGATATGGAAAGAGCTGTCATAAATAATAAAAATGATGAAATACTCCTAGGTTTATCCGCCATAACTCCAACCCTAAATGAATTAATAAATGAAATGGAATCATCTGGCGAAAAATTAAATGAACTAAATGTGAAACTTAAGCGTTTAGTCAATATTATAAATTTCTTAAAATTTTAAACATGACTGATTACGTTAAAATCATTGGATTTATCGCCACATTTATCACCGTTGTATCTTTTACATTTAAAGACATCCTGACTATCCGAATGGTTAATGTTTTGGGGTGCGCTGTTTGGCTTGTGTATGGCTTTTACACAAAAGACCACCCAGTAATCCTTGTGAATTTAAGTATCGTTATAATCCAAATATGGGGCATTTTTAACCTATTGAAAGAAAGGGTTGTAACAAAATAAAAAACGGATAATTAAAGAAGGGGATTAAATGTTAAGTTTGATCCCCTTCTTTTGTTAGTAATCAAATGTTCTTATTAATTTACCTTTTATTATACCCCCAGTTGAAGCAACAATCTCTCTTATTTGTTCGTCTGTATTTTCTTTAGCAAGTTGCGTATATCCAAAAGCAAAATCACCTCCAACATATAAGTTTCTAGGGATTTCTGTTAATTCTGTATCATCTACATATAAGTCACCACCAACATATAAATCATCTGGCAAGTCTCTAATAGTCGTGTTGGATAAATCTAAAATACCCCTAACATATAAATCATCAGGCAAAACTTCTAAATCCTCACATCCAGATAAACTTAAATCTCCTATAACATGAAGTTTATTTGGAAGTTTTTTTACATTTGAATAACTTAAATCCAAATCATTCTCATGCTTATAAACAACATTATCAGGATGGTCTTTAATACTTATGATAAATTTTTGTTTTGGGAAAGCCTCATACCATTTTTGGGGAATTTCCTTATTTTCTTTTAAACGTATGAAGTTTAATATATTTTTAATTGTTTCTAATTCCATTATTATAAATATTTTAAGATGGCAATTTTTTTCCCTTTTCGTTCTTCACTTTTTCACCCTCTATTCTTACAGATATTTTTGGCGCATAATTTTTTGGTAATTTATTATTTATACCAACAAACTCCCCCATCTCATTATCCATCCTTACAGTAACTTCTTTTTTATCCAGGTTCATCATTATTTGGCCAACGGTCTGCATATTATACATATTTTTCATCCTATAAGGATTCAAGAACTTATTTTTCTTATATTGTTCTTTCATTTTATCAATAACATCCTGATCCTTTTCAGCGTCTTGTAAATGCTTTTTAGCCAACTCCAATCTCGAATGGGATGACTTCTTTTTTATACCATATATATAACCTGTTTTTTTGTGAACTATACCATGATTGGTTCTCACCTCAACCTTTTCATCACCCATTTTTGTAACAACTGGTGTGTCTTTACTTGTAACCTCAATGATATATATATTCTTTGGACTACCAACAATTGTTTGACCTTTTACGCCAACATTCTTTGGATCATCAGCATCATAAGATATGATTGATTTAATCACATCTTTTAAATTCTTAAAACTTAATGCTCTACGTATTTTCTTCCCATCATTTGAGTTCTTGATATTCTTGGATTTGAATACTTTATTACTTTCCTTTTCATCTTGCCTAACTAACAGGCTTGAATTAATAATACCAATACCATATTCATTAATACCCTCAGACCAGTCTGTTTCAATATCTCTCCAATACATTACTTCGACGCCATCCACAATTTCATGGACAATTTCCATCTTTGCCAGATAGCCCCTATCCCTGTTTTTGGCGATAACATTCCCATCATCTAATTTAACGGCAGCAACAGTACATTCTTGAATTAATTCTTCATTGTCTAATATACTCACTTGGTTTTCTGTAAGCAAAATGAATCTATTGTCTCTCATTTTTTTACAATAAATATATCAAGATAATGATTTAATTAAACTCATCATCTTATCGTCTATATATAAACCATTTAATTCTTCATAAGTAAAATAGCCACACTCTGTATGTTCATCACCATCCATAGCATTCTCCAAATCAGGAACCAATTTAGTATCTGGACTATCCAATAAGAATACATTAAACCTACCATTTATTTTACTACCATCTCTTGAATATCTATCAATGGCTGCAACGGGCGTTAGTTTCTTATTTGTTATATGAATATTAGTTTCCTCATAGAACTCCCTTTTGGCTCCCTCATGCGTTGTTTCAAACGTTTCCAACTTCCCAGCAGGAACTGACCACATTCCAGGCAAACTATTGCTTTTTGGACTTCTCTTGCAAAGAAGGAATTCCTTATTGTGTCTTACTAAGACACCAACATATTCTCTCATATTGTTTGTTTAATTAAATGATAAGCATTTTTATTCCCAGTGTCAATGAATACCAATTCAGCATCATCATATTTCTTGATAACTTTTTCATCCAAATGAGTATGACCAACCACCTGATTATAATTTGGAATATAATCATTTGCCAATTCTTTCATTCCAGCCCAGAAAACACCAGAGAAAGGATCAATACCACCCCTTTCCTTGCCAATGTAAAAAAGGGTCTTGCAACTAATATGGAACAAGAAATTCAATTTGTCTGAAATATCATTATGTTCTTTTGCATCACCCCAACCCAAATCCAATGCGGTTAAATAATCGTTCTCTGTTGATTCAACTAACTTGTTTGTTATTCCAGCATGAGAAACAATCGTATTACCATACATAAATGTTGCTTGAAATAAATCCTTATGCCTTTTGAATAAGTTATTGACATCAAACATGATGCTATAATCAAATCCTGTTCCCCTATTATTAGAGTTCAAATAATAATAATGAATATCATGATTACCCAAAAGCAACTTAACCTTATCCGGATAAGTTTCTTTCAACTTGATAATTTTTTTAAAATTATTTAAAATTTTCTTTGACCCAATGGAATGTGAATCAAAATAATCTCCCACGAAAACAATATAATCCTCATCCATATGTTCGTTTACAATGGGCTGCCAAAAATCTTGACCATGAATATCTCCGATTACTAACATTTTTTTTTGTTTTGTTTTGCAAAAATAAGATTAAAATCTATTTATTATTAAATAATTATCGTGGAACTTAAAATAAATGATTCAATTTTTAAAGTTAAATTGGCAATATCTAATGAAGAGAAAGAAAGGGGAATGATGAATAGCAAATTCAATAAAGCATTTAATGGTATGCTGTTCATTATGGAAAAGCAATACTTATGTTTCTGGATGAAAAATTGTATCATACCATTGGACATAATAATATTAGATAAAAATGTTATAACTAAAATACACCATAATTGCCCCCATGTGAAACAGAAGATTGCCCAAGTTATTGTGGCACCGGAAACATGGTGTTAGAAGTCCTTGGTGGTACTTGTCAAAGAGATAACATCAAGGTGGGTGATTACCTTGATGCTACCTAATATTAATTAAGCGTTAACAAATACTTCAATTTGTTTATTTCAGCCAATATTTCATCTTTAATATTCAATAAATCAGTATCTTCATTTGGATCTAATGATTCAGCAATACCCATTATAAATTCTGTTGAAGAATCTAAAAAGTTTTGTGCAGAAAAAACTTTAATATCTTGAAAAGATAAAGAAAACTCACCATTAAATTCTGGCCTACCATGCTTTCCCATACAAACCTCTGTATATTTATCAATCAAACCATCTAATTTAGAATAAAACTTGCCATATGCAATGTGTTTCGCATAACTTTTAGTTTGCCAATGCAAAAACCTAAACTGGTTTTGTATTCTAACTAATTCTAAAATAATTTCACTATCCATATTTTAATTTTTTAATATAAATATCTATTGTTTAGACAAATTTGCAATTTTAAATTTAAGATAATTTATAGCTTTACTCAAATCTTCAATTTCTTTATCCGGAGATTTCTTACCAGCCCTAGCCACGTATTTAATGACGTTAAATAAGTAGGCATCTTTATCTAAACCCCAAGCCTCACAAACCTTTATAACTTCATAAGGATTGTCTTCACCCCCATAATAATCAGGGTGGTTAACGCTTTCTTTCAAATCATTTTTTTGCATAAAATTTTGTTATATGTGTTTTGTAATATTATAAGTTGATGAATTTTTCAATAAGATTTTCCTTTTGGCCATCGGTAACAAAGTTTCCCTAACTGGGAACTCCGCCTTTGTTTCAACTCTATATATAAGTTTGGAACAATTTCCACCAACTTCTTTAATCGCATCCAACACAGTTGAAATGGAAGTTTTAGTGAATGATTCACAATATATCTCTTCAAATATACTGTTAGAGTTAAGTTCAATCATATTGGCAGAAGCGTCAAAGCTATAAATATATAACAAACTAATGGGTTTGTCAAAATAATAAAAATATCCTTTGTTTGGTTCAGCAGATTTATTTTTAACAACTTTTAATTCTATATTCTCAAACGCCAACGACCAAATAGATTTTGCAAAATTAAACAAATCAACTAACTTGGGGTAAGTATATTTTATGGTTTTATTGATTTCTAATAACTGTCCATTATCAAATTCTGGAACTATGTCATACTTAAAATCTTTAAGATTAATCTCATCATCATACTCGTTTAACTCCCTTCCTAATTTTATCAATTTATTATCCTTACCAATTGATGCGATGTTGATTAAGTTTAATGTTATTTCATGTAAATCAGGATAAATTTTAAGACTATTTAACCTATCCTCAGATTTCTTTATATAATTCAAAGCAATATATTTATTATATTCAAAATCAATAGGGGTTCTGAACAACCAATCCGAATTAAACTTCTCATTCATGCTGTGTGTTTTTTTTAATTATAATTTTTATTTTAGTCAAAATCAAAACATTTTTTGATATTATTATAAATATTCCTATATTTATAATAATAAAAACAAAAAATTATGGGATGTGGATGCAAAGGACCTCAAAAAGAAACTAACCCTGTTTCTGAATCAAATGTCCAACTTCAAGAAAATCTTAAAAACAAAATTAAGAAAACTGTTGAAAAATATTACAGTAATCAAAAAACAAAGGGTTAATCAAGAAAAAAGGAGGTAGTTAAATGCCTCCTTTTTTTATTTAAAAATTGTTATTTATTATGTTATTTTTTTTTAATATAGTTAAAAAAAAACATTATGAACTTGAAAAAGAAAACAATAATCTGCAATCTATTTGCTGATTTTATTTTATCAAAAATTGGGTTAGATTCAACCACAAAAATCCAGGTAACTGATTGCTTAAATTTCTATACAATAAATGGTGAAACAAATTCTAATGTCGTTATTAACATAAATGATATTCTGGATGAGTTTAATGAGAAATTCAAACCTTTCCTTGGTGATGTCAAAATTGAAAAAACCATTGATATGATTGAATATTATCACGATTTGAAACCAATTAAAAAACTTAAATTTAAATTTTTTGATAGCACAAATAACCTTTATTCCAAAGAAATGCTAACTAACCCAGAAGATGAAGTTGTAGATTCTTATATTTACACCTCTACGTTCCCCTACGGACACTCTTACAATATGGGCAGGATTTTGTTATATAAAATGAAGAACATTGCTTACAACGTATTTAAAGTAGGTTATATCAAATGGCTTGAACTAGATGTTAACTTGAATAAAAAAGATGATTATATTCTGGAAGTTAACCACAACTCAAAAGCATACAAAGATAACACCATTAAATCAGCCATTTTAGATGTATTCGATTTAACAGAATTAACACCCATTAATTTAACAGAGGATGAAATATTCAACGAATCGTTATTAGTTGAAACAGATTCCCCCAAGATTACAACAACAACACGAGAGTTCATCGTTGTATAAAATTTAAAAAGTATTTTGCATGGACAATATTATTCATGCAAAATACTTAAAAAAAAAACCATTAAAGGATATTTTTCTTAATAATATCTAGAGCCTCATGAATTGTTTCATAATCTTTGGTCGGTGCAAAGAAATGTGTGCTTTCGTCTTTTCCCCCAACATTTTTTATCAACATAACAGCTGGAACGTATTCTGTACCTGTGATCTCACAATACATATCGTATTCTTTGTTGTGTTCATAGATATCCCTATCATAAAATGATATGTCAGCTTCGTTTAATAACTTTTTAAAATCCTGGCAATGGCTACAATCTTCCATTGTGTAAATAATTAATTCGTGTTTCATTTTGTTTGTGTTTTATTTTTTAATTTATGTACATAGAAATTAACATCACTTAATTGTGATGGTTTAAAATAAATAGTTAAATAATATTGACCCTCTGAATAGTAGGGGAATCTATTTAAATTATGATCCATGTATGAATTTAAATGCTTCTTCAAATGTAAGAAAAACCCACCGCTTGATAAATAAATAACTTCTATGGGATCATCTCCATAAAACTCAACAACGTGAGTATAAAGGAGTTCACCCGTAAATAGATTTAAAGGGTATGCCGTTTTTAATTCCAGTTTGGATAAATCAGATGCTAACTTTTTTTTGTACTTTTTTAGAAATTTCATTTTTTTTATCTTTTAGTTAAGATTAATCGCGCCAATAGGCGAAATAAAATACTTAACATTATTTTCAGGTTTAACGCCATTTAATAACACTGAAATATCAATCAGTTGTTGTCTTGTTAGAACAAAATCCACCCCAGTATCTTTATTGAAAAAACTTGTTTTTTTTACCCTATTAAAAAAATCCAACTTCTTATCCAATGGTACTAATTTTGACAGTTCATCCGGATTTTGCTCAAAAAATTTAATCATATTTAAAACATATATCTCAATATCAACTTTACTCATATTCTTGTATTCACTAATTGTTTTATGTAATTATTATATAAAAAATATATAATAATGACAGACATTAAAAATTGCAACAGTTGCAAATCAAAAAAAACAAATTATAACACATTAATTTTTATTATAAGTGGTTATTTTTTAATTTCAGGTTTATACTTTGCCATGATTTTATTAAAAAAATTAATTAGTTTCTTTTAAACTTAACATTTAATTTAATATAAAAATCACCCCCATCATAACCTTTGTTTTTAATCTTCAAAGGTGTGTTGGTATTAAAGTCTTTTGGGGCTGTAACGTTTAACGACCCTGCTGGATGTGGAATAAAATAAGTATCCAAATCCAATTCATCTCTTGTTAAATAATAATCATAAATCAAATCATTCCCAATTTTTCGAAACCCATCAGAATCAATAACATTTATTTGAATAATTAAATCCCCAAACTCCACACCATTTGTATCTCCAAACCCAATTAACTTTAAAAATTGACCGTTATCCGCTGTTTTTGGTATATCTATGGTTATATTCTCATTCTCTGTTTTAGTTCCCCTACCAGCACACTTATTACAAGGATTATGAACAATTCTACCCTGACCATGACAACTTGGACAATTTGTCACAAACTCTTGAACAAAATACCCGGAGCCTTGCCTGGTTTTAAAATAACCCATACCACTACAAACCGAACAAACTTTACTATCACCCCCCTTACCATAACAACCATCACAAGGAATTTGTCTATCAAAACTAATATTCTTGCTTACCCCATTGTAAATGTCAATTGGACTTAAATCTAATTTAATCACTTTATTCTGAACAGGTTTACCTCTGAAACCATTAAACATATTGAATATTGCATCATCCATGTTTGGAAAACCAAAAGAACCATCCTTTTGAGCTTTGTATTGCCTACGCTTATCTGGGTTAGAAAGAACGTCATATGCTTCACTAATCTTTTTAAATTTTTCAGATCCACTTGGATTAATATCCGGATGATACTTCTTTGATAAATCTCTATATTTTTTTTTTATTTCATCTTCTGTGAAATTCTCTTCAATTTCTAAAATTTTGTAATAATCTTTTAACATTATGAAGTATTTTGTTGTTTTATTTAAAAATAAGAAAAAAAAGAAAATTATAAATAAGTTTACGTTTAAAAAACATGCCGTAAGCTTATATAAGAAATTGATTAAAGAATCTGAAAACGTATTCTTTAATAAAAAATTACATGATACAGAGGAATGTACCTTTGAATTGGGATTGATTTCAACTAAAAATGAACATGATTCACCTACATACCTAAAAGATGAACTAGGTAGAAGTCATAGGGTAAATATTAAATCAGAAGATAATTTATATTTTATTGAGGTAAGTCTTTATAATGTTGAAGAAAAAATATTTGATATAAAAGATAATAAAAAAATAAATATCCATGAGTTTTCTAAAAAATATTTATCTAAAGGGGGATTGAAAAGTGTATCTATACTAAACCATAAAATTGTTGTGCAAAATGAAGATAAATTCAATCTATTCTCATTAAAGTCAGAAGAAGAAGCATTAAGGTTTTTAGATGCTCTGCAAAAATATTTAACCCATATTAATAATAACTCATGTATGATTTTAAAAAGCACAACACTTCCTCAAAAG
>Ga0247831_1008446_pt1 | contig 10861 bp, 8 predicted proteins | sample LaCruzMarch2015__9_FD_192406 | JGI IMG/M metagenome (GOLD analysis project Ga0247831, IMG submission 192406) | Freshwater microbial communities from meromictic Lake La Cruz, Castile-La Mancha, Spain - LaCruzMarch2015_1m | ecosystem: Environmental > Aquatic > Freshwater > Lake | place: Spain...
ATATCGTACATCGTTGCGTGTTGAGTGATAATCTTGGGATGGTGTACTATTCGTCACTGAAAGGATTACTGCTACTACATCCACAGTTGAAGTTTCATCGTTCAGATTATTTCTCTGATGACGTTCGATGGCGTTGGCGATGGAAAGCAATGACGATGATGATGATTCGTTCACTGCATTTTTATTTGCACACTGCGAGAATCGATCGTCATCTTCATCGTTGCTGCGATGGTCGGGGGTCGTGGAGGAGGTGAGCAACCTCGTTAGCGTCGGCATTGGTCTACGAACAACAAAAGAGAAAAATGGATTGTGTGATTGCGCGGGGTTGATGCATGCTATGGGTTGTTCAGCGCAATGGCTCCGTTTCTGTTGTTAGTACTGTTCGTGGAGCTCTTCACGTCCGCACTGTTGGTCGAATCATTTATTCAGCCTCCATCATCGATCGTCGTTCAATCGAGGTATACACTTCAATCTTCATCATCGGCAGCACGAGCCGAGGTAGAAGACACCCAAAACACTGCAACGACAACGTCATATTTGAACGATGATCAGCTCGAGTTTTGTATGGCATACATCAATGAACATCACAAAAAGGATATCTTGCTTCCATTTACTCGTGCCTTCTCGGAGCTGGGTGTTACGTCCATACAGAAGAATATGTGGATGGGTGGCTCATATACTATAGTGGATGCTACAATTACAGACATTACATATAACGAACTACACATCGTAGCGAATGTTCAAGATGGACAGAAAATGGTAAATGAAAGTATAGCAATATCATTAAATGCACATCCAATATCAGGCATGGTAAAAACATATCCGACTTTGCCAGTATTAGATTCCAGTGTTTTGGATCATGCATCATCCATCCCGATTGATAACTTTTGTAGACGGATGATCCGACTGTGTAACATTGTAAAGGCGTACGGTGCCACCGGCAAGATGATTCAAATGGGTGTACAATTGGGTGGTAAGGGAGTGGGAAAATTACGCAATGATTTGTATTTGAATCAAGTTCCACACAATCGATATGTTCGACAATATTTTTACGATATGGCATCGGAGGCAGCTCTTGACGCTACTGTGTTATGCTCAAAAAAACAATTTACAAATCGCATGAAGATGACAGTAATGTTTCCTGAGATGAATCCCTCGATGGACTCATATAGGATAGGGACACTCCTTGAATTAGCTCGTTCTATTGCTATTAAGCTAGCCGAGCAAAATCTACGTGTGCGTGTATGTGTACAGGGAAGCATGGGTGTTGGAATATTCACCGGTATTCCAAAACAATTAACAGGAGTACATACGCTCATGCAAAGAATGGATTGGCAAAGTAGTCCAGGGGAAGAGAACGAGGGTATGGTGGGAGAGTATATAAACTTTGGTTACATTGGGAAGGAGCAAGTGGTTAATTACAAGAGTGGTAGTGGTGATACCGCTGAGATACAACAAGATGATGCGTTTCTACTAATATGTCCACAAAATATGATTGGTCTAGAGTCGTCAATTATGCAGTCGTTGGCTGAAATGGTAGACGCCGCTGGAGATCGTCCTGTCATCATTCTTAATCCGGATCTAACTGACAAATTCAGTAGTCAGGGCCAACAATCTGTTCGAGGAAGACAACAACGTCTTGATTTTATCAACAGCTTTGAGACCATTTTCCAATTCCAAAATATGTATAGAAGTGGGACGAGCTACTTCCCTATTCTAGGATCACTTGTTAAACTTGGTCCCATGGAACCCTGGGTTGCTCACAAGCGGATGGATTTGGCAGGAGATGAAGAAGGCGAGGTCTACTTGCCTGTATACTCGTCTGAAACCCAGCCAGAAAGTGATATACTTATGGTTACAATGTCAAATAATTAGGTATCTTGATATTGACAACATTAAGAACCAATGTTAACATGTTCAGTCTATACAGATGGAACAAAACAAAAGACATGTCTTTACAATTCCTTCTCATCCGAGAGGAGTGCTTTCACCACGGGTAATTCACGCAGCAGCTTATCGCACTTATCATACGCATTCAACCCAACCAACAAGTCAGCTGGTATGCCCTCGACGCCATGATACGCTCCCAAGACCATCCCAATTGCAATCGCTCTACTGGCATTATCTCCACCTACCATGACATTGGCCTTAACCGCATCCTCGTAACTATTCTCATACTTCAGTATTATATACACACTTGAGGGTAATGTGCCCTCGGTGGGACTTGCCTTGCCAACCTTAATAGGTTCGGTTTTGCCCACATCCCATAACCGAGCCATGGATGTCATGGCTAAATCATCCACAAATTCCTCTTTCCCCAATGGCAAGTTTGGATCAGTCGCTTCAATAAATTTATTGAAGCCTTTGGTATACTGTTCTTGTATCCATGGTGACATTTCTTTTGCTGTACTTGCCATAGCCTCACGGGGGGTAATGCGTTGATGAATCACTTTCCATGATACACGTGCAAAGAATTCACCCCCACTTAATGCCTCTTCACTACGATGTGTGAACATCATAGTCCGTGCTGCACCTACCACTTGTTCCTCGGTATTGAATGCAGCCAATGCTGCCGCACTACGTATTGCCATGGCATTGGAATTCCCACCGAGTCGATTCGTTGGTACATTTTGTTTATACTGATCCATACTTAATTTTGTCTGTGTGCAAACCCACATTCCCCAGTTACTCGCTAGTCGATCACGCCAGTATGGTAAAAAGTCTTGTAAATCAATAGCTGTGCTCGTCTTATCCTTCCGTTGCGTTGATAGATATTCCAACCAGAGAATGTTATACTCTCCATAATCGGTTTGATCTCCTGCCTTTTGTCCCGGATGATAGTTCCGTCGTCCCCAGCCCACGCCGTGGGTCGACCCACCCAGCATTTCACCAGGTGACATGTACCGTTCGATACGTTTACCACCATATGCTGCCTTGATTGTGGGTGCGTCATACTCGTAGTGCGAGCCGAGACATAATGCATCAGAGACAAGCGCTCCATGGAAAGCACCTCGGATACGAGATAGCATCGTCGTCGTGTTCGTGGCAGTGGCGAGGATGCTCATCTTTGTTACTGTGCCACCAAGGAGTGCGAGAGTAAGGCCGAGTTTCATCAAGATTCGTCCTGTCAATTATCAATTATCGTATTGTCGTCAAAGCCAAGCTATGCAATGAGAGGTGAGAGTCGTCAGAATGATGAAATCCTGTGCCAAGAGAATACGTAATGACTCACACAACACACAACTGCACCTGTCTTCGACTGGACCTCGGTTCGTTCTCCCTCGGTGAACCACAGGCTGGATGACCCATGACTGTGACTGTGACTGGATACGATACAAACCACAGAAGAAGAATGCCTCAGATGCCTGCTCAAGGTGTATTCACCACGCGGTCCTGTGCTGTGTAATAATAAACCCATGCCACGGAAAGCTGCCGCCGATGATGCCAATGGGTGCAGGTTTGGCTGGTATCCTAGGATACTGACCTTGTTAGTCTCTGCTGGCCTTGGTTTATCACTGTATTCATCGCTTGATTGTAAATTTTTGGTAAGCTCGGAGTTTCAATGCAATGAATTTATGTTTTTTTTTATTGGTCACTTGACGTATGAACCAATATTCCTATTTTATTCCTTTTGATACGCAGGAGGTTAAACTAGATTTCATCCCAAAGAATTATCAAAGCGATAGCATTGGAATTTCACTTTGGTCATATGTTGCGCCTGACGGCTACTGTCTTTCATATTCAGAGTCTCGAAATTCGACCATATTTAATTTCTATGCCAATTATTTTATCACAAGCAATATAAGTTTAACTACATCAAAAATACTTGCCATGGTGGGTGTAGTATTTGGGTCGTTTGCATTGATCTCTTGTTGGGTGAATATATTTACAAATGAACCGTATCTCGTTGATGTTGTGACATATACAATAATCACTGCATTCCTTTGTGAATGCTCAAAAATCGGTCTATTTTGGGGGATTGATATATGCAATACATCAAGTGGTGGTTGTAGCTTGGACATGGGAGCATATGTAAGCATCATCTCTATAGGGGCATATATGATCTCCATGACATTGGCAGTTGGCTATGCCACGAGGCCCAAGATTGATGCTGGAGAATTCGAAACGGCAAGTCTACCCTCATGGGCGAGTGAACCATCCACCCAAAAGGCACAGGCACCACCGAGACGAGTTACAAATCCAATGAGTATGGATCAACGGTCGAGTATTGACGGTTATGCATGGTCACACTCTGCTCAATCTACTATTCCATCGACTGATATGACTCCTCAACAAAATAATTATCGTGCAACAGCACTGGCACTGCAAAATGTAAATCCGTTTGATGACGTTGAAAATCCGTTTCATGACGAATCGCCGTTGGAACAATCGCGTCGATCATCGATGAGGTCATCGGGGAAATCGTCGGAAAAAGAGCGGTTGTCGTTGTCGATGCGGTCGTCGGATAACTCATATCGTCCTCCGCCCAGTAATAAAGTCAAATATGATGATACAAGCACTTTGACCTGGGATCCTGGCTACTAGAGTCTACCTTGAGATTTTTCCTTGTACAATGAATTACATAATAAAACATATATAGGCAATCAAGACTTCCTCATTCAATACTATCTATATACTAATTAGCTTGCTGGGCAATAGGGCATGATATTTGTTCACAGCAGTACATGCATGATCCAAAGATCCGATCAAAGCTAACTCTTGCCATTGGTAATGAATGTAACCATTCAAAGAGACATGATTCATGGTAGTGTCGACTACAGCTAGGATTGTTACATTTTACCTCGGGTAGAGGTCCTTCTTCTCCTTCTTCCCCATCGTTTTCTTCACATGGCAAACGATGAGTGTAGCATATACCACATTCGACTAAAAAGTCACTCTTATCGGTAGTGGATGATGCCAATAATGGGGAGGGCAAAGATGATCCGAACCATAATTCGAGATTTTCACGTACGCTTCGTTCGTTCGACCATCTATGTTTCTGAATCGATGATGCTATTTTTGTTGTTAATGATTCATTGCTGTCAAATGCTGGATCGTCCATGCATTGTAAATTCTTTATTTTCTTCTTTACACCTCGTTCAACACTCCCCCTTTTCTCCTCCTCCTCTTTTTCCTCTGAAACGAATTCAGCGAATGAAACACGCCAATCCACAATACCATCACTATTACTATTACTTGTATTCACTGTACTAGAACTTTCATTCCCATTTTTGCCAATAGCACTTGTAACCCCTTGACCACACCCAGCAGCAGCCGCAGCCTTCATCGTTGACATGGTAACACCTAAAAAACGTACCAAAACTGGCACACCACGTGGATACTCAGGATCTAATACAATAACTAAACTTGCCCCGCCTTCCCATAATGCTATCCGTCGCTCCACGTTACATCGCCGTGCGGGTAAGGTAGGTTCAAGTACCCAAAAGTTGGTATCTATATCATCAAGTTCATTAAATAATGGTTGATATTTGTGTATTGTCATTTCAAAACAATGTTGTATTCGCGGAAGGAGTAGTACTGTCGTCGTCGTCGTCGTCGTCGTTGTTGTCGTTGTTAAATCATCGGAGGTAGAAGTCGGGGATTGTTCATCATCATCATCATCATCATCCTCCCACCATCGTTCAAGCCGAATAGGACGTTTGTTGATATTGTTTTTGCTGGTAGTGATGCTGCTACTACTACTAATGTTTACAACATTCTCCACAACAAATTCCACTGGCAAATCCACAGTCAATACGACATGGGGATATAACTCGACATGCCACACATGACAACGCATACTATTATCATGACATGTAATTGATAGTGATGTAAGATCTGCATTGTTTTTGGATGTACCGTCATGTAAAGATATGTCTGTTATGCTTGATATTGATTGAAGTACATGTAACTGACGAGATAATGCCGAATAATACTTTAATGGAAGAGGAGGAATATGAGAGGAGGAGATGACTGATGATTTTATTGCTTTATATGTAGTTGACGATGCAGCTGTTGTTTGCCTCTTTGATATCCCCTGCAATTGCTGCTGCTCTACTCCCCGGCTCCTCTTTCTACGTAGTAACTGTTGCTGTATAGTTGAAAACAATTCGTTAATGATTGCCTCACTTTGAAGTAAAAATTCTTCTTGCATAATAGCTGATGGTAATTTGCTGTTCTGTGTCATTCTCACAGCAGTAGCAGTAGTAGCACCATTCGATGCATCTGTAAGACGTTCCTTTAGTTGATCTTGTAACTTATGTGCAATATTAACTAATTCGTAGCATGGATGATCTTCATCTATAGCGCCAGTGGTGTCGTTGTTGTCGTTTGTACTATTATTGTTAGACTTTAGTAGTCCACCATCATTATCATTGTTCGTTGCAGTACGACAATGCGTGTCGAAGTATAATTTGGGTAATAAAGGTATGATCATAGATGAGTCAATAATGTCATTCTCATGTCCTCGAGTCGATCGTTTGGCACATCGTTCTTCTTCAACATTATGCGAACGTCGTTCGCGTATGGGCACAACAACCAAACTGGAAATATCAGGCTTCCTAACCCTGTCATTGGTGTCTGGAGTCGTATTCCCCTTTGTTGTTTCTGTCGTATCGTCATTGGTCGTCGACGGATTAGTACTAGTCTCGGCGATGGCAGGAATACTACTACTCCGTAGCCTAATAAGACAATGATACTTGGTTGAGTGTACTGTGCATTCCATGTAGGACGAGCTCACAGTCGTAAGGATTGGTGCCGTCATCGTCGTGCGAGTAGAGAAGATGTGAGATGATGTTGTTACAGGCACGTTACAGGCGAGGCGGAGCTCGTGGCGCCAAATCATGCTTGAGATACAGACACACACAACAAACACACACACAGACAACAAGATGAACTCGATGAAGCAACGCAAGGGCGGCATCACGCCAGAACCACCACCGTCCTCATCGAACAAACAAGACGAATACACCAAGAAACAACCACAACAGCATCAGCGATCTTCGTCGTCGTCGTCGTACTCTGGATTTAGATGTATCATCAGTCTTGTCCTAACAATAATTGGCTTAGTATATTTTGTCATATCAAGTTCGCTTAGTATGAGATCTAACGCATTACTCCGTAGATCATCTAATCATAATCTCCATCAGCAGCAGCAGCAGCAGCAGCAGCAACAGCGTCAAACCATGTCTACAAATAATGCAATTGAGACTCCAACCGAGAAGAATGAAAAAGAGACACTGCCTCGTCTTGCGAATATCCTTCACGGTGGTGTACCTCATACAACTAACTTGGACTGGACAACTCCAATTGGAACATATAAATTATATGATGATAATCATGATGAAGATAAATTATTATTAGGAATTATTCATTATCCATATGCTGATTTATCAACATTACTAATTGAAGAGGCATCATCGGTAGATTATATTGGACGACTAATGACATTGCAATTCCAACAACAACAACAACAACAACAACAACAACAACAACAACAACAACAACAACAACAACAACAACAACAACAACAACAACAACAACAACAACAACAACAGCAGCAACAACAACCATTGTTACAGCCATTCTCTTCTCTATTGTCTGATACTTCATTCCATTCAGTAATTTTGACGACAGCTTCTCATCAGAATGATGATTCGAAGAATCATAATAACAATAACAACAAAGATGAGGATGATGCTGCTTTGGCTGTTTGGGCTTCTATAACAAGAAAAGGATACAAACCTGGAAATTTACCAAATCAGGATAGATCAATTATTGCTCATTTAGCTTCATACAACAATCAATATCGTATACCCACTTCTTCCTTATTAGTAGGAATATTCGATGGACATGGCAGATTTGGACATGAGGTGTCACATCATTGCACACTTGCATTCCCAATAGTATTATCACGAATCATCAGAGATAAACAACAAAAACAACAACAACATCAGCAACAACAAGCTGGTTCAGGTGATACCAACAACGCTGTCATCATCAACAAGACGTCATACATTAAAGATGCATTATTAGAAACATTCGTTGAAATAGATGCCACAGAACCCGTAAAGGGTAGTGCGGGAAGTACAGCAGCATTACTCTTTTATCCTGGCGAAGGTACTAATATATACATTGCAAATACAGGGGATTCCACAATTATTATATGTGCATATGCCAAATCAACAAATAAGACGAATATTATATATCAAAATAGAAAACATAAACCGCATTTATTAAATGAACGACGAAGGATTGAAAGTTACGGCGGGAGAGTTATGATCCCACCATCTTTGCCACTACTTGATGAAGAAGAAGGTTCAATGAATAATATCAATGATAACAATGATAGTATGATAATGAAGGAATCAAGTAGAGTTATCATCCCAGGCAGTAATGGTAATCACCTTGCATTGGCAATGAGTCGTAGTATTGGTGATTATGATGGCAAACGTGTTGGTATAACGGCAATACCTGAAATTGATGTATTAGATGTTACCAGTCATTTGCAACAAGAACAACATGTATTAGATACTCAGTTCTTTGTAATTGCTGCATCCGATGGTTTGTATGATGTTATACCACAACATATTGTTACTTCATTCTTAAGTCAAAGTCTATTTCATTTGGATGCCAATGAAGGAGTCAATTATACTCCATTAGAAGCATGTGAACGTTTAGTACGAGAAGCAAGTCGTTTGTGGATGCAAGCCGAGTCGGGTATGAATCAATATCGAGATGATATTACTGTTAGTGTTAGCATAATAGATGTACGTATTGGAGAAGATGATAGATGATCAAAAGAGTGATAAGTGATAATATTAGTAATGAATTCTTCATGAAATATCAAAGTCTTGACTGCTGAGATACGTCGCAATATCTTCGATTGGCACAAGAGTCCAAAAATTGTTTCACCTTGCCATAATACACATCAGGATATTTTAGTATATGGCCACAATGTTCCGAGTCTGTAAAGTTGTACTTCCAAACAATATTACTACCACTCCCTTCTTTCAAATTTGATCTATATTGTATTAACCTTTCAATCTCTTTCGCTGATGCAAGTTCATCACTTGAGCTGTACAAGTATAACTGTGGAGTATTGGTGGTATCATTACATAAACCATTCCAGAACTCATCAAAACGGCGTTTTATCAAGTGAGTATCAATTGTGGATGCAATTTGCAATAGATGGTCTTTTTCCTTCGTGGGAATATATCTTAGTGCTGATGGAAGACCGACTATATTGCCATTGTAATATACGGGTGCAGAATCAAATATAACACCAATTAGTTTCCTTCTTAGGTTGTAAATATCCACAGTACTCAGATCTAAAGAAGACGATTGTTCATCTATATCGAATAAGAGATAACGAATCCATTCCCAGAGGAAGCATCCATTATTTGAAAATATGTGAATAACAAAGTATGGCGCTTGAAGACTCAATATCCCTGTTAACAAAGAGATCGCGAGACTTGACAACATTTCCGATGATGATTGTTGGTCGGCAGATGGTCCTATTGTCATCGCATTAAGTAACGATTGTGGACTTCCAATTCGTATAACTGATGTCCAACCTAATTCGTCGTACATGTCATGATAGCGACGAAGATTTCGTGGTTGACAACCAAGCCACCCGGCAAGGACAACGACTGGTTTGTTTGCCATCACTGAATCGGATTCGGTTATTACGATTTGGTATTGCTCTCTATCTCTGTCTCTCTTCCGTCCGGGGAGATTCCCGCTGAAAAGTGATGTTTTTCTAGAGAAGAGAGAGGCACAAAGCCTATGGACCATGGACACGCGAGGCAACAATTCGGATTCCGTTGGCAGCATGGACGACGTCAGCATCGATATGTCTTCTTATAATTCCGACGATGAGGCAATGGAGTGTTTTGCCGAGCAGCAACGAGATCATAAATGGGCGATGCGCAAAATTGTGAGAAACGATCCTACAGTTACAACGTTTTACATTAATGCTGAAATGGTATATGATTGGGGGATGCTGGGAACGGTCGTCGTTAGGAACACACAGCTGACAGAAATTATACTGTTTAATGAAATGGGAATGGGAAATATTCCAGACAATGCCGTCAGGGATTTTGCTAGTGGGTTGGTGTCCAATCGATCCATTCAGACATTGAACATTGCCAATTGGAACCACTACGATCGAGATTACCCTCATTCTCGTGTTCGAGATTTCCCTCATTCTCGTGTTGAAGCATGGAAATCTTTTTGACTCGATTTTTCATCGACAATGAAGCATTTTGTAATCTGGAGTTGGAACTGCGGTGGAATATGGGGGATCATAGAGAGTTGGTATCAGCCCTACAGAGGTTTGGTTCATTAAAAGAATTCAAGCTCTCCAATCACACCGCTAATCCTGGTGATATCCGTGTAGATAATGATGTCATCGATGCTCTGGTCGAGCATCACACTGGTTTGAAGAAGCTGATAATTGATGGCTTTGACATCGGAAGGGGAGGATGTGCCGCTCTGGCAACTTCTTCCGTTACTGAACTTTATCTGAACCAATGTAATCATATTGATGAGGAGGGAGCAAGAGTATTCTCAAATGGCCTTGCAAGAAATACCACGTTAAAGAAGCTTGAAATCAGTAGGAATTCAATCGGTGACACTTGGATAAATGCACTCACAAAGGCACTCCTCAATAATTGCACGCTAAAAGAGTTGACAATTTATGAAAACCCTGACGTCACTCCCGCCGGATGGGCGAATTTCTCAACCGTGCTACGGAATCCTACATCAGCATTAGAGGTGCTTAAAGTGTGGAGCGACTCCATCAATGACGAAGTTTTATACTCCTTTGCTGGTGCATGATAAGCAACAAAAAATTGAGAAA
>Ga0247831_1008448_pt1 | contig 10860 bp, 14 predicted proteins | sample LaCruzMarch2015__9_FD_192406 | JGI IMG/M metagenome (GOLD analysis project Ga0247831, IMG submission 192406) | Freshwater microbial communities from meromictic Lake La Cruz, Castile-La Mancha, Spain - LaCruzMarch2015_1m | ecosystem: Environmental > Aquatic > Freshwater > Lake | place: Spain...
ACTCTTCATCTTTCCAAATAGAAACGAAATACTCATATTAAACTGTGTTGATACTCTAAAATCTAAACACAGTCTACCAATATCAACACCAATTCCTACAATTGGACTAACATATGTTGGTGTGGATACATATGTGAGTGCATTTAATCCTCTTTTAGAGGGTCCAATAAATGACAGATTTGATCTTAACTCAGCACCAATATTGAATCGAATAGTTTTAAGTGCTCTAACTCCGAACAAAATAGGAATTCCCATTTCGGAAAATTCTGATGTTTTAGAATTTAAAAATAAATTTAATTCTGGTTGGATGTATCTCCACTTATAAATTCTACGAACACTGAATCCAAATTGAAAAGTATTTGATTCAAATTTTTCCGAATTACTTATAAGTCCAATGTTTGGGCCGTAGTTTGTTCTATGTTTAGTTTTTTGCCCAAAGGATATTGAGAATATAAAAACTAAAATAATTGTTAGTAGTTTTTTCATCTAATAAATATAATCAAATTTTTAAAACTTGACAACATTTTTATTATAAAATAATAGTATATGGTTATTCAAATTTCTTGGATTGTTTTTTTAATGTTTATTTGGTTTAATACAGATGCTTTAATATCATATTCTTTATTTTTCAAGATATCTAAATATCTAAAAATAGATCAATGGTCAGATTATAGAATTATAAATCCTCGTGTAACATATTTGGATTTTCTAAGACTGAAGTATTCAAATTTTTTCACTAAACTAATTAGTTGTAAGCCTTGCTTATGTTTTTGGATAACACTTATTATATGTATAATATTTGGATCTTTAAATCTATATCCATTATATTATCTATCATCATATATAATATATACGATAATAAATAAATATCTACTATGATACTAGTTATAAATTCTCCTCAAGAATTCTATTCAAAATTACTTCAAGAAAGAAAAAACTACAAAGGACTTCAAGCTTTTATTGATAATATGCGATTATTTATTGATGGTTGTCCTTGTGATTCTGAAAGACACTGGGAATATGTTTTACAGGAGTATAAGCATTTTAAAAGACAAGATTTCACACAGTTAAAGCAAGATTTTGGATATGATAAGATACAATTTAATCTTGATAATCAGATTTTATTTAGTGTCTAAATAACAAACTTATTTGGTTTTTTTGTATAAGAATAAAAAATCAAATCAATTAATGTTTAGTGTTGTTTTACCCACCATTTGGAGCCCAAATATTGAAGATATTGATATTTTTATCAATAAGTTACAGAATTGTGATTTAGTTGATGAAATCATTCTAATAAATAATGCTCCTCAGAAATATTCCGGAAGATATTCTGATTTATCAAAGATTCGTGAATTAAAATACGATAATATCTATGTGAATCCAGCTTGGAATGTTGGTGTATATCAAAGTAAAAATGAACTACTTTGTATTCTCAATGACGATGTTGATTTTAATCTTGATGTGTTCGGATTCATCAAAGAGGAACTTGAAAGACCTGATGTTAAAATAATTGGAGTTTCTAAATCTTCTTATTATAGAGAGTCTGATGGTGATTTTAATCTTGAGAAAGTAGAAGTAAGAAATCGTGGATGGGCGTGTATAATGTTTTTTAAAAAGAAAAACTGGATAATTATACCATCGGATTTAAAAATTTATTTTGGTGATGACTATCTTATCAAAAATCTTGAAGGATTTGTTTGGAAAATTGAAGGATTAAAGATAAAGTCAGATGTTGGTGTTAGTGTAAATTCAAATCCTCAGTTAAATTATATAATTGAACAGGATACAAAAAATTCTTTAATATACGGACTTCCTTGGTCTAGTGATTACTAATATGAAAATCAACCAATATTTTGATAAAATCTATTTACTAAATCTTCAAAAAAGAAGTGATAGATTACAACCATCTAAAACCCGTTTAGATAGTTTAGATATTCAATATGAGGTATTTTTTGGGTGTGATGGGTCTGTAATAAATCATTTATTTAATAAATTAGAAAATGGTTACTTCACTAATCCAAATTACTTAGGATGTGCTATATCTCACTTATCGATATATCAAGATGCTATTCATCATGGATATGATAAAATTCTAATTCTTGAAGATGATAATTTGATACATTCAGAAATACATAATATATTCAATACTATTGAAATACCAGAATGGAATGATTTATTTTATCTAGGATATATTCCACTCACTGACGATTGTACTATGTGGGACTATAGATTTGGTATTCAAGGTCATAACATGCTAAACGATCATATATTCAGATGTACTAATTTATGGGGACTATTTTCATATGGAATTAAAAGAAATTTAATGGTTGAAATGATAGAAACTTATAATACCTCTTTCCCAATGGAAATTGATAGATTCTTTGTCAATACTATACAACCTAGAAATGGATCAATTGCTATTGCTCCTCAACTTTTTTGCTGTGATGATAACATCTATTCAGATAACCTAGGATATGCTCCTATGCTCTCAACTAAATCTATTGATTCAAGATTTGCTAATAAAAATAACTATATTTAGTCCAGCAAGTTTTTAAGGTTAGCATTTCTGTTAATAACATTATGACCTCCAAAGTATTTTAGAATTTGAGTTGGATGAAATTTATACATCTTACCATCTGTTTTAGTTGCTAAAATTGGATATTTTCGATTAGCAGTTTTAAACCCATCAACAATAAAAGTACCAGATGGTGATGTGAATTCCATTCCAACTATATTCTGAGTAAATCCGTATCTCTTTGATAACATCAAATTGACTCTATGAGAATCTGGATTATCTTTTTCAACACCGGTTACTTTCACACTAAAAGATGATGATGAAAATGATATTGAACCTAGTGTTATATCAATACCTTCTGATGCTGAAATTTTAGCAAGTTCTATTTTAATTTTCTCTGAAATTGAAATTACTTTATCTCTGTTCATTTCCTAAAATATTTAAAAGTGTTTCTTCTCTTCTAAGTGTTTTTAATTCTTTATCGATTGCGTTTTTTACTTTTTGGTAGTGTGAAAATTGTTCATCATATTCATCTTGATTTTTATCACAAACAATCTTCCATAGATATTCTTTTATCAAAATAGATACATCTTTGTTAGATTCATTTTCATTATATGAAATAGTACCTGTATCAGATTTTACATGGAATCCAACCAATCTCAATTCTCCACATTGATCATTGGCGATCTCATCATAACTCCTTAATCTTGTAGTTATTCTTAATGATTTTTGTGGATTACTAAGATTGAATTCGTATAAATAACAATGTCCCCCGTAATCACAATTGTAGTGGTCTAGAGTCCAATTTTCAATATCCATTGATTTTAGAATATCTCGTAGAGTTTTATTATTTGGATCTACATCATTATAATTTGGTAGCTCTTTTAATTTCGGAAGAACCATATAACTATCTTTAATTTCTTTAGTGATTTTTTCCCTAAATTCTTTTTTAAGTGAGTTAAACCTACTAAGAATAAAAATACAAAATCCTATTGAAAGTATTGCGAGAAAAATTGAGAAGTAAATCATTAATTACAATTACATTTAAGTTTAACGTATTCTAAAAAAGGATAGTATCCACCATCTGCGAATACACATAAGACACCTTGATTATATTTGAATGATACATCTTTTGAGTTGATTATACCGAGAGCCACCATTCTTTGTTTTGAATTAAACTCTGGTAAAATATTCATCAAATCGTTAAGAATTTGTGTGTTTTTTCCCATTAGTTATATATTAAAGTATCTGTATGGAAATTCTTTTAGAATTGTTTTACAAAAATAGATAAAAAATATTAAACTACAAAGAATAAGTGTGAAAAAAAGATAAATTTATTGATTTTTTTAAAAACCTTTGTAAAATCAATGATATAAAAATTAATGGAGAAATTCATCTAAAAATAAAAACAAATTTTATGAATAAAGCAGATTTAGTAAGCGAGATTTCATCTAAAACCGGTCTTACTAAGACAAAATCGGGAGAAGTAGTTGATACAATCATTGAAACGCTTCAGAACACACTTTCAAACGGTGAGAAAATTACACTTGTTGGATTCGGTAGTTTTGGTACTATTGAAAGAAAAGAAAGAAAAGGAAGAAATCCACAAAATGGTGCTGAGATTACCATCCCAGCTCGTAGAAGTGTGAAATTCAAATCCGGTAGTTCATTAGATAGTCTTGTAAACTCCTAATAAATATACTAATTTTTTTATAAAAAAACCTTTCCTATGTGAAAGGTTTTTTTTATATTTGTATAAATCAAACAAGATATGAAAACTATACTAACCGCCGCTACTCTATTCTTAATTTTAACTTCTTGTAATGAAGACAAACAATATCAAAAAGGAGCTCCGATAATTGTACAAAAGCAAAAATCAATAACTGGTTCTTGTCTTTACACATATGAAGGATATGGTCGTGAAGAGTGGTTTGAAGACGAATGTGATAAGTATTCAGTAGGTGATACCCTTAAATAGGACATCTTCCTTCTTTATGAAGGAACATAATGTCTTCTTTATTTATATTAACTCCGTTGAAACTGTTAAAAAACTTAACCAGTTTATCTAAACTTGCATCATCAAATGCAAACACTGTATTTGTTGGATCGAATTTAGAATCCTTGGTTGTGCATTGAATAACTGAAACCTTATCAGATTGAATACTGAATTCAGACTCCATATAATCACCCCAAGTAATATCAACATCTATTTTAATTCCCTTAGATTGTGGTTTCAAGAAATATAGATCAAATTCTAATGTATCTGAAACACCCCAAACTTCTCCCCCTTTAATAGTATATGTGATTTGAATCATATCAAAATGTTTCATGATATTTGTATCTCTATCACACACAAATTCATATGATTTATCACTATAAATCATCGTAATATTTTCTGGTACTATATCGTGCCAATTTATATTATAAATATCTACGGATTCATTAAAACTTTTTAAGTATCTCATAGATTATATATTAATCTAATTCTTTACTATTCTTACAATCCTTTCACAATAGTGGCAAACGATTACTGGTCCAACTTTAGATTGAATTACTTCACGATTGCAGTTAGATTGACAATCTTTTGTACCTTGTGGTGCATAATTCCTGACTGATTTATTTTTATTATTTTCCATATAAAACCATTTATTAAAAAAATCTTATAAATTTAAAGATTTCAAATACAAATATATAAAAAAAAATCAAATTACTATGAATAGATTATTATTATTTTTAATGTCAGTAATTTTTACAAGTTGTTCAAGTTATAACTACACATCAACACCACCACAATACTACACACAGGCTTCTTTTGTTGAAGAACCCCCGCAATATCCACCTATATCAATTTACAATTGGAATGCATATTCTGGGTATTGGAATAATTACTATTATACGCCATATTATATGACACATTATACATCATGGTCATTTAATTCAACTTCAAACTTCACTTGGAATTGGTATTCACACAATAATATGTGGGTAATAACTATAATCAATACTGGTGGAATAATAATCACTATGGTTGGAATGGATTCAATAACGGATGGAATAACTACTATGGTTGGAATGGGTATAATAACGGCTGGAATAATTACTATGGTTGGAATGGGTATAATAACGGCTGGAATAATTACTATGGTTGGAATGGATTCAATAACGGCTGGAATAACCACTATGGTTGGAATGGTTATAATAACGGCTGGAATAACCACTACGGAAATAATTATTATGGAAATACTTACATAACTAATAATTATTTTGGCAAAATTAATGGAATTAATAATGGCATTGGTTATGTATTTGGTCAGAAAAATTCATCTAAAAATAATAAATACACTTCTGTTAAACCTCAGAAAAATATATATCAAAGTACTAACTCACCAGTTCGAGTAGATAAACCGGTAGAACGAGAGACTCGTATTAATGATATAAGAAACTATCAACCAACTAAATCTGAAAATGTAAATAGTTATTCAGTTCCCACAACCAGATCAAGTAATGATTTAAGAAACACACAACCAACTTCACCTAAAACTAATGTTGAGTATTCAACACCAGTAAGAAATACTCCTGAACCAAAGGTAAATACTTATACACCTTCTGAAAGAAACTATACAAAACCAGAAAGAGTTAATAATACTTATACTCAACCTCAAAGACAACAACCCACAAGACAGGAGCAACCAAAACAAAGACAAAACTATTCAGCACCATCAAGAGTTGAAACTCCAAGAATTCAACAAACTCCAAGAAGTTCTCCAAACATTCAAAGATCATCAAGTCCGAAAATGAAATCTGGTAGATAATATATAAATTATAAAAAATAAATCAGTATGAAAAGATTAAAAATATATGAAAGTGAAGAAACTAAATCCAAAAAAATATATGTTTTGGTTGGACCACCATCAGTTGGTAAATCAACTTGGATTAAGAAAACATTTGGAGATATTCAACCTTATATAATCAATAGAGATGATTTAGCTGAGAAAGTTGCTGAAGAATGTGGATGGACTTATGATGATATGTTTATTGCACCACCTCAAGATTCTAATGAGGGTGATGTTAGTGATAAATACGGCAGTGTGGTAAAAGCTCCCAAATCTATGAGCTGGCCAGGGGCACCAAAATTGGTATATGATAAAGTTGTAGAAGCAAATAGTAAAGTACAATCTCTCTTTAATCAAAGAGTTATGGGAGCAAAAGGTCAGGATAATATAGTAGTTGATATGACTAATATGAATGCTGGTTCAAGAAAAGGAGCTCTCAAAGCAATAGAAGGTCAAGAAGGTGTGTATTATAAGATAGCGGTTGTATTTAATTTCAAGGGTGCTGAAGATATCATTAAAAAGGTAGCAGTAAAAAGAGCTGAAGAAGCAAAGAAGATGGGTAAATCAAAAACTATATCTTCTGATGTTATAGATAGAATGATTAAAAACTATCAAGAGGTTTCTCCAGAAGAAGGATTTGATGAAGTGGTTAATCAAGATAATACTGAGGAGTTGAGAAAGGTTATATCAGATGAGCCAGTAAGTGAATCTAAAACAAGGTATATAAAGACATTTAAATCATTTAAATAGATTAAAATAAAAAAACCCATCAATTGATGGGTTTTTTTATTTTTAGAATTTTTTATAATTCTCAAAAGTTATTATACTTTCACTAACTTTAGATTTATTATAATCCATAATTTGTTTTAAAGTAGTATTATATTCCTCTAAGTAATCTCCTAGTTTTCCTAATCCACTATAAAATCCTTCACCTTCAAATTGCATAGAACGTTTAGCAAATCTCGCCATTTTTTCAGCAACTACTTGTCTTGAACTTGCTTTTGAAATTACGTCTACACTTTCCTTATAAAGTTCACCGAATCCAGATAGAGTTTTAGATTTGTTACCGTGTAAGTACTCATAAATCTCTTTGAATAGGTCTTTGACAGGTTGTTTAGTTCCAGAATCCATCTTTTTTTCTAGTATTTCATCTATAAATTTTACATTTATAGCTATACCTTTATCTTTTTCATCTTGTAAAGATTTAATTGATTTTCTTAAATTATTAGTTGATTGTTTTAGATAATCTTCATCTTTATTAATTTCAACATTTGCTCCTTTTCCTAATCTATCTTTTTCTAAGATAAGTTCGGAAAAATATAATATAGATTCTTTAACTGGTTCTAGTTTAGAAGTTGACACTGCAATTTCTTTAGACTTACTGGTGTATTTACCATCCTTATCTGGATAGATTACCGAAGCATAACCCTTTTGAAGAGTATCTACTTTTTTATCATCTTTAGTTAACCACTCTTTATCTTTGCCTATTTCAGTATCATGAGTTACGGATATAACTTTTACTATACTCTTTTTACCAGCCTTATTTGTATAATTATACAATCTACCACTAACGATATCCGATTTTGTTCCTTTCTCACCATCAAGTTTAACATTTTCATTATTTAGAAGAATACCTCTAAGAGATTGAAGATTTTTAATCATTAATGGATATATTGATTTTTCAGAAATCTCAATAGTATTTGGATCCGATGGTTCATCTTTAATTTTATCTGGATTACCAACTTTAACAAATTGTAATGATTGTAAAAGATCGTTTAGAGTTTTAGCTCTTGATTGTCTTTGACCTTTTTCCCTTAGTAATTTTACAATTGCTCCGGTTGCAACTAATGCTATACCAACACCACTCATTATTTTTCCAATTCCTGCTACCTTTGCAGCGATAGCTCCTCCTGCACCTTTTACTAAAGTTTTTGTAACTTCAGTTTTTATCGTCTTTCCAACAAAATTTGCTTGTGTTGAAATACCGAAAAGATTTTGACCACCTTTCATAGTTCCAGCCATACCAGCAGCTTTTGTAAAAATAGTCCAAACACTAGCAGCTGGATTTCCAGAACAAGCCTGTTGTAATAACTGAGCCTGTCCTAATGCATCACCTCCACCATTTCCGATGAAGAATCCTTTCATGTTTTCTGCACCACCAAATTTATCAATAAATTTAGTCACATCTCCTGCTGTTTGAATTTGACCACCACCTTGTGCTTTATTAATTTCACTCATCCAATGAACCAATCCTTTTTCATCTGGTTTGCCACCATTGATATTTTTAACAATTTCTGTAGTATCAGTAACGATTTTATCTGGACCAAACCACTCAATGATGAAATTTTTCATCCATTCTGTTTGTGCTAACCAACCTAATGCTCCAAGAGCACCACCAACACCTACTAAAATTAGAGGTAATTTATTTGATTGTAGTGTTGACATCTTATCACTCTGTACATTAGTTTCACCAGATGTCTGTTGTAATTTAGCTGATTGTCCTTTTGTTGTTTTTTGTGTTGCATCAGCTCCCTTTTTTGCGCCAAACAATTTATCCATAGCACGGTCTTTCAATTGACCCAACTTTTTGAATATTTCTTCTTCGTTAATCGAATCAAGTTCTTCATTCAGTAATCTGAATTCTTCTCTTGTTTCAGCATCTTGTGATTCAGTTACTGAATAAACGGCTGCTAAATCAACATCTAAATGTTTTTTAACGATTTTTCTTAAGTCTGTAATGATTTGATTACATACTTCTGGATCCATATATCCTTCTTCACCTGGTTTCTTATTAGCGGCTGCAACTAAAGAATCATAAAATTGCCCATACATAATTACTCCTCTTAAAAACCTTCCTTGATTACGATTATTCGGAAATTCAGGACAAGCTTCTTTTACTTTATCATGTAACTCTTTTAAAAGTTTATTACTTTCTTTTTCTAGAGCTTCTTCTATTTCAGCTTGTGCTTGCTTAGTTACTTTACCTTTGCGAAGTATTTTACCACCTGCTTTATATCTACCAAGTTTAGACAATCCGTATTTTACATCTTGCCAAAACTTTTCGTTAATTTGTTGGTCTTCAAATTCCGAATATTTTCTAATTATCATAAAAGATTTTTTTATTTTATTAGTTATATATTAAACTTTAAAATCTTTTTTATATATTTGAGATATGGAATTTACAGAGAAATAGAAAAATTATAAAAATAATTTGGTATTATAAAAAACTTTTGTATATTTGTATTATAGAACAGAGAGAGAAACAAATTTTAATATATAAGAAATCATGAAAACAGTTCGTACACATAAATCTTTTAGTAAATCGTTTAAATGGCATTTAGCCACTGATTCGGTACTAAGAACGAACTGCCAAAAAAATGAGATAATTATGTAATCTTATAATTTGATAGAAAAATTCTAAAACCCGAATCCAAAAGATTCGGGTTTTTTTATTTATATGGTTGGTGTAGCGGTAAGCATCTGGTTCTGTGAAAACCAGGGGTTGGGTTCAAATCCCAAATAACACCCAAAAAAATAAAAGGTATCTAAGCTAACCGTTGGTGGAAGCACATCCTTGAAGCGGATGGGGGCTCGGATCGTCACCGAGAGATACCACAAAAGGAAGTCGAACACATTTTATATATAGTAAAAAACAATTATATAATATGAGTTCGACGAGCAAAGAGTGGAGTGAGAGTGAAAAAGAATTACTAATAAAGTACTATCCAAACATGGGTTCGACATATTGTTCAGAATTGATTGGAAGAACAAAAAGAGCATGTCAAGAAATGTCAAAAAAATTAAAATTAAAAAGAAAAATAAACTTCAGATATGAAAACATAGAATCATTTGAAAACATAGTCAAAAAATCACAGACATACACAGAAGTTGTAATAAAATTAGGATTATCACCAAGATGTTCTGGCAACTTTCAGACAGTGAAGAAATACATAACAAAATATCAGATAGATATAACACATTTTACAAGAGGTGAGTTTCAAATAGGAAATTCGCCAAAAAATAAAAAGGATCTAGAAGATATACTAGTAAAAAATTCACTTTTCAGTAGAAATTCTCTTAAAAGAAAACTCTATCAAGAAAATATTAAAGAGAAGAAATGTGAGATTTGTGGTATAGACGAAGATTGGTTTGGTGGTTCTAAATTAGTTCATATTTTAGACCATATAAATGGAGATCCTTATGATAACCGGATTGAAAATTTAAGAATCGTTTGTCCGAATTGTAATTCAACTCTTGATACTAATTGTAGAGGAAACAAAGTAAATAAGATTTATGATTCTGAAAAGGATTTATATAGAAGTGATAAAACACATAAAAAATGTTCTTGTGGAATAATTATATTAAAGGGAAGTAAATTTTGTACTAAATGTAATGGTGAAAATCAGAGAAAGTTTGAAAGACCTGATTTGGAAACGTTACTTAAGGATGTTAAAGGACTTGGATATGTTGGAGCTGGAAAAAAATATGGAATTACTGATAATGGTTTAAGAA
>Ga0247831_1008450_pt1 | contig 10860 bp, 9 predicted proteins | sample LaCruzMarch2015__9_FD_192406 | JGI IMG/M metagenome (GOLD analysis project Ga0247831, IMG submission 192406) | Freshwater microbial communities from meromictic Lake La Cruz, Castile-La Mancha, Spain - LaCruzMarch2015_1m | ecosystem: Environmental > Aquatic > Freshwater > Lake | place: Spain...
GCATAATTAGGAAAAATCTCCATGGGAAGTTTACCAATCCTAGGTGATTGGGGAAAATCTCATCTATTATCGAGCAGTGCAGATCAATTTCACTCGCCCTTTTTGTTCACCCCAAGAAATTGAGTACATTAAACAAGTGCTGAGTAGCGGGAATTCTGCTGGCGGAGGCCCACATTCATCTTGGTGTTCAGCATGGTTAGAAAATGAAACTGGCGCTGAAAAAGCTTTTCTGACCAATTCAGCAACAGATGCGTTGGAAATGGCAGCACTGCTTCTGGATATTGAGCCAGGAGACGAAATTATAATGCCGTCTTTTACTTTTTCCTCAACCGCAAATGCATTCGTTTTGCGAGGAGCTGTGCCCGTATTTGTCGATATTGATCCTCTAACGATGAACATTAATATCGACCACCTTGAGGCTGCAATAACCACAAATACGAAAGCAATTTTGATTGTCCATTATGCGGGAGCATCTTGTGATATGAGGTTTGTTCAAAAGCTTTGCAACAAACATGGTTTATTTCTCATTGAGGATGCAGCACAGGCTCTTCTCGCTAAATTCGATGGTCAGCATCTAGGTACGTTTGGAGACATGGCTTGCATTTCTTTCCATGCTACCAAGAATGTGGTGTCTGGAGAAGGTGGGGCCTTGCTGGTAAACAAGACACATCTGATTGATCGAGCAAAAGTTGTTCTAGAAAAAGGAACAAATCGAGAGAGATTTCTATCTGGCGAGGTTGACAAATACTCTTGGGTGGACATCGGATCTTCCTATTTAATGAGTGAATTATCTGCCGCATATCTGCATGCGCAGCTTGAAAATGCCTTGCGCATTACTAACACCAGAATCAACTACTGGAATGCATATCGATTCTTAATCCAAGACTGCAAAAAGGATTTCAAGTTCGAGTTTCAAGAATATCCTAAAGAAGTAGAACATAACGCACACATCGTTTACTTAATTCTTCCAGATGAAAATTACAAGAAATACTTTATTTCTGAAATGCGAGAATTAGGAATTATCTGTGCAAGTCACTATGTTCCTTTGCATAGTTCTGAAGCAGGATTGAAATTTGGGCGCAGTAATTCCGAATTACCAGTCACGGATGACTACTCGAAAAGACTCGTTAGATTGCCAATGTGGTCACAGGCAGAAATGCCTATTGACAGAATTGTTGATGAGCTGCACAGGGTGTCCAAGAAAATAGAGGCAAATAGGTGAGTTACAAATTAAAAGTCTTTACGGTAGTTGGCACGAGGCCAGACACAATCAAACTTGCACCTGTTTTGTATGAGTTGAAATCAAGAAGAGAAATTGAGAGCATTCTGTGCAGCAGTGGGCAACACAAGGAGATGCTGGAGCAGGCAACAGAAATTTTTGGCTTAAGTCCGGACATAAATCTAGAATCAATGATTCCTGGGCAATCGCTCGAAAACTTGACGGCAAGAATGCTTAACTTGATTTCTCAGGCACTTGATGAGGTACATCCTGATTATGTCATCGTGCATGGGGATACAACTACTGCTTTTTGCGCGGCGCTAGCAGCGTTCTACAAACAAATCCCAGTCGTACACGTAGAGGCAGGTCTCAGGACACATAATGTTCAGGAACCATTTCCAGAAGAATTCAACAGACAGGCTATTGCTCGTATTGCTAAATTAAATTTTGCCCCCACCCCAAAAGCTGAAGCAAATTTACTTGCCGAAGGCGTTGAACCTGAGAAGATTTTCATGTCTGGGAACACTGTTATCCAATCATTGAAGATTGTAAGTAGGAAGATTGCTGCAGGGGGAACTCTTGCGGCGAGGGTAGATCATCAACTAAATAAACTCTTTGACTTTGACTATCGAAACGTCCAAACAGTTCTGATAACTATGCACCGAAGAGAGAATATTGGAGATGGTATTCGTGAAGTATGTACTGCGATTGCCAAACTCGCTGGATCTTTTATAGATATTAAATTTGTTTTTCCCGTTCACTTAAATCCATCAGTTGGTAAGGATGTTCGTCAAATTCTTTCTGGGTTGGGGAATGTCTTCCTTATTCCCCCTCTTGCTTATTCCGAGTTTGTTGCCCTTTTGTCTACTGCGAGTCTTGTGATAACTGATAGCGGTGGTATTCAGGAAGAGTCAGTGAGCCTAGGAAAGCATGCTTTGGTCACTCGAAAAGCCACTGAAAGAGGTGAGGGGGTAGTGAATGGGTTACTTGAGATCGTGTCTACAGATGGAAATCAAATATTTAATTCTGCTTCACGGATTTTAAGGGAGCGACCCAGTTATACCGTTCCATTAGTGAACCCTTATGGAGAGGGAGATATTTCCAAATTTATTGTGGATACGCTTATTGCAAAGGCATCAAAATAACTCTTGGCCTACTTAGCTCCACGAAAGGATTTATACCTTCTTGCAATTTCATGACTAAATTTTGGGAATCTCCTAATTACGCAGTAAACAATGCTGGGATATCTCGAGTGTAAACCACCTATTTCGGAAATGGTCTTAAAGCCCATTTTGCGATAGTGCTGTAATGCATTCTCGAATCTCTTTAGCGACTCACTAGATTGGGAAATTGCTTCTTCTCCTGCACCTAGCTCCTTTGCAAATTCTGGGTTTGAGCCCCAGAGGGACAAGTCAGCTGCGGGATGCGGAGGAACAAGTGTTGGTAACCCTAAAATTTTTTGAATAGCGTAAGAAAAGTGAATGTCTTCTCCCGCTAAATCTTCGGGAAAGCGATTTTCATATTCACGCCAAAAGTGAGAGAGCCATGAAGTCTTAAAAAACCACGAGTGTCCAACAACATCGACAGGTTGCGTAATATTGTTTGGTCCATAAACACCGATATCTCTATGCATCGAGTAGGCGTTTGGATTATCAAAAACAATTCCGCGGGTACCTAGCAGCCCTGGTGTCTCCTGCATCGTTCTATAGCAATTTTCGAGCCAACGCTCACCCGGAATTGTGTCATCATCAAAAATACAGATAAATTCTCCTTTCGCATTTAAAGCAAAAGCGAATCTTGCCCAAACCCCGAGATTTTTGGCAGATCGAACAATCAATACCTGATTCCTATACTCATTAGGAACGCTTTCAGTTCCGTTCTCCCACACAAGTATCTCTATTGGTTTTATAGATTGATTATTTAACGCCACCAGCTGTTGACCAAAAATGGAGGAACGTTTGTAAACATTTAATACTACCGAGATAGTTGGTTTGACTATCAAGTTTCCACCCTTCTGTAGCTCAACCGAGGTCTTTGTACGAGATAACTTACCTCAATTAATGAGCGGTGCCTTATCTTACTCAAAGATCTTTGCAAATTGCCTGTCAATCCGGAAGGCACTCTCGTTTGGAGTCTGCAGATTCTCGTTTAAGTCATAGTAAGTCAAAAATTTCATTAGAATTTGTTGTATCGATTCTACCGAGGTTGCGTTTGCTAAAAAATGTGAGTTGGAATCCAGTAGAATTTCTAATTCAGAATTATTAACAATACCGAATATTGGTTTCTTTAAGTTTAAATAATCATAAGTTTTGTAAGGAATGGTTTCATTACTCCTCGAATCAGCGTGTTGTACTAACAGTAAAGCATCGGCCTCAAAAGCTCTCTGAAGTGCCTGAGAGCGTATACGGGAAGGCAATATCTCAAAATCTGGTCTGTTGAGGTAACTTGCTTTGTTTTCTAGATAGAGATCTCCAAGATTCTTAACCTTGACTCGTTCAGCGTGTTTGTACCCAGTGCTCCGCAAATTATCCAGTGCCAGAAAAAATCTATCCAAATTTCGTTCACCATATAGCGTCCCTAAGTGCAGAAATTCAATATGTTGATTAACTCTTAACAACGCCTGTCTCTGATTTACGGAATAATCCCATGCTCCTGGGTAAATTCTGACTATCTTCGAGCAATATTTCTGGTGCCTTTCAAGTGCCGCTTTTGCTGCTTTGTCAGTCACGTAAACAGTGCGTGTAGAACAGGAAATAAAGATTCCTTCAAGTTTTGAAATTAATTTCTGGTTCAAGTCGGACCTCAACATTTCAGATCCAATCAAAGGATCTTGAAATTCAAGAAAAATCTTTCCTTTTGATATTAGTCTCGTAAATAAAGCAGAAAGGTGGCCTCCCGTCGCTCCTCCAGTTGCAAACAAAACTGCTTTTGGGTGGCGAACTTTAACAAACAAGACGGCAATGAACGCCGTGAATGCCCACGACCATCTAGCTGCGGAATTAATGGAAATTTTGCTGAAGACAAAATCCCACAAACGTCCGATGGTGGCGGAAATTGGGTACCAAAGAATCAAACTCAAAATCCCACACTTAGTTAGCTTACTTTTATTGGAGAGTTCCCAGCAAAAATCCTTCCAAGATAGCGAGGGAACTTTGAGTACTGTTACATTCTCTCGAATCCTATTATCAGCAGCAATGGAGGTTATTAGATACGTTCTTTGGAATAAGGATTCTGCGACAATCAATTTGTCTTCAGCCCATTCCGACATTACCATCCCCGCAATTCCAGAAAAATAGCTAATGAATATGAGCAATATGCACTCCCTTCTTGGGCCTGCGAGTTTTACGCTTCAACTTCAAAAAAAACTGCCTGACCCAAGGTTGCACCCGCTTTCTGGTAAAGGATTTTAGTCTCGATGGCCGCATCTGCTCAATTCTACTAAAGTAATTCCAATTGATTAAGTCTGCGATTTCGAGAGTTATATGTCTAATCCCCGTAAGATATCCAGTTCCTGCGGAATTGGCACGAACTTCAAAATATTCTAACATCTCTAGGTCAAACAAGGTGAATTTGGATTTAAAGATTTGGAACATTTTCCCTTTTGATTTACAATTTTTAAGGTCTGGAACTGTTGAATTCAGTAACGCATATCCTAAAAGGGATTCGGGGCAATTCCAATCTTCTTGTAGAGATTCTTTTAATTCCTCGATACGCGCTGATAACAGCCAGTTCATGGACCATACTAGATTTTCCCTTGGTGCGGCGTATAAGTGATCAGAGATATGGAATGAATGATACAGCCAATCCCTTACAATAAAGTTGCTAAATTGAAATTGCTTGCGAGACTCTTCCACAAATGATTTGAATCTTGCAAGATCCATAAATTCATCTGATCTAGTCTTAACAACGGTTGTCTGATTTACATAATTTAGTGCTTTGAGAGTTGTCAGCACCTGCAGATGAAACTTCTGAGGTAATGCCGAGTGGGAAATATCTGTCATGGCGCTAACAACTATGGTGATTTGGCTATTTTTGGATTCTAAGATTAGGAGCTGTTCTAGAATCTCTAGTTCTTCTTCATCTTTAGCTTCCCAGGTACTTACGACTATTTTCTTGAAATATAGATAGTTTTGGACTATCTGTCGCACCATGTTTTTATGCAATGGCCCTTGAATGACGAGCGCAATGGAAGGCTTTAGCATGTCTCTGCTCTCTACAAATTAGGGTACAAGTGGATTGATTCGCTCCTAGATTACCAACGTGCCACCTAAATTGTAGGTTCAGAAATTTGAAGCCACTAAGATCTCGTGCTATACTGAAATCATCAATGTTGAAATGAGCTTGTGAAAACCTCTTGCTCTAAGCAGGCTTATTTCGTTAGGATTAAGAATAGGTTCATGGACTTTCAGTACCTAGAAGTTTCCCAAGAGTTTAAGACTTATTTGTTGAAATCTAGAGCTTTTTTCGAGAAGCATAGTGAGGGGATGCTTGTTGAAAATCACTATCAGCACAATTTAGAGCCAAATTTTTGGGAACACATGATTAAGCAAGTGCTCTCTAATGCAAGTAGTTTTGATGGAGAATTAGGATTCGAATTTGGGTCGGGTGCAGGTAGAAATCTTGTGAATCTACTGGTTAGTGCGAATTTTAGGCGCGTTGATGGTATTGATATATCAAAGAGTAACGCGAGAAATTCTCAGCGGTTTGTAGAAGAAAAAATTGGAGCAAGCAAAACCATTTGTTTGGAGGGAAACGGATATTCTTGCCTTCCATTTCCGAGTGGCCAATACGCTTATGCAATTTCTCATCAAGTTTTTATCCACATACCAAATCGTAAACTTAGGTTATGTATATTAAAAGATTTGCAGAGAATTTTGAAGCAGGGTGGGTGTCTAGTCATACATTTCAAACATATGCATAAGTCAGTAGCATACGAAAGTAATTATAATAATTTTCCAATGAATGTCACCGTTAATCCCTCTGATACCGAATTGATTGAACAGGATTTCTTGTCGGCGGGATTCTCAAGCGTGACTATCAAAGAAGTTAAAAACTGGGTTGATGGTAAACTTGAATTTTTTGTTACAGCAATTAAGTAGTTTTACTAATTCACACATTCTCACTCATCTTTTGATGGCAGATTAATCCGAATAGACTACAGGCACGAATTGATGGTGAGATTACGGAATTGCTCAATCATTATTTCAGGCATTTGATTGTGTTTTAAGATACTCCAGTTATCTAGATTTGGCTAACATTATTATTGATGCTACACAAAATTTCACTTTCCTGTTCCAGTTGCTGCGCTACGCGAACAATACGTCCTAGCAATTGTCTGAACTTATTGTTATCTTTGGGGAGTGGATTTTTACCTTTGCGGCGAAAAAGGGCTTGCGGCTCTTCAGTACGCTTTAGAATTTGGCTTTGAAGTAGAAAACTTGATCGTGGCAAAAGATGATGGGTTAGATGACCAAGCCTATTTGAAAATTCTAAATCTTGCTTCCAGCAGTGGACTCCAGATACATTCTCGAGATCTCTTTTTCGAGAATTCTAACATCGCGATTGCGGTTGGCTGGAAGTGGTTGATTACGCTAGATTACGAGAGACTCTACGTAATTCACGACTCTCTCTTGCCTAAGTACAGAGGATGGAATCCTTTAGTTTCAGCATTACAAAATGGAGATACCGAAATTGGGGTAACTTTAATTTTGGCGGACGCGGGAATAGACACCGGTCCAATCGTGAATCAAATTGAGATTCCAATCTCATACCCAATAACTATCCGTGAAGCTATACAAAAAGTGCTCGGTGCAATAGGTGTGATACTGAAGAACTTCAAGCAATTGAATATGAATCATCCGTCAACTCTTACTATCCAAGATGAGTCGAAGGCTACTTATTCTCTCTGGCGGGACAAGTATGACTACTTTATAGATTGGACTTGTTCTGCTCGCAGAATTGTTCGATTTATAGATAGTCTGTCTGAGCCTTACGACGGGGCATGCAGTACCTTGCAGGGGGTAGATGTGCGAATATTTAATGCACACGAAGTCTCTGATCTTAATATTGTCAACCGACAGCCCGGAAAAATATGGAGAATTACACGCGAAGGCCCTATTGTCGTGTGCGGATCTGGGCTTTTGCAGCTACGAAAAATCCGCGCAGAAGGAGAAGACTTGAAACTTTCTCGAATAAGACAGCGCTTTCAATAGTCAGATAATCTGATACTTGAGTCCCGAACAATGCGGGTGGCTGGCAATTTCTACTCCTTTTCAAGTTCATTAACAGCCTTAGCTCCTCCTGTGGTCATGCTGTGGTCGGTAGTGGTTTTGCCGTAAATCTCTTATTATTTTTCTCCTTCGGTCTCATCGCGTAGATTAAAAAAGGCGTTTGCTTCTTGTCTGGCCAGTTAAACAATAGTTTAGGTGATTTAATAATGATGGATCGTGAAATCACCTGTGAGGGCAACTGTAACCTTGTGTTACGAATGACGCATACCTTGTGATTATTAGCAAAGTAGCGAGCGCGCCCAACATAGACTTGACTCATACGGGCCGGGAAGTCAGCCGTGGCTCGCCCAACCTTATCGCGTTTGATTATTGCGTCAGAACCTCCGATTCACGATGAATTTAAACTCAGTACAAGCTCTAAATCGCTTTGGATATGCACAGGTAAAGACAACAATCAAAGAGAGCTTCCTTAATTTAGGATACCTTAAATGGATTTACGTACGTTGCTTAAAACCAGTTTGTAATACAATGCTTCAAATTTGCTCATTGTCTTGATTTGTTCCCCTTAAATCAAGATTTATATTGAACTCTGCTGACAACTCCGTTAGTTCTCTCTCGTATTCAAGTGTATTCCACTTTCCCTTAACTATAGCAGTGGCTATAAATGGATAAATTGTCGAGTCATAGTGATAAGCCCCTCGCTTAGGCGTTTTCTCAAATACCGTTGCGACACGGAACCTCATATTACGTATAGTTTTCTGCGCATCTCGCTCAAATTTCCAAATTTGCTTTCTTTTGTGTCGCGATAACAGATCAATCAACGAGTCTCTTGACCAAAACGAAGGTTGAATCGAGAAAATCCACGGAGAAAGCCTTGAAATAGCTCTTAGTGATTTGATTCCCCGCTTTCTAACTTTTCTACAATAGAATTTGCCTCCACGAGCTAATTTGATTGCATCAAAACGGTTTGGATTAAAATGGTCCAACACATTTTTCTTGATTAGCGCTACGTAATTAATCAATTGCATGACTTCTGGGACATCATACAAAATCATATCTTCGTGCTCGAAAAAAATGACTTCACTCGATAATTGCTGCAAGCAAGATAAGACTCGATCAGAATAATCCAGTGCATCATCATACAAAATCTGCTTGAAATACTTTGGGATTCTATCATCAATTTTGTTCACAAAAACATAGTTCTCTGCAAAAAGATTACCTACTTTTATTGTCTGTCCAAAATACATAGGCCAGCAATCGGAATAGTCTGTGTGAGTATAAAGAACTCGAGCTGTATTTGAGACATGTGCCAGATGTCTATTTTTTTCTAGTAGTCCATTGCCAAGAAAATAATACTTATGAATCAAGTGATTATCTATCGCACGTGAAGTCGCTACCTTGGCTAGATTGTGCTTAGATTTTCTGAATTGATGAAATATTTCATTACTGAATGGATTCTGTTGATTTGAAAAGTTGATTCCCTGAACTAGCCAATTTAGATATTCACTATTGGGTTTAAAATAATCAATTACAATTTCGGCCATGTTAATAAGTTTGGTCATATTTGCCTGGCTACCAAAAATCCATTGATCTGCAATTCCCGCGTTCGTTTGATTCCACAAAGCCGTGTACAGATAATCATTCGGTAGCCAAGGATTAAAATTTATTTCACTCACCCTAAAAGGTTGATATCCATTGTATTTATCGATTTGGGCTAGGTCGAATCGGCTGGCAATTATCCATTCAAATTCTTCACGATTTCTATTTCCAAATCTTACGGCGGATTCAATTGATTTTCCACGAGAATAAAGGAAATTTAGCGAATTGGGTAATGTCCGATTGGTTTCTATAGGAGAGAAATGATTCAAATCAATACCATTTGTTCGTATCTGACGATTCCAGTCGATATCCTCACCAAAATTTATCTCTGTTGCAAAACTCTCATAGCACTCTAGAATTTCGGCTTTATTGTCAATATCATTAGTGAAAATAAACAATTCAAGCTCATTTTTTTTCAATAGATTTTTCAGGATATATTGAAAGCCGTTGAGCCCAGAACTCTTTGAATACTTATTATTAAAACGGCCATATAAGCACAGTGCGTTTCTCTTCATTTAATCCTTTCATAACGACTTCCTAATTTCTTCAAGATAGCGAATCGTAGCTTAACAATCTGTCACTAGATAGAATTCTGTCATCTATGCAATCAAATAATTGTAAAGTAGGTTGTATATCTAACTCTATGTTGCTCTTTAAATTATCACCAGTAGCAACCATCTTCTATCGATTGCCAGTTTTTTGGTCTCTCATCGCTACTTGGGCGCCTCCAATCTTGATTTCTATACTTAATAACCCCAGGATATGGATCATAACGTTTACCCGTGATCCCAAAAAAGATTTGAAGTGCACCGCCTGCATGAACCCCTTTCTTTCCTAGTTCCTTTGCGTGCGCAGCTAAGGGAAGAGAATATGCGCCTGCCGAGACTAGACAGATATCAAAATCTTCTTTTTCCATACTATCCTTCATGCGGTCGAGGTGAAAAGAGTAGGAATTGCCATCCATTAAACCCCCTTGCGACATCGGGGAAGAGAGAAAAGTTAGTTTCATATCAGGAATATCTAGGCCAGGAAAAATACGTTCAAGCTTTTTAGATTGAAAAAGCATTGACTTTTGAAATGGAGAAATGACTAAAACTTTCATTTTATCTAATGCTTGACCCCATCCAAATAAAGAATTCTCATCTCTAGATTCAAGCCATGGATAGGACGCATCACCAGATACAACAATCAGATTAGGATTAGAAACGAACTTAGATTCAACCCAGGCAAAGGGTTTCGCCCATACAGAAAAAATATCCATTGACTGCAATGAAACCAGGTGCTGTTGACAAAAAAGTTTAAACTCGTTTTGGTTTATGGGATAAACACCTGCATTATTGCAAAGTTGATTCAAGCGCCTTTGTTTCATTAGTTTTGCACCGTAAAATTGGAATGGATGTCGGACACCAGAGGCCTCTGTCAGATAAATTCCTAGGGCATTTGCTTCGACTCCGCCAAGTCTTCCGAATAGGAAGGGTTCACGGGACCTTATTCGAGTTGAAATCAAGTCTTCAAAATTCTTTTCAGACTCCTTCAATCTATCCAAAATGACTTGAGCTGCTTGCATCTTTCGGCCAGAATAATGCCCTGAAACTCTGGCAAAGAGAGCTGAGGTGGCAAATCTCTTGCTTAACTCCAATGAATCCATATCCTAAATCTAGGCCATTTCTTTCATTTGAATTGGAACATCTTCATTGAATTGACCGAACTTCGGACGCTGGGCGCTCAAACAATTATCCTTTTGGAGCCAATCCGAACCTATCTACACAAATTAGTTCTTCGGTCGTGTGGCACTCGAAACAAATATTGAGT
>Ga0247831_1008451_pt1 | contig 10858 bp, 8 predicted proteins | sample LaCruzMarch2015__9_FD_192406 | JGI IMG/M metagenome (GOLD analysis project Ga0247831, IMG submission 192406) | Freshwater microbial communities from meromictic Lake La Cruz, Castile-La Mancha, Spain - LaCruzMarch2015_1m | ecosystem: Environmental > Aquatic > Freshwater > Lake | place: Spain...
CGGCCAGGTAGTCCGGCAGATGGAGGTTGATGGCGCGCAACGGCGCCCGTGGCTTCTCTGGAACGGCCTGGCGTACCAGCGACGGTACACCGAGACGGTGATTGAGGGTGGTGAGCGCTTCGTCGGTGACGTCGAGCGGTGACGCGACGGAGCGGAAGATGGGCTTGGTGGTCATGCGGCGATCTTTCCTTGATGGGATGGCGCGGCGATCAACTCGCCGATCTCGCGCCACAGCGCGTCGATCTCGGCGATGGCCTTGGTGGTGGTTGGTCGTGCCGGGCTTGCAAGGTGGGGCGGTGCCCCTGAGAACCCGATTTCCTGATAGGCGGCGCGATGGCCGATGGTGGTCGCAAAGCGCGGCAGGCCCAAACGCTCGACCTCCCGGAACGCATGCGCCTGGGCGTGCGACCCCAACGCCTGAACCTGCGTCAGCAACACCCGAAACACCGGCTCCCGGCGAAACGCGGCGAACACGCCGCGCAAGTGGGCGGCAATCCGATTGGCTTCGTGAAGGTCAGCTTCGGTTGGCGCGGCGGGAATGATGGTCAGGTTGGCACGGGCCATGGCCACCGTGATCGCCTGCTCGAACGCCCCGGCCACGTCGATCAAGATGATGTCGGGATTGACCGTGCGGGTGATCTCTTCCAGGTGCTCGGTCAGCTGTGCCGGCGTCGGCGCGGACACGGTGATCTTGGCATGGCCCTGATGTTCGAGCCAACGACCGATCGTGCGGTTGGCGTCGATATCGACGATGTGAACGGAGCGGCCCTCAAAGGCGATGGCGCCGGCGAGACAGGCACAGGTGGTCGACTTGCCGACCCCACCTTTTGACGACGCGAACGTTATAATCATGGATTTACACTTCTCTTGAATTGAAGACATATGCAAATCTACAAGTGAGCAAATGCACAATCAAATAAAAATGCATTTACAGACTTATGCATTGTTGCATTTGTGCACTTGTACAAATGCATATTTATAGAATTGCAGAATTGTTGAAATCTACCATTCGGCTATGGGCATGATTCCCGCCGGGTTGACTATTCGCCCGACCGGCGTTGAGGTTTGGCGCGTTTTGGTTTGGTTGTCCAAACCGCACGCCATGCGTCAAACTGTTGGGGGGTAATCTGATAGCGGGCGAAATTGCCGTCGTGCAGGTTCATCAGCTCGGTCTCGGCAAGTTCAATGAGGCGATGCCGATCCGGTTCGGGAATGGTGGCCTCTGCCCAGCCTGCGACGTGAGCCGCCGCCTGACGCTTGTTCATCGGGCCGCCGACCACCTCGGAAACCACGGATTTCAAAGACTGACGATGGCGGAGCCGCAGTTGATCCGGCTCCCCCAGAGTTTGGCGGATCGCCGCGTAGCGCTGTGCCGAGCGCTCATAGGCCCAGAGGAAGACATCCTTGATCAGGTCGATGCGGTTGAGTTCGTAAACCCCGAGCATGCCGAAAACGTAGGTGGCATCCGGCACATCGACAAACGACAGCGGCGAAAGGTTCCGGCGGATCAACGGGATATTCGCGGCCAAGCGAGAGACGCGTTTGTTCACATCGTCGAATGGTTGCAGGTAGGGGAGCTGCACCATCATGAACAAGGCTTGCTCAAAGGGGTCATCGATCGCCGAAGCCGTGTCGAGGATGCGCGAGAACGCGTCGGCGATCTGCTGGGGCTGACCCAGCGGGTGGTAGACCGATCCCGATATGCCGACGGAACGGCTGCGTAGTCGGCCGGCGGCGGCCGGGTCGGGAAGAAGGTTATCGGCAAGCAGGGCGTGCAGGTTCAAGATGGTCCTGCGGTCGAACGTGATGGCCCCGGCCGACTGCACCAAGAACTCGATGGCAGCCTTGTGGTTGAGGATCATCTGGGCATCGGTCGGAGCCTTGCCTTCGGTAACCTCGCCAAGCTGGATGAGACGTTCGGTGTCGAGCAGGGAGTAGGTGTTGCCCTCCAGTCGGCTGGAGTTCCAAGACAGATCGATCAGGAGCCGATCGAGGATGTGTTGGGCATACGTGCCGGCCGGGCCGACGGGCATCGAGGTAACGCTCAGGTCCGCAAGCTTTTTTCTCTCACTGGCGGTGAGGTATGAACTACGGTTCGGCGTATAACTATCGAGGAATTCCCGGTTATAGCCGACGGGCTTTCGTGCTTGAACCGGGCGGTTGACCTGCCGGAGGATGTCGCCGGCCGGCTTGGAAAGCGGCACGAGCATCTCGTCTTGCACGGGATGGCGAGCTTCAGCGTGAGCCGGTGGCCGAACCAAAATCCGGTAACGGGCCGCGCGCGAGACGCCGATCTTCTCGATAACCCCTTCGGCGATCAAGGTTTGCAGCCGACGCAACAGCGTGTTGCGCGGGATGTCGGCGCCGGCAGCGGCCATGAGCTGTTCGAGGGCAAGGCCATCCGGCGCCGCGGCAATGAGGCCCGTCAGCCGGTCAAGTTGCGGTTGCTGGTTCGGTCGGGCGGCCATGGCTCTCCTTTGGTACTCAAGCGGTTTGAGTCCCACTTTCGTGGGGTTGAGTACCAAAATCACCTCAATTCTGGTACTCAACAAGCTTGAGTCCCACAATTGTGGAACTCATTGTGGCCGGAATGCCGACATCGCACCAGCCGGAATGGGGTCCCGTGCCGGGATGTCGTTGGTGCACACGGGTACTTCTCGGTGCCTGCCCCGGATTTTTGCGGCGGCGGCTGCTACGCCCGAGGCCATGAGCCTCGATCGACCCCTCTTCAACCTGATCACCTACCCCGTCCACGTTGTGAACGGCGCTTGGTTCGCCTCCGCCTGGGCCATGAAGAGATGGAAGCTGTGGCGGCGCAAGCCGGCGTTTGGCGACGCGAAACTGGCCACCAGCCGTGATCTCGCCGGCGGCGAAGGTTTTCCGATCGGGCGCCTGGGCCGAATGCTGATCCGCACCCACCATGAGAGCTGCGTGTTGATGTTCGGCGCGCGCGGCGCTGGTAAGAGCCTGACCATGGGGGCGACGCTGCACCATGCCGATGGCACCAACCTGATCGTTCAAGACCCGCCGAAGCAGCTGTGGGATCGTTTCCGAAGCGCACTCGACGCCAAGGGCTACCGGACCCTCAAAATCGATCTGGACGAGCCGGAAAGCGGCCTGGGCTACAATCCGACGACATATCTTGACGACAGCATGCCGCTGTCCTGGGATCGCGATGTTCGCGACATCGCCAACCTGATCGTCGCCGACGTCGATATCGCCGGCAAGGCAGGCAGCCATTTCCGCGACATGGGCGCGGTGTTTGTCAAAGGTATTCTCGGCTGGCTGTACCAGCATGACCGCGCCAACGCGACCCCGTACGGCGTAGCGACGCTTTTGCTTCTCAAGACCGACGACCAACGCGAGCAGACCTTCAAAACCATGCTCACCAACGGCGACGACAGCCTGCGCATGGCGATCAACGCCTGGCGTTCGGTCGGCTTGAGCGAAGGCGGCAGCTTCAAGACGACGCTCACCAACGCGCTCGACGCCTGGACCTGGCGGTCCTACCGCGCCCTGACCGATCGAACGGATACGCTGAGCTGGGAGACCGAATTGACTGGCGAGCAACCGATCGCGGTATTCCTCTGCGGCGGCGTACTCGGCGGCGACACCAGCCGGCATCTGGTGCGGATGTTTTTCGGCCAAGCCGCCGGCAGCCTGGCCCGTCTTTACGCCAAGGCCGGGCAACTCCCGCGCCGAACCCAGATCCTGATCGACGAGGGGAGTGTGGTGGGCCAATGCGCGCCACTCGTGCAGGTGGTGGTCGAACTGCGCAAAGCCGGCGTGACGACGTTCCTGTGCTACCAGAGCCCGACGCAGCTTACCCAATACATGGGCAAGGCCAACGGTGGCACGATCTTCAGCAACAGCGACATCGTGATCGCTGGAGGCCTGAAGTCACCGCAGGATTACGAGCTGATCAGCAAACTGGCCGGCACTCGAACGGTCAACCCCATGACCAAAGGCCGTGAGACCAGTTTCGGGGAGACCGCCCGCCCGATCCTCGGCCCGGACGAACTGTTCAAACTCGGGCCGACCAAATTGGCGGCCGTGCTCGGCAGTAAGACGGCCGTCGTCGAACGAGCGTACCGGATTCGAGGGCGCGAGGTTCTTTATACCTAGGCAGATCCACACGTGTTGACAATGTCAACACAACGCCCCATGATGTAGGGAGAAGAAAGGGCATTCGCCATGACCGCACGTATCAGCACCCGCGAGGCCAACATCCACATTCGCGCCCGGACGGCCGACCGTGAATTGATCGACCGTGCCGCCGAAATCACCGGCAAGACGCGCTCGGAGTTCGTGATGGACACGGCCCGGCGCGAGGCCGAGGAAGTGCTGCGCGAGCAGCGCGTATTTCACCTGGACGCCTCGGCCTGGAAGACCTTCATGTCGGACCTGGACCGAGCGCCGAAGGATAACCCCGGCCTGCGCGACTTGCTGAACCGAAAGGCACCATGGCGGGAATGAGCTTCACGGCGCCCGAGCCGCTGGCGACCCATCATGAGGTGGCCCATTTCGACTGCGGCAAGCCGGCGCTCAACACTTGGCTGCACAAGCGCGCTCTGGCCAATCAAGAAAGTGGCTCCACCCGCACCTTCGTCGTCTGCACTGACCGGCGTGTGGTCGCCTATTACGCCTTGGCCGCCGGTTCGGTGGTCCACGACGAGGCGATCGGCAGCCTGCGCCGCAACATGCCCGACCCGGTGCCGATGGCTCTGCTCGGCCGGCTGGCGGTCGACACGTCGGCGCAAGGGTTCGGCATCGGCGTCGCACTTCTACGCGACGCGGTGGTCCGGGTGCTGCAAGCTTCGCAAGCCCTTGGGATCCGTGGCATTATGGTGGACGCGCTCGACGAGCAGGCAGCCAGCTTCTACCAGAAATTCGGGTTCCGGCCGTCCGCTGCGTTGCCGCTCAAATTGATGGTGTCGCTGCGGGAAATCGAGCAAGCAGTCCGGTGAGGGTAATGACGATATAGGGCGTGGGGCTCCAAGCCTGCCGGACCCGTACATTGGCGTGATGCGGGGAAAGCAGCCATCAGCTCTGCCGCCAAGCTCGCCGGTTCGCCCAGAAGATGATCTTGTAGTTGCTCGATCATTGGCAGAGGTCACGTTGGAGTGAGTAGGTCTCAGTGCGAACACCGAGCAACACTCTGGTGTCCTCAATTATTTCAGCGCCGCATTTATTTTGCCAATGAGATCAATCCATTGACTTTGTTCGCCGATCGTCAGCTGGGACGCATCATTCGATTGCGTCCATTTGAGATAGGCCTTGGCCAATTTGTATTTGGAGAATGTCGGAATGACAGCCTCGAAAATGTCGACAATCGGCCGAGATTTCTGGGCCGAAGCCTCTTTCGTGACATCCCAACCCAGCGTGGTCTTGGCCAAGTTCACAAGGGTATCACGCAACAAGTCTTCAACTTCTGGCTTCTTTACGGGGCCTTTATATGCATCCTTGGTTCGCAGAATACGCTTGTTTCCCAGGGCGTGAACAAGAGTATCCTGCTGGGCAGCAGAGTCGCCCGCAGTGTCGGAATCTAGGAGGGCAGCAACCTTCAGGTTGTTGCTATGCAGGATGGTAGCAAAATAAACGACCTTCCCAGCGCTCGAAGCCGGGACCAACGAGATCTTCTCATTCAGCTCTGCAGTGGCGGCATCTCGAAGAAGGGAGGCGGTGGCTTCAATATACCAGTAGTCCGTAAGACCTTCCAAAACGAGATTGCGCTGGCTCGTGAAGAGACTTTGAGCGAGGTCGTATCCAAGTGCCTCTTGAAGCGGAAGCAAGGCGGCCGAATTGCCAGCGGAAATCGTGGTGTGCACCTTGGTACCGGTTCTGCGGTCATTCATTTCGACCACGCGCACTAAGTCTAGCTCGTCAGGCCCAACGAGAAACGGAGAGTGGGTTGTGTAGATGGTCTGATTGCGCTCTGACAGTCGAGTGACGGTTTCGCGGAATTCTCTCTGTTTGAGAGCATGCAAACTCAGGCCAGGTTCGTCCAACAGCAGGATGGCGTTCTTATGCTTATCAATCGCCTCGGCGAAGAATACGACGAAGAACGATACGAGCCACTGGATGCCTTCGGAGCGTTGATCAAGTTCGATTTCCACGCCGAGATCATCTTCAACGACAACCTTGAGGTACTGGCCATCCGCCGTCACGCGAAGACGGTCCGCTTCGGCGCGCTCTGATTTCGGATTCCAGATCTTGCGAATTTCGTCTGTGAGCCTGACGCTTGCCGAATTTAATTGGTAAGCTCGTTTGTCCAAGGTGTCGCGAAACGACTTGAACGCGGCTGCATCTTTTTGGTTCGGCTGCGCCGCTTGGCCCAATTGGGACAACTGACGAGCTGAAAATCCAAGCAATTTTAGAAGGCAAAGATTACCATAATCATATTGCTCGTCATCCAATAGCTTTTGTTCGCTGCGTTGAGCCAGATGTTCAAGGTGGATGATGGGGCGAACACGGAAATAATTGCTGAACAGCACGAACACTGGAAGCCGCTGTTGAAGTGTGACGAGATCCTTTGTCCGCTTATCACTGTAGTTACAGTGATTTTTCAGTTTATCGAAGCGTGATTCTTCCGGTTTATTCTCTTCGTCCAGTAGAGGCAGGTTCTTGTCTAGCCACTGCGAGAGTCCTTTCGCATTCTCTGCTGACAGAGGTGTGTCTGGCGTCCAGGCCTTCGTCAATTCGGCTAGGGTTGCACTTGGTGGCGGCGGCGGTGGGGTGCCTTCAACGGGCTTAACACGACCATCCAGATGGGCTACGAGACGGATTAGGTCCTTTTGAATAGAACTGTACGTCGCAATGCCCGCGACGCCATCAAGCCGATGCCAGAACGTATTATCTAGATGGCGACCACAGACGTAGGTAGCTTTGTGAAACTCAGAATCGATTGCTGCTTTATCATCGTCTTCGAGCGCGAAGTGCCCCTCGACCACAGTAACCTGGGCAGGTTTCACCCGAGCGGTTGTAATGTCGTTGTACGCGGCGCGCGGATAGTCCCGCAGGGCGTCAAACTTAGTGACCTCGGGCGGCGGATTAAGCTGCTGCAAAGCACGGAGGATCGCCGTCTTGCCGGCTTCGTTAGGGCCAACGAAGATCGTTTTCTGCAGCTCAAAATCAATCGGTCCGGTGTCCCGGACGCTGCGATAGTCTTTAACCTGAGCTTTGATGAGGCGCATCGTTCCGTATACCATAGCAAGAATCATTCACCGCCACCATGGCCCGGTGACGAAAGATGCCTCTTGGATGGGCAGTCAAGTGCGGTGCGTCAGTCCGGTCACGTTATCCCCAATTTGGCTGATATATTCCTCTGGAACAGGTTACGAACGGCGATTGGCAGGTGGTCGACGATTAGATCCGACAACGGCCGTCTAGGACGCGTAGCCACTAACGAACGTCGTTGGCGCTATGCCTTCGATTGCTGTCAGGCTGGAACCGTTGGACCGACCGGCAAGGAGATCGTTCCTTCAATGTCCGCTTTTGTATAGGTGCGACGGTCTGCAAGATCGACGCATGGCGGAGGGAGCGGACGTTGACGTGAGGCGTCGGGCCGCTCTAGTCTTCGGCTGATCCGATGGCAGAGGTACCCCCGATACCGACTGTAACTGAAAAGCAGCACACTACAATCTGTACTCTTCCTCGATAGGAGTTAAAATTCAAGCGGGTGGATTAGCGAACATCGCACATTGAAACACATCAAAAGTCATTATCAGAAGCCGTGGACTTATTTTAGCAAGCCCTAAGACGATAAATTCCTAGTCGTAGCACTGACGTGCCACCTCAACATTTCCATCTGATTTTTCTACCTTGAACTTCGTTATCTGCAATCTTCATTGCAGAATCCCGCTCGCCTATGCAAGAGTGATACATGTAATGCTTCCAATGCTCTCTTCGAAGCAGTGTGCAGGCTCGGTTGAGCTTTCCTTCATCCGCAGCCTTGTCTGCCGCTGCAGACGCTTCTGCCGACTCCTTACCAAACCTGTCGCACAGTTCTTGTGATTTTTGAGCGCGTGCTTCTTGAATTTGCGCCAAGTTGATACAGCAGAACGCCACTATAGCAATGGCGCAACTAGCACTCGTCCGGATTGTCGACATCAGCCTACCCTTTCGCTTTCCAACGAGCATCTCCAATACAAGTTGCAGACGCAAACAGCGAGGCTCGCATCACTAATCATCATTATCGCTATCTATCTCGAAAAAAGTAACAATCTGGTCGATTGTCGGCGGGGTCGAAGCCTCGACACGACGCAGTTCCATTGATCGTATATATTTCGTCTCCCGATCTTCTTATTCGTGTCACGGAGTCTTCAACGCATACTATTCGCCCAGGGCAGTTGACAAACCAAGTAGCCGAACATCCATTGACAACCGTTTTGCGCACCAAGGAAACGCAGCTTCTCGCGGAATCAGATCTGTTCTGCCAAGCAATTGTGCGCTCACCCGCGTAACGCTCATTCGCAAAAGCCTCAACTGTGCCACAAATCAAAGATGCAACGATGAGTATCGAGAATGTTAGATCACGTAGTTTGCAAACGCGGCGCCTCTTCTCCAATTCCCAAACTCGTAAGCAGAGAGAGTAGCATAATGACCTTGCTTGGCATGCGTTCATGAAAGCACCTAATTGGAGACAAAGCCATCGGCGCAAATTCTGCAACATTAAATGTGGCATTTTGAAGGCTCCCGACCTTCTAAGTGGGCAGATCAACAACAACGTGAGGCTGCACAACGACCCGTGAGCACCCGTCGGGTGGTGGAGTGATCCGAGCCCCGGCATGCTCAAGATTGCCGTCGTGTACGCAGCGGGAAGCTGGGCACTGGACCATGTCCGCGAACGACTGCATGGCTGCCGTCAAATGAACAAAGTGTGAACCGCCGGTTTGGGTCACCTGCACGCTTCAAGGCCCGTCGCCGTTTGGCAGGACCACCCTCAGCTGCGGACATGATCCGACAGCGGTGTGCCTGCGTCAACACCACTCCGCCGCTCGTCCGCTCCTGTATAAATGTGCCCTATGCTCACACCTCAATGCCATTCCGATCAATCGCCCTCAACAGCTGGCGATGCTCATCCGGCGTGATGTGGCCTGCCAAGAAAGCCTGCGATAGCTCAACCGCCGTCAGCTCAGCAGCATTCACCGAGATCGTCCGCATCAACGACTTCTCGGCTTCGTCGATGTCGGCGTCGGTTCCGTAGATCGCGAGACTCGACTTCAGCGCCGCCGCCTTTTCGTGGAGCGACTTCTGCTCGATCTGGAGGGCCTGGGCTTCCCGCAATAGCGTGTTCGCTTTGATGCGAAGGGTCGATAGCGAATAGACCGCCATATCCGACGCGGTCTTGGCCGCTTTGGCCCTGGCCCGTGCCGATGGACTGACCATCTGCCAGATCCGTTGAGCAACCCCCTGGTGCCGAGCTTCCTCCTGCTCAGCCTTCACGACGCGCGCAGCCGCGCGCTGCAACTCGGGATCAACGCCCTCAAGCCGCCCCTGCGTTCGAATAAGGTGCGTCGTGACCTCGGCATACGTCGCTCGGTAATCGACGATGGTCTGCTTCGCAGCCCGCAATCGCTCCAGCTCCAGCATCTGACTCGACACAAAGGCCACCACTCCCGATATCGACGGGATGTGGGCTTCTTGCTTGATGACGGCATCCATTGCGGAGACCTCGGTTGATGACGACGCTCGTTCGTCGCTCTCCTGGTTTACGCCCTGCATCGGCTTCGTGTCGGGGGGCAACTGGTGGCAAAGGGGGGCGTTGCCGGCCACATCGAACGTTCGGGGAATGGGCGACAACGCCGTCGAACTGGCCGACCGCGCGTGTTCGCGCGCCCGTTCGTTGAGCTGACGATAATGGGCACTCTCTTTGCCCATGCGGGAGACACGGGAGAGCGATCCGGCCCATTCGAGCGCGCGGTTGCAGCAGTCTTCCCAGACCTTGCGCCAGCGGTGCGCACTGCCGGCCTCGGTCAATTGCGCCACCCGCCGCCCCGTCGCGACATCCTTGTCGACGAACACCACATGGGCATGCGGCGCCTGGGTGTCCTTGTGAATGGCCCACACGAACTGCGCACGCCCTTGCGACATCTCCGCGAGGAAGTGCTTCACTAGCTGAACCCGCTGCACGTGCGTCAGATCATGCGGAAGATTCAGAATGAAGCGCGTCCACACCCGCGCGTTCTTGCGGCCCAAGGTGTAGTGCGCCTCAAGCCAGTCCTGGGCATGCCAGAAGTGAGCCGGCGCATGTTGGCTGCCAACCGCCCTCACTTTGTTCCGATTGAGGATGTACGACATGTGCTTGGCGGCAAAGTCGGGCGTGATCGCCTGCTTGTTGAAGCCGATCATGTTGAAATAGAACGCCGCGCCGGTCGCCATGCCGAAGCCCTCGAATGCGCGAGCGGGCTCCAAACCCATATCTCGCCTTTCAGGAAAGCTTAGCCGTTGGCGCGAACCGGCGCTGGTGGCACCTCGTGGCGTGTGGAGTGCGTGCGATGCACCAGCGCAAAGATTTTTTCGGAGCATTCCAGCGCGTAAATCGACGACATTCGGTGACTTCGCCGTCGGGGCAGGGGACATCTGGTGGCAGACTGGTGCATTCAGGTATCGCAGGGACGCAAATCGCAAAGGGAATGGGCTCTAAGTGGTTGACCCGTTAACTAATTTCTCGTTGTGCCGGCAAACTGATTCGGCTATCTTCAATTCAGCGTGAGTGTGTACCCCCCCACCATTGCCAGACCTCGGAGCGCAGTGCGTTTCCATGAATGGCGGAGCTGTGCCCGGAGGATGATATGTCGAATTGGCTCGTTCCGTTGAAGCGCGGCTTGGCCGCTGCCGGATATCTCGGCATTTCGCA
>Ga0247831_1008454_pt1 | contig 10853 bp, 11 predicted proteins | sample LaCruzMarch2015__9_FD_192406 | JGI IMG/M metagenome (GOLD analysis project Ga0247831, IMG submission 192406) | Freshwater microbial communities from meromictic Lake La Cruz, Castile-La Mancha, Spain - LaCruzMarch2015_1m | ecosystem: Environmental > Aquatic > Freshwater > Lake | place: Spain...
AGTCGGTTAGAGCGATGGAATCATAATCCACAGGTCCGCGGTTCGAATCCGTGAAGCGCCACCAAATTCAACGGGTACATACTGAAGACACTATTTACAGTTGTCCCGTGTTTAGATCCCCTCAGGTTCTAAAAAAGCCCCCACTCCATCTTTCGGTTCAAAGCGCCCTTCTATAAAACGCAAACGCGTGGGTCCGATCATGGCTTTTTCTTTGATGGAGTGTTGTGGGTCGCCCGGATAACAAATGTGACGCAATCCATCTGCGTCAAATGTCTCAGGCATCACGGCAGAGGGCTTTCTTGCCAATGCTGCGCGCAATACGCTTTCGCAATCGCTGTACGGCAATAAATTTACCAAGGTCATGATTTGTGGAGGCGCCATGCTGATACCGCGCTCCCAATACTTCAACAACGCTTCGCGAGGCGATAGCCAGATACTGTCGACAGTCTCTACGTCGTCATGGATAGGTGTTTGGTTCTGCGGCAATACCGCTACAAAAAACCGCGTATCAAAACGTTTGCTGGTGACAGACGGCATGCGCGGCGTGATCCAACGTGACCACGGGGCCAAATGTTGCGTGTCTAGTTGTAAATAGCCTGACGCCAACACATCAGCAAACGTTTCGCCAGCATGCAATTGCTTTTGCCATTGGGCACGTTGCACTGTGTCATGCGCCAAAGCATCGCTGTTACGAGCGCGGGCATATAAAACACCGCATTCTTCCAAGGCCTCACGAATAGCAGCCACATAAAGTCCTGCAGCCATATCGGTATGGATCTCAGGCTCAGCCAATGAAAGGTGCAAATCCTGCGGGTCACGGTCTAAATGGCGCAATACATATTCGCTGCTATCCGCTTCGTCTAATTTACCGCCAGGAAAAACATAGGCGCCGCCTAAGACAGCGGAGTCTGTATGGCGACGCAACAAAAATACTTCCAGCCCTTTTTGTGGGGCATCACGTAACAACACCACCGTGGCCGAAGCACGCGGTGGTGTGGTGATAACTTCGCTATTGAGTTGCATCAGCAGATGCAACAACTCTGGCTAGGCATTGCGATCAAAAATTACTTATTGGGGTAAGCCAAATCAACGCGGCGGTTTTGTGCCCATGCAGCTTCGTCGCGGCCTTGGATCGCTGGTTTTTCGCTACCAAAGCTCACTGCTTCTAATTGCTTATCGCCAACGCCATAGACTTTCAAGGCACGCACTACTGCGTCAGCGCGCTTTTGTCCCAGTGCCAAGTTGTATTCACGGCCACCGCGTTCATCGGCATTGCCTTCCACACGAATGGCTAAGGTGGGCTTGCTGGCTAAGTATTTGCCTTGGCGCTCGATCAAAGGACCGTCACCGGCTTTGATCACAAACTGGTCAAAGTCAAAGTACACGCTTCGCTCTTTAGAAATCAAACTGCTGGGGTTTAAGTGGTCAGCCACCACCGCAGCAACCGCAGACTTCGCCGGGGCTGGTGCTGGGGCTGGGGCTGGACTCGCTGGGGCCGCTACTACCGCTTTGCCAGAGACATCTCCCGTTTCAGCAAGCTTGGTAGAACTGCAAGCAGCAAGGGTAAAAACGGCTATTGCCATAGCGACTCGGGTGAGGTGTGTTGTAGACATAGTTATGAGAACTCAAAGAATTAAGACCCAATAAGTTTACTGGAGGGTTTTGCAGGCCTTGTGACAGGGTAAACATCCAAAAAAGTGAAAAGTGTTGTTTTTTTTGACACTTTTTAAAAAACATTATGAATCAACAACATAGCAATTATTCTTCATTTAGTTTCTTTTTTGGTTTTTTTGAATACTAATTAACTCCACAAAACGATATTATTGTCGGTTTTGACCACTTAATCACAAAATTAGTGTTGTTGACGGTAATACAACTACCTATTAAATTCCACTCCCCGCTTCTGTTTTTGTTTCTAAGGCATTGCGGCATTCGAATCTGGAGTTGGTAAATGTCTACTTTCAAAATTTTGGTCACCAGTCAAAAGGGTGGCGTCGGCAAGAGCACCGTATCTGCCAACTTGGCGGCTTACATGCGCCGTCAAGGTCAAAGTGTGACCTTGGTCGACTTTGACACCCACGGATCCTCCAGCACCTGGTTGAACCGCGCACCCAACATTGGCATCGTGGTGCAACACCATATCTTGCCCCTAGACCAGGGTGGCAACCGCCCAATTCTTGATGCGCGTCTGCATTTGCGCCGCGCCGCTAGCAGCTCTGACGTCGTGATTTGCGATTTAACGTGGACCGACTCGATCGCTGGTGAATTGATGTTCGAGTACGACTTGGTCATCGTGCCCACATCGGTGTCAGAAATTGAACTCGCCGCTACTGCAGGCTTTTTGAGCCGCCACCGTTGGGTATTTGATTCCGCTATCCACACACCACCCACATTGCTGGTGTGTCCTACCCGTGTGCACAACGTGCAAATGCAAAGCGATACTTTTACGAAGCAACGCTTTCCTGTCAGCTTTATGTTGTCGCCCCCTGTGTTGGAAGCGCAAAGTGCGCGTGATATGTTTGAGCGCGGCTATTTGATGGACTTGCCTGACGAATGCGGTACATCTTTCATTGAGTTTGGCAAAGCTGTTTGCACCGCCCATGAAATGCGAAACAGTGCACAAGGCATGCGTCAAACGACAGCCTCCACGCGCATCCATACGCTAAACGGCATACGCACAACCAACCAGTCCAATGCACTGAACACACCGCCTAAAAATTTGCTGGCACGCACAAGCACGTTGTCAAACCAATATTCGGTTTTAGGTCGCCATCGTTTGCATAAAGTAGGTGAGAGTGCGCCCGCCGCTGAAACTCCTATGCATGCTAATGCAACGGCCAGAAACACAGGTGCCAATGCGCAACCTGCAGTTGAAGAAACCGCAAGCATTTCTTCCATGGGAATTCCGCAATTCCTGAAACGCATGTCTATGGGTATATTGAGCAAATGAGTACCGAACCACAATTTTTGTCATTTAAAGGTCTCAAGCAGTACACGCCTGACGACGGCTGGGGACAGGTGAATGCTTTGCTGCAATCGCATGCGCGCGCGGCGGCGGCTCCTGCAGAACCGTCTCCCGCGCCACAATACAACTACGCACCTGAAAAAGTGCCGACATTGACTGAAACACAAGAGCCCGGGCGTTCACATGAAGCCCCCTCGCCGATGTTTGACCCTTTGATCAGCGAGTTGTTTGACCAACTTCGCGTTGCACCATCGGATGAACTCACACAAACATGGCGCACGATTGCAGCCGAAGTGAATTTATTGACACAACGCATGGCGCTGCAACGCGAGTTGCAAGAGCGTGCCCGCAAGTTGGAAGTTGATCTGGTGGATCTACGCTCATCCATCATGTCGCACCTCAAAGACGTACAAAACGTAGCCGACCAACAGCTCACCTCTGCGCGTCTGCGCTCAGAAGTCTCAGCCTTGGCACAAACTAAACTAGCTGCGAAATTGAATCAAAGACGATAGTTCTTTCCACCGCCTTAGGAGTTAGCCGCATGCTGGAGAAATTAAACGAGATCTATCCGGTGCGTTACACCGCATTTTTGGCGTCAGTGGTGTTGCTGGTCTTCACCTTACTCGGTGCAGGTGTTACTGGTTTGAGTGGATGGTGGCCACTTTTATTTTTGATCTTAAGTCTGGTGGGCCTGCATGACCTCAAGCAAGAACACCATGCGATTTTGCGTAACTACCCAGTCATTGGGCATTTGCGCTTCATGTTTGAATACATTCGGCCTGAAATTCGGCAGTATTTCTTAGAGTCTGAGACTGACGCCACACCGTTTTCTCGCGCACAACGTAGCTTGGTGTATTCGCGTGCAAAGGGTGACAGCGATAAACGCCCTTTTGGTACACAACTCGATGTCCGTGCAGTGGGATATGAATGGATCAACCATTCCATAGCAACGACCCAACTCCCAAGCCACGACTTTCGCATTCAAATCGGTGGCAGTGCATGCAAGCAACCTTACAGCATGAGCCGATTCAATATTTCTGCCATGAGTTTTGGCGCGCTAAGCGCAAATGCAGTACTGGCATTGAATTTAGGCGCCAAGCGCGGTGGGTTTGCGCACGATACCGGCGAAGGTTCCATATCACGTCACCACCGTACCCATGGGGGCGATTTGATTTGGGAAATTGGCTCTGGCTACTTTGGTTGCCGTGATGCGTCGGGTAGTTTCAGCCCAGAGCGTTTCACCGAGAACGTGAAGTCTGAACAAGTCAAGATGGTGGAGATCAAACTCAGCCAAGGCGCCAAGCCTGGGCATGGTGGTGTTTTGCCTGGCGCTAAAGTTACCGAAGAAATTGCAGAAGCACGCGGCGTGGGTATTGGCGAAGACTGCGTATCCCCTTCAAGCCACAGCAGCTTTTCTACGCCGCTCGAGTTGATGCAATTTGTGCAACAACTGCGCGATTTAAGTGGCGGCAAACCCGTGGGTATGAAGCTTTGTATCGGCCATCCATGGGAATGGTTTGGCATTGTCAAAGCCATGCTGGAGAGCAAAATTTATCCAGACTTTGTCGTGGTCGACGGTTCCGAAGGTGGCACCGGTGCAGCGCCCTTAGAGTTCTCGGACCATATTGGTATGCCCTTGCAAGAAGGCTTGCGCTTAGTGCACAACACCTTGGTTGGGGCAGGTTTGCGCGAGCATATACGTGTAGGTGCAAGTGGCAAGATCGTCAGTGCATTCGATATGGCGCGCGCTTTTGCTTTGGGTGCAGACTGGTGTAACAGTGCGCGCGGCTTTATGTTTGCGCTAGGGTGTATTCAAGCGCAAACTTGCCATACGGGTAACTGCCCTACAGGTGTGACGACCCAAGACCCTAAACGTCAAATGGCGTTGGTGGTTCCCAGTAAAGCGGAACGGGTGGAGAACTTCCATCGCAATACGCTTGAAGCTCTGCAAGAGTTATTAGAAGCTGCTGGGCTTCACGACCCGAGTGAATTTTCTCCGCGGCACATCATGCAACGCGTGAGCGAAACACAGGTTTTGCATTTGTCGGAGTTGGTGGATACGGTTGCACCTCTGGCATTGCTGCAAAAAGATATCAGCAGTTTGCCTGTGACCTACCATGACTGGACACATGTAAGTGCTAGTCGATTTGGGCTGAACGTTTAGCCAGCGGCGCCCTCAGTGGATTCTTGCTGAACCGCTTAGTCAGCCGCTCTTGGATACTGAATAGGACGCTCGCGCACCACCGGTGCTGGTGCTGGCGGAGGTGTTGCAGCGGCTTGGGCTGCAGCAGCACGTGCTTTTTCAGCGGCGCGCTCAGCTGCTGCCGCGCGTTCGGCGGCTAGTCCAGCAGCTCTCTCTGCAGAGGCTTTTGCCGCAGCTCTCTCTGCAGCCGCTCTGTCAGCAGCCGCTTTGTCAGCTTGGGTTTTCTGTGGAGGCTTTTCCTCAGGCGCAAAACGCATTGCCGCAGCTCTTTCTGCCGCAGCTTTTTGGGCGTTTAGGCGTTCTGCAGCTGTGGCTTTTTCAGCCGCAACAGCACTGTCAGCGGCTTTTTGTGCAGCTGCAGCAGCGTTACTCGCACGCTTAACCGCTTCTTCGTAGGCAGACGCTTGTAATTTATCTCGCGTTTGCATGCTTTGGTTCATTTCCGTGCGCATGCTCTGCAAGCTTTGATTGGTATCAGCGCGCATTTTTTGAATTTCAGCCAAGACCAATTGCACAGGTTGCTGCTTGATCTTGTCGGCATCCATGTTGGCAGCGATCTTGGCGTCCATAGCTGCCAAAGATTTATTCATGCTGAGCAATTTAGCGTCAATCAACTTGTTGTTTTGATCGGCCACCAAGTTGGGCATGGTGGACATCACTCGGCCAATTTCGTCTAATCGGTTAGCGACATTCTTCTGCGTTCTGTTGAGTTCTTCTTGTTTGTCTGTAATTTCAGAGAAATCAGAGTTCGTTTTACCTATGGCGCTGATACTTCCATCGATTTCGATCATGCGCTTAGACATGGCGTATGTCATCACATCCAACTCTTTGATCGACTTGGTCATTTTCAAAGTGATACCAAAGAAAAAACCCATAGCCACAAGCAAGCATATGCAAATAGCACCCAGCATCACGCGGGAATGCAAGACATTGCGTCGGTTGGTTTCTTCGATTTTTGTAATCACCATACGCATGGCGGTACTGACATCCGCAGCAATAGATGCGGAGCGTGTAGATACCTCCGCTGAATCTAAAACAACCGAGGTCAGTTCTTCAATTTGGCGAGCGACTTCGTTACTGTCTAAAGATTGGTTGGCGATGTCTGTCAAACGCTCAGCAGTGGCATCTACGTCCAAAATCGGCTCAGCATCACCTTCAGACGTGTTTTCACCTGACTGCGCTGCGTCCATCGCTTCGACTTCGTCCACCGGCGCTTCGAGCACGGCTGTGTCGTCTGTGTTTTTTTCAGCTTCCGCCATGGTTAACCCTTTGATTTTTCTTCTAGAACATCGAGCCGCATATGCAGCTGTCTGATTTCTTCGGTTAGCTTTTCAGTACGTTTTTGAAATACCTCTATCCGTGTATCGACGTGACCAGGCATCTCTTGAGCGTGAACCTCGTCCAATATCGGCAAGGCGTCTAGTTCGTCCAAGACGGAAGCGCTGGCTTCTTCGACTGCGGGGGCTATAGGGTCTGCGTCAGTGTTCGCTTGCTTAGCCTCCACAGGCGCAGGCGTGGCCTGTTGCTCGTCCAAGGTCGGGACTTGGGCCAATTCCTTAGCAGAAAGTCCCTGCGCGTCCTCAGGCACGTTGGGAACTTGAATGCGCGGCACCTGATCGGTTTCAAAAGCAGGCTCAAAGGTCTCATGGCCTTTTTTAGAGAGAACGTCGGCTTCGTTACTAGACATGTGCGCTCCTTATTACTTATCCCTTAGTTAGTTGGGCTTTCACAGACTTCACACTGCGTAACCAACCTTTTGCAAGCAAGGGGCTTGATTTCATAAATCGATCCGCCTCTGGCTTGGTCTCAAACGGGCCGGCCAACAAAATAAAGTAGCGTTTATTTGTATCTTTTTTTCTGACCTGCATCACACGCGCTGAGGCGTAAGCCGCATGGCTGCGTTTGAAGGTCAGCATTTCTTCTTCCACATCAAATGCGGCAAGTTGCAAGACAAAGCCTTCATCAGGCAATTGGCTGACCCAATCTGCATCAGATACTTTATCGGCTTGAGCAGCATTAGTTTGAGCTTCTTTTTTAGGAGGTTCTTTTTTTTCTGGCTCTTTAGCCGGTGCTTGTTTGCTAGTGGTTTCTTTGCTAACAGCTTCTTTTTCTTTGCTTATAACTTCTTTAGGCGGCGCTGCCACAAGCGGTTCAGAAGCTACGGGCGCTGCAACCATGCTGCCGCTCGCTGGAATTGCTTGAATGTCCATAGCACCGGAAGCTACGTCGCTTGCAGCTGGTGCCGCGCTAGACGCTACAGGTTCTGGCGCACTAGCAACGGGCTCAGGCGCAGGTGCAGCGGGGGTCCCGCGTAACAAATATTTCTTGAAGAGCTCAGCTTCTTCCACCAGCATATCTTTGTACATAAAGCCAAAGACTGCCGAAGACATTAGTAACACAAATAGAACAATGCCCCAGCGCGGCTTGCGCGAACTGCGTTTGAAAACATCTGACTCAGTTGCTTGCGCAGTTGAGGCGGCGACGCTTGCAGGAACGCCAAGAACTGGTGCGCCCAAAACTGGTTCGCGCGGCGTTTGTGCATCAAAAGCCGCAACGGGTGCAGCTTCTTGCGGTTTGGTGGGTGTTGATGCAGGCGCCGGAGCAGGTCCTAAAACAACCGTGGCTGAAGCAGGTGCGGGTGCAGGAGCAGGCTGGGCTTTTCTGCCAAGCCCAGGAATACGCCAAGACGTTTTCTTGGGCATATTGAGTTGCTTGAGCGCTTCTTCTGAGTCTTGCGCCGACATCGGTTGCAAAACAGGCGGCTCAGATGCAGGCGCAGCTTCTGGTGTGTCAGCCACCCAATCCGACAAAACACGTTTGGGTTCACCCGCTTTGGTTTCGACTTCCCATTGCAACAGGTTTTTACCAAACGCTTCTAACTTTTTATGGTAGTTGCCAGCGCTGTTGATCAGCAAAATGACGCTGATATTGCCTGCAGGGAATCCATTGACCAATCTTGCAAGCAGTTGCAACTCGAACTCTTGCATCAAGATGGAATCGCGAAACAACAAAAAGCGGCGCGGCGCTAATTTTTTTTCTTTTTCAGTGGCTTGGTTGAGAGTGAGTTCCGACAAGATGTCGTTGAAGGTTTGCACCAACTGCTCTGAACTGGTGGAGGTACAAAACTCAATGTTCTGCTCGCCCGCAGCGCGCAAGCGTTCTTCAAAAAGGCTGCCATAAAAATCTAACACCAAATCATGTTGGCTTAAAACAGCCAAATTGATGCTGCCTTCCGTCAACGATTTGAGAAGGATTTCAAACCGTAATCGGTCACCTGGGCTTTGGAAGATATCGGTCATGCGGGCTGAATTGGGGATTAAGAGTTCATCAAGACACCGTTGGCATCAAATTTCATCTCGTCAGGAATTTTCGGGTCTGGCTTGATCACTTCTTGGCCTCTTCCGTAAGACTGGTTAAGACTGAACACAAAGGCAATCACCTGAGCCACAGCGTGGTAGAGCGCCTCTGGAATGGGGTGGTCTAACTTAGTCGTGAAGTATAAAGCGCGGGCTAGCAACGGCGCTTCAAATAAATAGACACCATGCTTGGTCGCTTCTTCACGAATACGTGCAGCCAATCCATCATCGCCCTTGGCCACCAAAATAGGTGCGCCCTCTCCATTCGGGTCATACGACAAGGCCACAGCAAAGTGGGTTGGGTTGGTGATGACGACGTCTGCATCTTTGACCTTGGTCATCATCTTGTTGTTCAAAATTTCGCGTTGACGACGGCGGATCTGGCCTTTGACCTCGGGGTTACCTTCCGAGTTCTTCATCTCGTCTTTGACCTCTTGTTTGGTCATCTTGAGTTTCTTGTTCAATTGGTGGCGCTGCAATGGCACGTCCACCAATGCCACCAAGACCAAACCCAGACTCAACCAAAAACAGGAATCCACAATGATGGTGCCAGCAACCCTTACAGCTTGGCCTAAATCCATTTGCGAAATATTGGTCAAGTCGTTCAAATTGTTCATGACCGACACCAACAAAATGGCACCGACTACGAAAAACTTAGCGACGGCCTTACCCAGTTGAATCAATGCGTCAGTCCCAAACATACGCTTCAAACCAGTCAAAGGGTTGAGCTTGCTAAATTTAGGAAGCGCAAGCTTGGGGGCGAAGATGAGTCCACCCGACAATGTGGTCGACAGAGCCGCAATCACTGCCATGATGGCTATCAGTGGCAACACAATGACAAAGCCATCAACGATGGCACTGCCAAAAATAGCAGGGAGTAATTCGGCTTTGTCAGTGATTTTTCTATCAAACTGCAATTGGCTTTTGAACAAACTTCCCATGCTGTTAAAAAGATACTGTCCCATCATGGTGAAGAACAAAGTCGCCATCACCATCATGGCCGCAGGCGCGAGTTCTTGCGAACGCGCAATCTGGCCTTCCTCGCGCGCTTTGCTGAGTCGCTGCGCCGTCGGTTCTTCGGTTTTGTCTTGGCTGCTTTCTTCTGCCATGTCGTTTACCTAATCAACTTCCTAAAAATGATCGCAGCACCAAAAACGCATGTGTCCACACCCATTGGATACGCGAGACGTTGTTGCCCATGGAGAAAATCAAAATGACAAATCCCACCAAGATCAAGGCGGGAAAGCCTACGGTAAAAATATTCAAACTTGGCGCAGCGCGGGCTACAAATCCGAGACCGATGTTGATGAACAACAAAGTCATCAGCACCGGTAAGCCAATCAATAAAGCACCTAAGAACATCATGGCGCTCCAATTGATCATCTTGCCCAACATGTCTTGCGAGAAAAACTCTTGGCCAATGGGCAACAACTTGAACGACTCCAGCACCAGGCCAAACACAATCAAATGGCCGCCGATGCCAAGAAACACCAAGGTACCCATGATGTTGAAAAATGCAGACAACACCGGCACGCTACCCATATTTGGGTCAATCATATTGGCCATCGACAAACCCATAGAACCCGCTATCGCTTGCCCCGCCACCACCAAAGTGGCAGACGCGACTTGAAATACCAAGCCCATGGTCAGGCCAATCAAGATTTGGCGAAATATTTCTAACAAGCCTTCAGCAGTGAGCGGATCAATCCGTGGGATATCGATTTGCTGTGACACAAAAAATGCCAATGCAAAACCTAAACACATGCGAATGCGCAGATTGACCGCGCGGATAGAAAAAATAGAAGTGAACGCTAAAAATGCAGACAAGCGCAACATTGGCCAAACGATGACCAAAAATTTTTCAAGAATGTCTAACAGCGCTACGTTCATGAACCGACATCACATGAACAAATTAGGAATGCGCGTGAAGATGGCCTTGGTGTAGTCCACCATGGTGTTAATCATCCAACCACCCATGAGTGCAATGGTTAAACCAATCGCGAACACTTTAGGAATAAAGCTAAGGGTTTGTTCGTTGATGGATGTAGCGGCTTGGAAAATACCGACGACCAAACCTACCACCAAACCCACCACAAGTAATGGTGCCGAGATGAGCATGGTCATCCAGAGCGCTTGGCGGGCTAAATCTACTACGGCTGATGAATCCATTATGGTTCTTCCTTAAAAAACAAAACTATTGGAGAGCGACGCCATCAAGAGCGTCCAACCGTCGATCAACACAAACAACATGAGTTTGATAGGCATTGAAATAATCATGGGCGAGAGCATCATCATGCCCATGGACATCAACACACTGGCGACGATCAAG
>Ga0247831_1008466_pt1 | contig 10840 bp, 10 predicted proteins | sample LaCruzMarch2015__9_FD_192406 | JGI IMG/M metagenome (GOLD analysis project Ga0247831, IMG submission 192406) | Freshwater microbial communities from meromictic Lake La Cruz, Castile-La Mancha, Spain - LaCruzMarch2015_1m | ecosystem: Environmental > Aquatic > Freshwater > Lake | place: Spain...
TCAGAACATGCGTCGCGTTGTCGTGACGGGAATCGGCCTCGTCACCCCAATCGGGGTCGGGGCCGATTTCGTTTGGAAAAGCCTGTTGTCCGGTGCAAACGGGGCAGGCACCATCTCTGCGTTTGATGCATCTGACCTGCCCGTCCACTATGCCTGCGAAGTCCCTTGGACGACCGGGCGCGGCGGTGGCGGCGCTGATGTGGCCGGGTCTTTCGATCCTGAAACCGCGATGTCCTCGCGGGACCGTCGGCGCGTCGATGAGTTTATTTTATTCGGGGTAGCTGCCGCCAATGAGGCGATTGCCGATTCTGGTTGGGTCGCCGAAACCGAAGAACAGCAAGAGCGCACTGGCGTCATGATTGGCTCTGGCATTGGTGGTCTATCCACCATTGCAAACAATGCGCTGCTGCTTGAGAAAGAAGGGCCCCGCAAGATCAGCCCGTTCTTCGTGCCCTCGGCGCTAATCAATCTGACTTCTGGCCACGTGTCGATCAAGCACGGTTTTAAAGGCCCTAATCATTCGGTGGTGACCGCTTGTGCGACCGGGGCCCATGCCATTGGTGACGCCGCCCGCATCATCAAATATGGCGATGCCGATGTGATGGTCGCAGGCGGCTGTGAGGCTGCGGTTTGTAAACTTGGAATTGCTGGCTTTGCCGCAGCGCGCGCGCTGTCGAGTGGCTTTAACGACGATCCAACTTCGGCTTCTCGCCCCTATGACAAGGACCGCGACGGCTTTGTTTTGGGCGAAGGCGCAGGCGTTGTCGTCTTGGAAGAATATGAGCATGCCAAGGCACGCGGAGCCAAGATTTATGGCGAAGTGGCAGGATATGGCATGTCGGGTGATGCGTATCACATCACAGCGCCTTCTGAAGATGGCAATGGTGGCTTCCGGGCCATGCGCTCTGCGTTGAAGGATGCAGGTCTTGCCACGTCAGACATCGGCTATGTCAACGCGCACGGCACCTCGACCCCCTTGGGTGATGAGATTGAGTTGCGGGCGGTGGAGCGTTTGTTTGGCGCGGACACTCAAGGCTTGACTATGTCTTCAACCAAGTCCGCAATCGGCCATCTTCTGGGCGCCGCAGGCTCGGTTGAAGCGATTTTCTCGCTTCTGGTGTTACGGGACCAAATCGCCCCACCGACACTCAATCTGCGCAATCCATCGGTCGAGACCCAGATTGATTTGGTTCCGCTCGAGGCCAAGAAAGTCGTTGCCAAGGCTGTGTTGTCCAATTCCTTTGGCTTTGGCGGTACCAACGCGGCGCTGATCCTGAAAGCGGTCTAATGACCGATCCCGTCGCCAAAGTGCGTGGCAAAAAGGCGGCACAGGCAAAGGCCATGTGGCAGCGCATTTGGATCGGGCTTGGCCTCGCGTCTATTCTGCTGGTGCTTGCCACCGGCCTGTTCCTTTTGGGGCCGGGCCCGAAAGCGAAAGAGGGCGAGTCGAGCTTCTTTGTTGTGCAAGACGGCGATTCTGCTAGCATTGTTGGCCGGCGCCTGCAAAAGGAAGGCTTGGTGCGATCCGCCCTGGGGTTCCGCTTGGCGGTCGCGATCAATGGCTCTGCGGCCGACTTGAAGATTGCGGAATATGAAATTCCTTCCGCTGCCACCCCCATCAGCGTTGCCAGAATCCTCGCCAGCGGTGAGGGGGTCAGGCGCGCGATTGTGTTGCCCGAGGGCTGGAGTGTCAGCCAAATCTACACACGTCTGGAAGCAAGCCGTTTTCTGGCAGGCGAGTTGCCGCCAGCGCCGCCTGAAGGGACGCTCAACCCTGACACCTATCCGATCCAACGTGGCGATACGCGCGCAAGTGTGGTCAAGCGGATGCAGGACAGCCACCAAGCCCTCATTGATGAGTTGTGGCTAAAGCGCGCGCCAGACCTGCCGATTGCCACGAAGCAAGAGGCGATCATTTTGGCCTCCATCGTGGAAAAAGAAACCGGTATTGCTGAAGAGCGGCCCCGTGTGGCGGCGGTCTTTGTCAATCGCCTTCGCCTTGGCATGAAGCTGCAATCGGACCCAACCATCATTTATGGCATCACCAAGGGCGCACCCTTACGCCGGAAAATCTTCCGTAGCGACCTCGAAAACCCCCATCCTTGGAACACCTATGTGATCCAAGGCTTGCCCCCGACGCCGATTGCCAATCCGGGCAAGGATGCTTTGGCGGCTGTTCTGAACCCGCCCCGGACCCGCGAAATCTTCTTTGTGGCTGACGGCACAGGCGGGCACGTCTTTGCCGAGACCTATGCCGAGCATAATCGCAACGTCCTGCGCTGGCGTGCGTGGCGAGCGGAACAAGAGAAAAAGGGCCAAAGCCTGTTGGGCGGTGGCCAATGAAACCTGTGACACCGCTCTTGGGCATGACGGGCTTTGGCCGCGCCGAAGGTCAAGCTGGCGATGTCGCTTGGGCGTGGGAAGCGCGCAGCGTCAATGGCCGCAATCTCGATGTGAAGTTCAAACTGCCGCCCGGCTATGAAGCCTTTGAGACCAAGATTCGCGAAGGCTGCGCCAAGCGCTTCAAGCGCGGGTCGATCCAGATCTCGCTCGCGACCAAACGGGACAGCACCAGCATTGGCCCAATGATCCGGGTCAATCACGAGATGATGGCGTTTTATCTCGCAGAAGGGCAAGCGTTGATCGAACAGGGCAAGGTAGGCCGACCTAGTCTGGACGGCCTTCTGCAATTGCGCGGCGTGCTGGAAAGTGCAGATTTTGTTGAGCCTGACGAGGTGAAGGCCGCACGCGAAGCTGCTTTGATTATTGGCCTAGATACCGCGCTCGACGCCCTTCTGGCCGCTCGGCACCGTGAGGGTGAGGGGCTGTTCACGCTGTTTGAAACCTTGCTGTCGCGGATCGAGGCCACCACCCATCAAGCCGAAGCCGCTGCAGAAGCGCAAGTCTTGGCCATTCGTGACCGCGTGCAAAAGCGCGCGGCAGAGCTTTTGGGCGATGTGCCCTATGACCAGCAGCGCCTGTTGCAAGAGGCTGCCGCGCTCGCCCTAAAGGCGGATGTGCGCGAGGAATTGGACCGTCTGCGGGCCCATAGTGGTGAGGCGCGCGCCCTGCTTCAGCAAGGTGGCGATATCGGCCGCAAGCTGGATTTCTTGGCGCAAGAATTTCACCGTGAATCCAATACATTGACGGCCAAAGCTGCGGCCTTGGAACTCACTCGCGCAGGCCTCGACCTCAAGGCCAGTGTCGATCAATTGAAAGAACAGGCAGCCAATGTCGAGTGAGCCCCATCTCTACAAACGTCGCGGTCTGATGTTGGCCTTGGTCAGCCCGTCTGGGGCAGGCAAAACCACTTTGTCCCGTCGCCTTGTTGACGAAGACCCAGATATCGCGCTGTCGGTTTCTTGGACCACGCGCGCACCCCGGCCGGGCGAGAGCGATAGGGTGCATTACCACTTTGTCGACAAAGACCAATTCCGCGCCCATCGTGCTCAGGACGGGTTTCTGGAATGGGCCGAAGTCCATGACCATTATTATGGCAGCCCGCGGGACAGCGCGTTCGCTACCCTGCAATCGGGCCGCGACTTGATGTTTGATGTCGACTGGCAAGGCGCGCTGCAATTGCGCACCTCGGCGCCGGAAGAAGTGGTGAAAGTCTTTATCCTGCCGCCCAGCATGGCAGAGCTGAAGCGCCGCCTGATTTCGCGCGGGCAAGACACGCCCGAAGTCATCAAAAAACGCATGACCAATGCCTATGGCGAGATCAGCCGCTGGGAAAACTTTGACTATGTGCTGGTCAATGAGGATCTCGACCAAAGCTATGCGCGCCTAAAAACCATCCTCGAAGCCGAACGCATGCGCCGCGCCCGCCAGCCTTGGATGGGCGGCTTTGTGCAAGGGCTGTTGCGCGAGGATACGTGAGGAGTGGGGGCAGCGACTCAAGCCCCTCGCCCTTTGGGAGAGGGGTTGGGGTGAGGGCTTAAACTCACAGTTCTCAAAGGAGTGTTGGCCAGCTCTTCTTTGGCGAGAGAAAATAACTTCCGTGCCCGTAAGCCCTAACCCCCGACCCGTCGACCTATAGGTCGACCCCAAAAGGAGAGGGGAGAGGCCCTTGTACTTAGAGGTACTTAAGCGCCCATTCTGGCCCACCCCACTCCTAATACAATTCCTTCAGCTCTAATGTCTCCCGCGCAATTCGGTCGCGCACCAGGTCGCGCTTTTCTTGTAGGAGACCACCGAGCCGTACGGCATCGGTAAGCCACCAGACGAAGGTGATAGGAAAGCCGACCATGCTGAGGGTCAAAATCAACATGGCTAGGCCAGTCCTCGTCTCGCTGACAAAAAAGCGATGGGCTCCGAACCAGCCAAGGAAGAACCAAAGTACATAAGCGGGAAAGGGATCTTTCGCCTCTCTGTCGGTACGAAGTTCAATGGCGATCATTTCTTCTCGGCTTATTTCCACGATCGCGTGCCCCTGAATTACAACAAACGCTTAGCGCGGACGGCGGGTCTTACAAGCGCGAATGGTTACGCCGGCAGGCAGGGCCGTGGTTTCATCGCCGCAGGCATCTTCAAGCTGGCGGGTGGTAAGGCCTGTGGCGGTCGATAAATCAGCGCCTGAGAGGTTGGCACCCGTAAAATCAGCGCCTTGCAAGCGCGTGCGGCTGATACGTGCATCGCGTAGGACTACGCCTGTTAGATCCGCACGAGATAAATCTGCGCCTTCAATATTGACGCGTGTCATGATGGCCCCGGTAAAGTCCGCATTGACGAAGACTGCGCCCATCACCATGGCCCCGGTCATATTGGCACCACTGAAGTCTGGATTGGTGCCGCGCGTGCCACCAAATTTTGCGCCAGTTAGGTTGGCACCAATTAATTCGGCATTGGAAAGGTCTGATCCGGCGAAGTCAGAGCCGCTGAAATTAGCGCCAGCAGCTTCAATGGAACGCAGGCCCGTTCCAACAAAGCTGGCGCCGCGAAAGTTTGAGCCATTCATTTCTGCGTTGCTGAGGTCGCCACGGTCAAAGCGCGTGCCGGCAAAATTGCCAGCGGTCATCTCGGCGCTTCGTAGAACGGAGCCTGAGAAGTTCGACCCTGCGAAATTGCCTGAGGACATATGCGCATTGTCCATCCGCCGATTGGACATGTCACAGCCCGCGCACAATCCAGAAAAGCGACCGGTAAAGGTTACTGTGGACGGCTTGCCGCGCTGATCCCACGTGAACGCCATAACAGGCTGAGCAATGGGGACGAGGGCGAAAGCAATCAGAAAGGGCAAAGCTTTTGACATCATGAATGCCTTATACTGCTTTAGCGCTTAACTTCCACTTAAATGGTTGTAACAATTCGGCCCAAGGCAGCCGCAAACTGGTCCTTACTTGCAGGCTGGGACCGTCAAGCCGCGTGGCAAAGTGGTTTCTGCATCGCCGCAAGCCTTGTTCAATTGGGCTTGGGTCAGGCCACGTGCGCCAGCAAGTTCTGCACCTGACAGATTGGCATCGACCAGATTGGCCCCAGTAAAATTGGCACTAGAGAAATAGCCGCCTACCAAAATGGCGCGTTCAAGATTGGCACGTGCAAAATTTGCCCCAGTTGCACGCACACCGTAAAGGTTGGCGATCGACAGATCGGTTCGAGAAAAATTGGTGCCATCTGCCGTTGCCAGTGACATCTCGGACTGGCGCAAGCGCGCACCGGTAAAAGTCTTCCCCGAAACGTCTGAATAGCTCAAATCGGCTTGAAACAGATTACAATCAGCGCAGGACTTACCAGCTTTAACAGACGCAATCTGGCCCGCATTTTGCGCAAAAGCAGAGGTGCCGCAAGCTGCTGCGACGAGGATGGCAATGGCGAGACGTTTCATTTTCGGACGCTCCAGCGGTCTAAACATCAGTTCAGACAGACCCTTGCAGGAATGGTGCCGTGATTTGAAACGGTTTTAGGCGCTGCCTTCAGCTTGGCGTGGCCCGGCCCACCCGCAAGCATCGCAGGCATAGCCAAAGGCGTCCGCCTTCACCGTGAAGTGGCCACAGTCTGGGCAGGGGTCGCCTTCATAGCGGGCACTGGGGGCAGCAGGCTGAGGCTGAATCAAGGTCGCTTGGATGGTGCGCTCTTGGGGTGGATTGGACCCACGGCTAGCTCGTTCGGCAGCACTGGGCAGGCGCACCAGATTATCTGGGAAGCTGCCGCGCGAGAAACCTTTGGAGATGAAACGCACGGGGTCAGCAGCTTCAGGTGCGCCAGCATCCGTCACCGCTTCATCAAATCGGTCTTCAGACAATTCCGCCAAATCATCGCGGCCTAAATAAGAAACGGCCAGTTCGCGGAACAAATAGTCGAGGATGGACGTCGCACGCACGATGGAATCATTGCCCTCAACATCGCCCGCAGGTTCAAAACGCGTGCCGACAAAGGCATCGACAAACTCCTCCAGCGGCACACCATATTGCAGGCCAATGGACGTCGCGATGGCGAAATTGTTCATCAAGGACCGGAAGGCCGCGCCTTCCTTATGCATGTCGATGAAGATTTCCCCGATCTCGCCATCATCAAATTCGCCGGTGTGCAGATAGACCTTATGGCCTCCAACCGAAGCTTTTTGGATGTAGCCCTTGCGCCGATCTGGCAGACGGCGTCGCGCGGCGGGTTGAGGGATCAAGCGCTCTACAACGCGCTCAACCACCACTTCGACCCGTTCGACTTTGACTTCTTCGGCCACATTTTCATAGCGGCTTAGGTCAAAGTTGGGCGCGTCAAAGCCGGGCTCAGACAATTTGAGTTTAAAGCCTGCAAAGCCTGCTTGGCCAAGAACCTTAGCAAGTTCTGTCGCCATCGCTCTCACATTCTCGGTGCGCGATACAGGCAGGCTTAGCGTCACATATTGACGGATCGCTTCATCTTGGGCCGCAGCAAATCGGACGACGTTTTCGCGTGTCGCCGGGCCAAACACATCTGAATTGGGCAGTACGCCCCATTGGTCAGGCTGGCCTAAAGCCCACTTTTGGGCTGCAGCGATATCTTGGGAGGTAAAGCCTAGCTCTTTCAGCACATCAAAGCCCGGCTGCAAGACCTTGTCTAAGCTGCATCCGCACCAGCGTGCAGTTTCCTCTGGCCCTAGAAGCCAAGGGGTGATGGTTTGGCGCAGCGAGCGCGCGCTGATCAAGGCGTCTGCAATTGCGGCTAGGCCGTCTTCATCAACGCCACGGCTGGCCAGCGCGTCATAGGAAACACCGGGCGCGCCAATTAAAGTGCGGGTGCCCAGTAATTGTCGGGTAGCATCTTGGTCGTCGAGCCCCAGCGCTTTTAGGCCACGGACCACACAAGGGCGCACTGAAAAGCCGGTTTCTTCTCCCGATAGGGCCGTCTCAATCGCCGGGCTGGAGATAGGCGCAAGACCTGGGGCATCAGCCCCAAGTGCCACCAGAACCAATCCATGCTCTTGCGGCTTTAACGCCGTCTCAAAGCTCGGCGGGTTGCCGGTAGCAGCAGAAATCTTGGCCAAGATGCTGCTGGCCTCAGCAGTCCCGGTAGCGATCGCGCTAAGCGCACGGCGAACCACGTCTTGATCGTCAGGCGCGGCATAGGACTTCCCAAGCGCCATCAAAAGGCCTGCACCGTCACAATATCGGATCGTTGCTGCGCGCTGTTTGGCCCAGTTCTGGGCCGCCGATTTGGTCGGAAACGCTGTGGCAGCGCCTAAGCAATCAAGGGCTATCCGCCAAGTTGCAGCAACGCGTTCAAGTTGATTGAAGTCTATATCTTCATAAAAGGCAGACAATGAGATCACGGCAGCCGGGCCAAGCGCCGCAAAAGCCGCATCGTCAAAAGCAAAGCTACAACCGGTACGCGCGGCCCGCAAAAGCAAGTCACCGTCTAGGGTTTGGTCGGCAGGGATAAGAAGGGTGGTCGGTTCCAGCAAAGGCGCGTCGAGCAGGGCGCCATGGGCTGTGGCATCAAAAATGCCTTGTTTAGCATCCTCAATCGCTTCTAGGATTGCCCCCGCAGGGGCCCCAATGCGGAATGCTGCCGCCACAGCTTGGGCTAGAACGGGATTGTCTCGTGGGTCATCATGGCCCACGCCTTCGGCACGGCCAACGGCTTCGCTAACGCGGGCCATCGCGTCGCGCAGTTGGATGCGTCCCATCGACAGTGCAGATGAGTCAAACTGACTTTGCCGACGCTGATGCACGACCGTCTCTGCCTGTGCCCAAGGCACGATCCGGCTTTGGAAATCGTCATCCAGCCAAACAGCTGGTAGGCCCGTTTCAATCTCTGTCGACCGATCTTTCAAGTTCAAGACAAAGCCGCGCGTAGCCGCTCCTGTTTGGCCCAAGGCGCGCAGATAGCCTGCGTCAAGCATGACTTGGCGGTTCAACAGGCTATTGGCCAACACCGCTTCAAAATGGTCACGCGCTTCCGCATCAGCCAAAATGCCTGCCGTCCAAGCCAAGCTGCCAATACGACCGGCTAAATCAAGGATGGCATCGGAAATCGAGGTCTCGTCAGGTAGGTCTGCGGCTTCGCCGAAGGCCAGCACGTTGTCTAAACTCCAACTCGCCGGGGCATAGAATGGGCCAGAGTCAGCGCCGATCTCGCGCAGCATATCGGGCTGCGCCACGAGGCGCTCATGACCAAAAAAGGCGGAATCAAAGCTCACGGCAGCCCCATCGCGAATCACTTGAGTGATCATCTGCCTGAAGTCATCGCCCGCCTAGTCCTGATTGGGGAAAAACTGCATCAGTGGCCCTGCTTTCTGCTGAAGAATGCGTGTGGCCGCGGGTCATCGGTGTTTCGCCCTGTTGAGGCATGCCGCATCGACTTGATGCCAAGAGCGGTGCGGGGCATAATGCAGGCTGAAGAGGAAAATTCTCGTGCTCACAAAAATCTTTACGTGGTGGAATGGTGCAACACTTGGTGCGCTGTTTGATATCGCAAAGCGTGCAACCTTGGTGGGCGAAGATGACCAAGGCAATCGCTATTTTGAAGAGCGTAAGGCCACCCTTGAAGGGCGTAAGCGTCGGTATGTGCTTTACAAAGGCTATGCTGAGCCTTCACGCGTGCCAGTGGATTGGCACGGCTGGCTGCACCATACGTTTGAGCAACCCCCAACGATTGAGCCATTCGTGCTGAAGTCATGGGAAAAGCCGCATCTGCCTAATCTGACTGGGACTGTATTTGCCTATCGGCCCAAGGGCAGCTTGGCCGGGGCAGGAGAGCGCGCGAAATCTTCCAGCGACTATGAGTCTTGGTCGCCCGAATAATGAAACGGGCCGACGGCACAGCCATGTTTGACGTAAAGAAACTAAGCTGGCTGGTGCTGGGTTCTGCTTTCATTGCGCTCGGCAGTGGTGCTGTGATCGCACAGACAGCAAATCCAGAAGCCAATGCGACAGGCTTGCGCCCGGCTTCAACAAGCGGCGCATCCAGTGATCCAGCTAAGGCCACGAAGGCGACGGCACCAGCGGCAACGAGCGGCGGGATTGATCCAGAGCTCGGGCCGATTGCAGAGCCTGAAGAAGGCGATGTTGCGCCTGCTTTCCGTCAGAACGGCACCGGCACGTGGATGACCCCCGAGGATGAGATGCGCGCGCGCATCCGCCGGGAAGCCCTAAGTCAAGCAGAGGCCGAGCAACAAGCGTTGGCAACCAGCGGTTTAGTCATGCCTCGTTTGGTTGGACCAAATATTCCCCTTGTCCCGCTTGAACTTTTGTTTCCGCCGGAAGCGCTCGAGACTGGGCCGAAGCCTGTGCGAGAAACGCGCGGCACCGGGGTTCTGATTGGGGCCTTGGACCGCGAAAAGGGAACCAATGTCCGTGTGCGCGTTCCCGTAGGCAGCCAAGTTACCTATGGATCGTTGCGGCTGAAGCTGTCGGCCTGCTATGCGTCCAATCCGCAGGACCCGCTTGAGTCTTGGGCCTATGTCGAAGTTTTGGATATGGGCCGCCAGAACAACAATCAACTGGCAGTTTTACCCCAGCGCAACCGTCGCGACATGCGTGAGGCCAATAAGGAACGCGTGTTGCGCAAAGGCTGGATCATTGCCTCAAGCCCGGCGGTTACCCCGATTGACCATCCAACTTACGATATGTGGTTGGTCAGTTGTGAGGGGGCAATTGCATTGCCAAGTTCTGCTCCATCGTCTCCAAACAAAGCGCGCCCACGCTCTGAGGCCAAAGCTGGCGCGGCGAATCCAGATGCAGCGGCATCGGTGCCAGTTGCGCCGGATGCGGATCCAGGTGAGTCAGAGCCTCGGACGGGTCCAGCGCCAACAAATCCAGCACAGGAAAAGTTGAAGGGCACGTAATCGCTTCGGCCAAAAGCGCGTGATAGGTCTTGCGATTGACCTCAATGGTGCCAAACTGCGTCAAATGATCGGTTAGAAACTGGGTATCTAACAGGCGAAATCCGCCTGCGATGAGGTGCGCGACCAGATGGACGAGGGCAACTTTGCTGGCATCCCGCGCGCGCGAAAACATGCTTTCGCCAAAAAAAGCCGCGCCAAGGCGAACCCCATAGAGCCCTCCGACCAAATTGCCTTCGTGCCAGGTTTCAACGCTAAAAGCGTGACCGCGGCGGTGTAATCCGTCGTAGAGTTCCAAGATCGGCTGATTAATCCAAGTCTCAGTCCGCTCGCCAATCGGTGCCGCGCATAATTCCACCACCTCGCGAAAGGCTTGGTTGATTGTCACCACATAAGGAGTAGTGCGAACTGTGCGCTTGAGGCGTCGTGGGATGTGGAATTGATCGAGCGGCAGAACTCCCCGCTGGTCTGGATCAACCAGAAACAGGCGGGGATCATCCCGCCCGTCTGCCATCGGGAAAGTCCCGCGCGCATAGCATGCCAAAAGCTCGTCCGGGCCAAAGCCCTTGCTCATGCACG
>Ga0247831_1008469_pt1 | contig 10839 bp, 7 predicted proteins | sample LaCruzMarch2015__9_FD_192406 | JGI IMG/M metagenome (GOLD analysis project Ga0247831, IMG submission 192406) | Freshwater microbial communities from meromictic Lake La Cruz, Castile-La Mancha, Spain - LaCruzMarch2015_1m | ecosystem: Environmental > Aquatic > Freshwater > Lake | place: Spain...
CAGCTGGTCGATGCCGCGCGGATCGGCCTTCGCTTCGACGAGCCCCGAGGCGAGCAGCGCCTTCACCTCGGAAGCGAACACCAGCCACTCGCCGCCACCGCGTGTCACCCGCGCCCAGTAGAGCGGCGCGATGCCGAAACGGTCGCGGGCGAGCAGCACCCGCCGCCGACGTTCGTCGAGCAGCGCAAAGGCGAACTGGCCGCGCAGCGATGCGGGCATGTCGAGCCCGTGCTCCTCGTAGAGATGGGGCAGCAGCTCGGTGTCGCAGTGGGTTCGAAACACGTGGCCTTTCGCGGCCAGCTCCGCCTTGCGCTCGGGGTAGTCGAAGAATTCGCCGTTGAACACGACGGAGACGCTGCCATTCTCGTTGGCGATCGGCTGCTGGCCGTCGGCGAGGCCGACAATGCTCAGGCGGCGCATGGCAAAGCCGACGCCCGGACGTTCGAGGAAGCCCTCCTCGTCTGGGCCACGGTGCACGATGGCACGGGCCATGCGGGCGAGAACCGCACGCGGCACCGGGCGGCGATGCGTCAGATCGATCAGGCCGGCAATGCCGCACATGCGAGCGATATCCAGGGCTGGCGCGACCCGAAGGTCGGATGAAAGCGGATCAGTCGGAATCGCCACGAGCGCGATGCGCTGCCGCGCGCGATACCGTGGGTAGCCGTGAAGGCTTACAATCTATGGCCGAAAAATCCAGCAACGGCATACAGCTAGGTTAGCGATCGCGCGTCATCCGCGACAGACACCATATAAGGCGCATCGAGAGTAGCCGGGCAGGCCTGCATTAACCTCCAGTCCGAATTTCCGCTGATCGAGGGTTTGTCATCGCGCCGCCGCAGGGTACATGCATCTGTCGTTGCCAGTTGCAGCCTGGGCCGGGCATGCTACGCGCGAACCGCAGCCCAATGCGCCGTGTCACAACGAGTGAGGTCGAACGCCGTGTCCGCAGCAATCACCGCCGGCGCCTCTGGTGACGCGCTCTCGCCAAAGCGCGTCGACGCCGCCGAAATCGCGGCCCTAAAGGAGGCACGCGACAACTCGACCAACATCTTCTACCTCGGCCAAGTCTACGTGATCATGCTCGGTACGATCGCGCTCGCCGCCTGTTTCTTCACGTGGCAGCAGGCAGGGGGAACCTCGTTCTGGTGGAACATCCCTGTCGCGTTCGCCGCGATCCTGGTGATCGGTGCCTCGCAGCATCAGCTCGGCGGCGCCACCCACGAAGCGACGCATTTCACGCTGTTCCGTAACCGGCTCGCCAACGAGCGGGTGTCGGACTGGCTGTGCATGTTCCCGCTCTATTCGACGACCTATCAGTTCCGGCTCCACCACCTCGCCCACCATCAGTTCGTCAATGACCCCGACCGCGACCCCGACTTCACGCAATTACGCGACAGCGGCCACGATCTGGACTTTCCGTTGCCGCACGTCGAATTCCTGAAGGCCCTGGCAAGCCAGCTCTGGCTGCTCAATCTCGTGCGCTACACGTTGACAAGGGCGCGCTACAACGGACTGGGCGTCGATCACAATCCCTACCGCGACGAGAAACTGAAAGGTTCTCGATTGCCAAACGTGGCGATCGGGCTTTACGCCGTCGTCATCCCGATCGCCCTCGGCATCGCCAAACCGTTCGTCGGCGCTTGGGCGGTGGTCGCCGTGCTGGCCGCCACCGGCCTCGCCATCATCGCCATCCTTGCGCGCTTCAAAGAAGCCGATTTCCCGGCAACCCACATCAAGCCCGTCATTTCCCACCGCACCACGGCGATCAGCCGCATGGTGTATTTCACGCTGCTTTATTCCGCGATCGGTCTCGTCGAGGCGGCGACCCCCATTCAGGCGTGGAACTACTATCTCGTGCTCTGGGTGCTTCCATTGTTTACGACATTCGCATTCTTCATGATCATGCGGCAGTGGGTCCAGCACGGCAATGCCGATCGCGGTCGCTTCACCAATACGCGCACATTCCTGGTTCATCCGGTGATCCGCTACGCGGTGTTCCCATTCGGCATGGATTATCACCTGCCGCATCACATCTACGCCGCCGTGCCGCACTTCAAGCTGCCTGCGCTGCACGACCTTCTGATGAAGAAAGATGCGGGTTACGCGCGCGACGGCATCGTGGTGGAAGGCTACTTCCGTTCGCCGGCCCCCGATCGCGGCAACCCGACCGTACTGGATGTCCTCGGACCAGACTACGCACGACGTGGCGACGAGGTGTTCATCGCCAGCGATGCCCTCGATCAAGCCGAGATCGTCGACAAGGCCCATATCAAGGCCCACGAGGAACAGAGCGTGAAGCGTGGCATGGACGCCCCCAGGGGAGCCAAGCGCGAAGCCTGATACGGATGATGCGGTGATACGGAGCCGAACGTCGGCCCCGTCTCGAAGTTGCCAGCTGCGGTCAGTGCGTTGCATTCGACACAGGCCGGAGTTATAGAAGCGCCGTCGCCGGCACGCACCCTTGGAGGCCTGGCGACGAAACGAACGGGCCCGTGCGGCCCATTTTTTGTTGGAGAACTGCCATGGCTACGCATGAATTGATTGCCACGGCACGTCCCAGGGCTGGTAAGGGGGCCGCCCGGGCAGTGCGTCGTGAAGGTAAAGTACCGGCCGTGATCTACGGCAACAAAGATACCCCCGAGACTATCGCGCTCGAGTTCAACGAACTCTTCAAGATGCTCAAGCGCGGCCGCTTCCTGTCGCAGGTCGTAACTCTGAAGATCGACGGTCGCACCGAGCGCGTACTGCCGCGCGACGTACAGCTCGATCCGGTGAAGGACCTCCCCGTTCACGTCGACTTTCAGCGTATCGCCCTCGATGGCCGCGTCCGAGTCTACGTGCCGGTACGCTTCATCAACGAAACGCTGTCACCGGGCCTGAAGCGCGGCGGCGTGCTCAACGTGGTCCGCTACGAGGTGGAGTTGTACTGCCCGGCCGACCATATCCCACTGGACATCGTCGTCGACCTGACCGGCATCGAGATCGGTAGCTCGATCCACATCTCGTCCGTGACGCTGCCGGCTGACGTGACGCCGACCATCACCAACCGCGACTTCACGATCGCGACCGTGGCCGGCTCTTCCGCCAAGGGCGATGCGGATGCTGCGGCCGACGCTGCGACGGCGACGACCGCCGCTGCGGCCACCGCTGCGACGGGCGCTGCCGCCAAGGCTGCGGCACCTGCTGCCGGTGGCAAGGCTGCGGGCAAGGCGGCACCTGCCGCCTCCAAGGCCGCACCGAAGAAGTAAGCTGCTCTGCCGCACGGTCGCGCCGCATTCGCGGCGCGGCCGTGCGGCGGGCGGTGTCAAACGACGGGGTTGTCGGGGGCGCGCCCCTGACGCGGGTTGCAGGGCGGCAGCCCTGCTCGCACAGCGCAGCTGCCGCTGTGCCATGCCGGCAGGGAAGGCGCGACCGCCATGAAGCTCATCGTCGGCCTCGGCAATCCCGGCAGCAAGTACGCCGGCAACCGCCACAACATCGGCTTCATGGCCCTCGATGCGATGGCCGAGCGCCACCGTCTGCCGGGCTGGAAGAAGCGGTTCCAGGGCTTCGCGACAGACGGCGAAATCGACGGCGAGCGCGTCGTGCTGCTCAAGCCGCAGACCTACATGAACGAGTCTGGCCGCGCTGTCGGCGAGGCGGCGCGGTTCCTGAAGATCGCCACCGGCGACATCATCGTCCTGCACGACGAACTCGACCTCGATCCGGGCAAGCTCAAGGTCAAGAGCGGCGGCGGCAACGCCGGCCACAACGGACTGCGCTCGATAACCGCCCACCTTGACAACGAATATCTGCGCGTGCGGCTCGGCATTGGCCATCCGGGCCACAAGGATCTCGTGTCCAATTACGTGCTCAACGACTTCGCGAAGGCCGATGCCACCTGGCTGCGCCCGTTGCTTGAAGCCGTCGCCGATGCCGCTGGCTGGCTCGCCAAGGGCGACGGCGTCCGCTTCACCACGGCCGTGGCATTGGCACGCGGCGAGGCCGTGCCCAAGATTGCGGCCCCTGCCGACAAGCCGGGCAGCAAAGGTAGCAAGCCGACCGAGCGGTCGCCAAAACCGACGCGGCTATCGGACGCGCCAGCCTCGGACACCCCAGCGGCGACGCCCCCGGCTGCCGCTCCGCCCCCGCCTGCGCAGGCCGCCGCATCGAAGCACCCGGCCGGTGACCGTCAGTCGAAGCGGCAAAATGCGCTCGCGGACAATCTGCGCAAGTGGATGGCGCGGCGCGACGGGGAAAGTTGATCAGCGCGCGGCGCTGTGGCACTACCCGCGCGACCGGGCATCCACACCGGGCCGGGGGGCTCGTGGTCACGGTCTCAGAGGGAGTTCGTGATGGCCAGCGCTGCACCTGACACCGCCGAAGACGACGACCGCAAGCGCCGCCGGCCGATAGTGGGCGCGCTTCTGAGGGCCAACCGGATTTATTCGGGCTACTCGTGGGCGCATCGCATCGCCAGCTGGCTGTTCGGGGCAACGAGCGTCGCCGTGGTCGGCGCGACGACCGGCATGCTCGCGTATGACGTCGCTGTGCCGGCCGCCCGCGTGGTCACCGCCGCCCAGGTCGAACCCGAGGAGGCGCTCGTCCAGCGGCTCGGCGAGCGCTCGCAGGCGTTTTCGATCGTCGGCTTCGACGAGCGCGGCCGCCGCGCCGCCTTCGACGTCATCGTTCTCGACAAGTCCTACACCTGGATGCGCGGCGCGACCGACCAGCTCGCCGAGAACGACCGCCCGCTGCCGGTCGCCGCACTGATCGAGACCGTGCTCGGCGGCGCGGTCAAGTCCGGGCTCGAGGCCAGTCGCGGCGTCATCGCCGTCGGCGTCGCCTCGCAGGAAGGCGAGGTCGAGACCGAGACCCGCCGGGCAGCTGCCCGCGCCGAGCAGACCGCCAAGTGGCTGCGCACACTGCTCGGACCCGCCAAGCCGTTGTGGACGCTGAACCTCGGCCAGTATCGCGAGACCGGCCGCAACTTCGATGCCGGCGCCACCAGCTGGCAGCGCCCGTTCATCGTCATCGCGATCAACTCGGCCGACAACGGCATCGACATGAGCCAGGCCCTGAACGACGCCATGCGTGGCAAGACCAACCTCGCCAGTCCCGACAGCTACACGAGCTTCGACCTCGAGGTCGTCGACCCCTGAGCGGACGCGCATAGGGGCGCCTGACCGGCCGCAGATCGTTCGGTCGCAGTGTATGACCGGCCGCAGATCGTGCGGCCGGCGCCGCTGCACGCCGCGCTGCGGCAACACCAGACTTTGCAAATCGGCGCGGCGGGGCTAGACCGACCGTCGCGCCGGCCGTGCACTCCCGACCGTCGGCGGCCAACCCGATAAATCATCCGACCGAGGCGGCGACATCCATGGGCTTCAAGATGGGCATCGTCGGCCTGCCGAACGTGGGCAAGTCGACCCTCTTCAACGCGCTGACGCAGACGGCGGCGGCAGAAGCCGCCAACTATCCGTTCTGCACCATCGAGCCGAACGTCGGCGAGGTCGGCGTGCCCGACGACCGGCTGGAGCAGCTCGCCGCCATCGCCGGCTCGAAGCAGATCATCCCGACGCGGCTCACCTTCGTCGACATCGCCGGTCTCGTGCGCGGCGCCTCCAAGGGCGAAGGCCTCGGCAACCAGTTCCTCGCCCATATCCGCGAGGTCGACGCCGTGGCCTACGTGCTCAGGTGCTTCGAGGACGACGACATCACCCACGTGGAAGGCCGCATCGATCCGCTCGCGGACGCCGAGACGGTCGAGACCGAGCTGATGCTGTCGGATCTGGAAAGCTGCGAGAAGCGGCGCGTCGCGCTGGAGAAGAAGGCCAAGGGCAACGACAAGGACGCCAAAGAACAGATCGAGCTGATCGACATCGCGCTCCCCCTGCTGCGCGAAGGCAAGCCCGCCCGGCTCGCCAAGCTGAAGCCAGAGCAGGTCACGGGCTATCGTCAGTTGCAGCTGCTTACGGCGAAGCCCGTGCTCTACGTCTGCAACGTAGAGGAAGGCTCGGCCGGCAACGGCAACAAATACTCGGCCATGGTCGCCGAGCGGGCCACGGCTGAGGGCGCGGCCAGCGTCGTCATCTCAGCCAAGATCGAGAGTGAACTCGCCGGCCTCGACGCCGACGAACGCCAGGCGTTCCTCTCAGAGCTCGGCCTCGCCGAGCCGGGCCTCAACCGGCTGATCCGCGCCGGCTACGAGTTGCTCCACCTCGTCACCTACTTCACCGTCGGCCCCAAGGAAGCGCGCGCCTGGACCATCACCCAGGGCACCAAGGCGCCGCAGGCCGCAGCCGTGATCCACTCCGACTTCGAGAAGGGCTTCATCCGCGCCGAAACCATCGCCTACCCGGACTACATCGCCGGCAAGGGCGAATCGGGCGCCAAGGAAGCCGGCAAGTTCCGGCTGGAAGGCAAGGAATACGTGGTGCAGGACGGCGATGTGCTGCACTTCCGGTTCAATACGTAGCCCTCAATCACCCGCACGCCGTCCCGCGTCCACCTCGGGCAGCCGGGCGCCCGCGAGCCCCCACACCATCGCGCTCACGATGAAGAAATGGCGCCAGTGGTCGCTGTCGATGATGAAGCCTTCGACGGCGAGGCCGAGGAAGGCTGCGGTCGCGACCAGCAGCGGGCCTTGCAGGCGGGTGTAGCGCACGAGGCCCCATAGCCCCGCGCCGAGCGTCAGCACGACGGCTGCAATGTAGGCGAAGCCGCCGACCCAGCCGGCATTCATGAAGGTGGTGAGGTACACGTTGTGCACCTCCTCGTGGTGGTGCGCCGTGCGGAAGGTGTGCGTGCCGATACCGAACGGGTGCTCGACCATCAGCGCGATCGCCTTGGCCTGACCGCCGAAGCGGCCTTCGGGGCCGACGTCGTAGCTCTGCGTCAGGCTGGCGCGCTCGCCGAGCAGGTCGCGCACGCCCTCGTTCTGCAACGCAACCACGACGACGGCTGCAACTGCTGCACTCGCCGCGATCGACATTGCCACCAGCCGGGCGCGATCCTTGCGCCGACGGGCGCTCGCCACCAGCACCGCGAGCATCAGCGCCAGCGACACGGCGACCGAGAGCCATGCCCCGCGCGAGAACGACAGCAGGATCGCGAGCGTCAGCACGCCGAGCGCCGGCATAGCGATCATGCCGAGCCGACGCGGCTCGCGCAACACGATCCAGGCGACGTAGCAGAACGCCGGCGCGAGCGCCGCGCCGAACACGTTCGGGTCCTTGAAGGTGCCGCGCGCGCGGCCGAAGTTGGTGAACAGTTCGTAGGCGCCGGGCAGGAGTTTGAAGTAGCCGACGAGGCCTCCGAGCGCTGCAACCAGTGCGCCGACCAGATAAGCCGTGGCGATCAGGTGGAAGTTTCGCTCGGGATCTTCGGCGATATAGACTGCGAGCGCGAACGTCGCGACCACCAGATAGAGCGTGACGAGCTGGAAGCGCGCCGCATCCCAGACGTCGGGCGACATCGGCGTAGCGGCAAGGCCCGCGCCCGCAACCATCAGCCAGAGCGCAAGGCCGCCGGCTGCGACCGGCCCTGCCCTGCCGCGCCCGAACACGAACAGCGCCAGCGTGAAACCGAGCAACAGCACGTCGACCGGGGCCGGCTCCGAGAACACGATTGAGCTGGAGGCGAGCGCCACCGCGGCAAGCCATCGCAGCACACCCGCGCGCGACAAGGTGAGCAGGCTGGTAGTGGCACCGGCCGGACGCATCTCAGTAGGCGTTCTTGCCGCCGATGAGCGCGATCGGCGTCATCGCGATGATGTAGAGGTCGAGCCCCACCGACCAGTTGTCGATATAGTGCAGGTCGTGGTCGATGCGGCCCTTGATCTTCTCCGCCGTGTCGGTCTCGCCGCGCCAGCCGTTGATCTGCGCCCAGCCGGTGACGCCGGGCTTCACGCGGTGACGCGCGAAATAGCCGAGTACCACGTGTTCGTAGAGATCGCCGCCGGCCTTGGCCTGGGTCGCGTGCGGGCGCGGGCCGACCAGCGACATCTGGCCCGTCAGCACATTGTACAGCTGCGGCAGTTCGTCGAGGCTCGACCGGCGCAGGAACCGGCCGACAGGCGTCACGCGCGGGTCGTCGCGGGTCACGAGTTTCGCCGCGTTGGCATCGGCCTGATCGACGTACATCGAGCGGAACTTGTAGACCTCGATCAGTTCGTTGTCGAAGCCGTAGCGGCGCTGCTTGAAGAGTATCGGACCACGGCTGTCGAGGCGGATGGCCAGGGCTACGAGCGCCATCACCGGTAGCGCCAGAGTGAACAGGGCGAGGCCGAGCACTCGATCCTCGAGGTTCTTGATGGCGCGGTCCCAGTCGCTCAGCGGCTTGTCCAGCACCGGCAGCATCGGCACCCCGGCAATGTGGGCGTAAAGCCTGGACGACAGCGGCAGGCGCGAATTCAGCGCCGAGATGCGGATGTCGACCGGCAGTTCGAACAGGCGGTGCAGCACCTGCAGCAGGCGATGCTCGGCGGCCAGCGGCAAGGCTACGATCAGCAATTCGACACCGTGCTGGCGGCAGAACGTCGAGAGCTGCTCGAAGCTGCCGATCAGTGGGTGGCCCTTGTAATCGGCCTGCGTGCGCCCGTCGGCGCGGTCGTCGAATACGCCGAGGATCCGCACGTGGCTGTCGCCGGCGCGATCCAATCGGTCGAGCAGCGCTTCAGCGTCGGCGCCGCCACCGACGATCACGGTGCGACGGATCAGCAGGCCGGCTGCGGCGAGCGCCTCGATGACGCGGCGCGCGCCATAACGCACCAGCACCAGCCCGGCGCTGCCGAGAATGATCCAGCCGAGCGCCACGTTGGGGGCGACCAGTTCGACGCGGGCCAGATGCGCGATGCCAGCGAGCACGGCGAGGCTAGCAATCATCGCCGTCACCGACGATGCCGCCTGGACGCGGAGGCGGCGCAGAGCCGCGATGGAATAGGCCCGCTGCAGGCGGAGCGCGACGACGACCAGCACCGTCTGCGCGATGAGCCATCCTGCCAGCAGGCCGGTCGACCCGAGCGGGTTCGCTGCCATCGCGTTGGCCGTGAGGCCGGCGAGCGTCACCACCACCATATCGGCGAACGCCACCGTGAACAGCAGCTTCGGCCGCGACACGCCCTTGCGATCCGGTCGATAGAACGCCTCGATGCGGGAAAGGACGCCCTTACCGCAGTGCGCACTACTCTCGGCCTCTGGCGTCGGGGACGCGGTTTCAACTTGCATACACTTCTCCGGTACGGACGCGCGCCTGCTACCGCAAACCGCCGCGGCGCACACCACGTCTACCGCGCAACCGGTACATTTCGCCTTAACGGGCCGGGGCCTCTGGCAAACAAGGAGGCTATTCGGCAGCCTCGCGGGCGATGAACCCGCCCGACTGGCGCTGCCAGAGGCCGGCGTAGAGGCCACCGCGCACAATCAGTTCATCGTGGCTGCCATCTTCGACGATGCGACCTTTGTCCATCACGATCAGGCGATCCATTGCAGCAATGGTCGAGAGCCGGTGGGCGATCGCGATCACCGTCTTGCCGGCCATCAGTTCGGCGAGGCTGTGCTGAATCGCTGCCTCGACCTCGCTGTCGAGCGCGCTCGTCGCCTCGTCCAGCACCATGATCGGTGCGTTCTTCAGCAGCACGCGGGCGATCGCGACGCGCTGGCGCTGGCCGCCGGAGAGCTTGACGCCCCGTTCGCCAACGTGGGCATTGAAGCCCGTCCGACCGCGCGAATCGACGAGGTCGCCGACGAAAGTGGTGATTTCGGCCCGCCGGGCCGCCTCGATCGCCGCCGCCTCGCCGGCATCGGGACGGCCGTAGAGGATGTTGTCCATGATCGAGCGATGCAGCAACGAGGTGTCCTGCGTGACCATCGCGATCTGCGCCCTGAGGCTGTCCTGGCTGACCGCGCCGATCGGCTGGCCGTCGATCAGGATGCGCCCCGTCTCTACGTCGTAGAAGCGCATCAACAGTCCAACCAGCGTCGACTTGCCGGCACCCGAGCGGCCGACGAGGCCGACCTTCTGGCCGGGTTCTATGACCAGCGAAAGGTTGTCTATGACGCCGCCCTCGCGGCCATAGTGAAAGCCGACGTTCTCGAAGCGAATTTCGCCCTTCGGGACAACCAGCGCCGGTGCGCCAGGTTTGTCGATCACGGTGACCGGCCGCGCGATCGTCTCCATGCCCTCCTCGACCGTACCGAGGTTCTCGAACACGCCCGACACGACCCAGAAGATCCAGCCCGACATGGCAACCAGCCGCAGGATCAGGCCGGTGACGATGGCGACCTCGCCGATGGAGACACTACCAGCGGCCCAGAGCCAAAGCGCCAGGGCGGTCGCGCTGACCATCAGAATTCCGTTCAGCACGTAGATGACGAGTTCCATCGTCGTCAGGTTGCGCAACGATGCCTGGTAGGCTTCGAGGTGCTGGCTCAGCGCCGTGCGCGCGTAGTCGTCCTCACGCTCTGTGTGGGCGAACAGCTTGACCGTCGCGATGTTGGTGTAGCTGTCGACGATGCGGCCGGTCAGCATCGAGCGGGCTTCCGCCGCTTCGGTCGAAAGCTTTTGCATGCGAGGCACGAAATAACGCAGCACCAGCACGTAGGCTGCAAGCCAGCCGAACAGCGGCAGCATAAGCCGCCAGTCGGCGGCCGCAAACAACACGAGCGCGCCGACGAAGTGCACCGTGAAATACCACAGCGCATCGACGATCTGGACGATGCTCTCGCGCATGGCCGGCGCGTTCTGCATCACCTTGTTGGCGATACGGCCTGCGAAGTCGTTCTGGAAGAAGCCGAGCGACTGGCGCAGGACGTAGCGATGCTGCTGCCAGCGGATGCGCGTCGAGAGCGGCCCGGC
>Ga0247831_1008476_pt1 | contig 10833 bp, 6 predicted proteins | sample LaCruzMarch2015__9_FD_192406 | JGI IMG/M metagenome (GOLD analysis project Ga0247831, IMG submission 192406) | Freshwater microbial communities from meromictic Lake La Cruz, Castile-La Mancha, Spain - LaCruzMarch2015_1m | ecosystem: Environmental > Aquatic > Freshwater > Lake | place: Spain...
GCCAATGCCGCCACATCTGGCCAGCCGACGTTCCCCTGGCGCGGCCGCATCACCTGTTCCCCGGCTGCGGGTTTTGCAGGGTCGGTGGACAAGACAGCCACCGCTGCAACGCAGGTCGCAGCGCTGTTCGGCACGGCCACACCAGCCAACTTCAGCTTGTCGGGGACCATTGTCAGCTGGACCGGCCCGGTCGGTGAATGTTCCCTGCGCCGGATGATCCTGCACTATGCGCATCTCTGCAAAGCGGCAGGCGGCGTCAATGCCTTCCTGATCGGTTCAGAAATGCCCGGCCTGACCACGATCCGCTCAGGCGCGAGCACCTATCCCGCCGTTGCTGCCTTCAAGGCTCTCGCTGCGGATGTGCGTACGATCCTCGGCGCTGGGCCCAAGATCGGCTATGCAGCAGATTGGTCGGAATACTTCGGGCACCATCCGGCCGACGGCTCCGGCGATGTGTTCTTCCACCTCGACCCGCTCTGGTCAGACGCCAACATCAACTTCATCGGCATCGACAACTACATGCCGCTGTCGGACTGGCGCGACGGGTTCGATCATGCCGATGCGAGCCTGGCCCCGGCGATCTATGATCGGACCTATCTGCAATCCAACATCACCGGTGGTGAAGGGTTCGACTGGTTTTATGCCACCGCCCTTGATCGAACCGCGCAGAACCGCACGCCGATCACAGATGGCGCGGCGACCAAACCATGGGTCTTCCGCTTAAAGGATCTGCGCGCCTGGTGGCAAAACCCGCATTTCAACCGACCCGGCGGTGTCGAAAGCGGCGCGCCGACGGCATGGGTACCGCAATCGAAACCGATCTGGTTCACGGAACTGGGCTGCCCCGCCATCGACCGCGGCACCAACCAGCCGAACGTGTTCTTCGACCCTAAATCTTCGGAAAGTTTCACACCCTACTTCTCGCGCGGGTGGCGCGACGATGCCATCCAGCGCGCCTATCTGGAAGCGAGTTTTCTATTCTGGGGCACGTCCGCGAACAACCCGGTGTCCTCCGTCTATGGAAACCGTATGGTCCATGTCCCCGAATGCGCCGCCTGGACATGGGATGCCCGGCCCTATCCGTTCTTCCCCGAACTGACCGATGTCTGGACAGACGGGCCGAACTGGCGGCTCGGGCACTGGCTGACCGGGCGGCTGGGCGCAGTATCGCTGGCGGCACTAGTGCGCCACCTTTGTCTCCGCGCCGGAATGCCGGAACCCCTGATCGACGTCTCCGGCCTCTGGGGCGCGGTTGAGGGCTATGTCATCTCCGCTCTGGAAGCGCCGCGTGCATCGATTTCCACGCTTGCCCGGCATTTCGGCTTCGATGCCGTGGAAAGCGAGGGGCGGATCAACTTCCTGATGCGGGGCCGGATCGCCAGCGCCACGGTCATTCCCGACAGGATGGTGGCCCCCGCCTCCGCGCAGGGCGATGTGATGGAACTGACCCGGGCGCAGGAAACCGAACTGCCGCAGGCGCTAAAATGGCAGGTCGCCCGCGCCAACGAGGACTATGACGCAGCGCAGGTCGAGGCACGGCGCATCACCGTCGATACCACCCGCATCGCCTCGGAAAGCTTTCCGATGGCGATCCCGCCCGAGGAAGCCGAACGCCGCTGCCGCCGCGCGCTGATGGAAGCGTGGGTTGGCCGCGAAAGTGCGGTGTTTCGCCTGCCGCCGTCGCGTCTGGCGCTGGATCCCTGCGATGTGATCCTGCTCGACCACGATGGCCGCCTGACGGAAATGCGCCTGGTGTCCATCGCGGACTCCGACCTGCGCAGTGTTGACGCCGTGCGTCAGGATCGGGCCGTCTATGATCTGCCGCCCGGACAGCCACGACCGGCGTCGCTGTCGACACCGACCGTCTTTGGCGCACCTTACATCGTGCTGCTGGACCTGCCACAACTGCGCGAAGACCAACCTGCGCATCGGCCCATGGTCGCGGCGCATGCCAAGCCATGGCCAGGCGAAATGGCTGTCTATCGCAGTGCTGCGACGGATGGATTTGCGCTGCTGACCACCTTCAGCTCGCGGGCGCGCATGGGCGTCCTAGCGGCGGATTTCTTTGCGGGGCCGGTGTCACGCTTCGATCTGGGCAATGAACTGGTGGTCGATCTCTATTCCGGCACGCTGGAAAGCGTCACGGACATCACCTTGCTGGGTGGGGCCAATGCGCTTGCGGTCGAAACCGGCGCCGGGCAATGGGAAATCGTCCAGGCGGGCACGGCCGAACTGATCGCGCAGGGGCGATACAGGCTGACGCGCCTGCTGCGCGGCCAGCGCGGAACAGAAGGCGCCATCGTCGGCACGGTGCCGACTGGTGCGCGGGTGGTGGTGCTGGACACAACCCTTGCCAGTCTGCCCATTGCTGAAGCTGATCTTGGTCTTCCGTGGGACTGGCGCATCGGCCCGGCCTCAAAGCCGGTCAGCGATGAAACTTTTGTCGCATCCGCCTTCACGCCAGAGGGCGCTGGGCTGCGGCCGTTCTCCGTCGCGCATGTTGAACAGCCATGGCGCACTGCCCGCAGCGCGGGCGATCTGACGATCCGCTGGACACGCCGGTCGCGGTCATTGGCCGCCGATACCTGGGGCGCGGGCGATGTGCCCTTGGCCGAGGACAGTGAAGCATACGTGATCGACATTCTGGACGGGTCTGTCGTCAAGCGATCCTTGACCACTGGCATGACCAGTGCCCTCTACACCGCCGCACAGCAGACGGTCGATTGGGGCGCACCCCTTGGACCCGGGCAATCCCTCGCGATCCGCATCTACCAGCTCTCGGCCCTGATCGGCCGGGGTGCTGGGCGATCCATCACGCTCACCTTCTGAAAGCGCACCATGTCCGACATAACCACCCATCTCCTGTTGCCCTACATCCTGGCATCGCAGGCCCAGAAGCATGTCACCCACAACGAGGCGCTGCGGCTGCTCGACGCCATGGTGCAACTGTCGGCCCTTGACAGAAGCCGCACCGCCCCACCCGTCAGCCCGACCGATGGCGACCGGCATGTCGTGGCATCGGGCGCGACAGGCCTGTGGGTTGGCTGGGATCTGAACGTCGCCTTCTGGGTCGATGGCGTCTGGATGCGGCTGGTGCCACGCCCGGGCTGGCTGGCGTGGATCGCGGCAGAACAGATGTTTCTGGTCTGGAATGGGTCGTCCTGGGATCCGTTCGGCGAACCGGTTGATGTGTCGGATGCCGTGTTCAGCCTGGTGAACGACGCCGATCCGACCAAGAAGGCGCTGTTCTCGCTGTCCGGGATCTCCACCGGCACGACCCGGACCTTCACGCTGCCGAACACCTCGTCGGAACTGGCGATCCTCGCGGGCACCCAGACGTTTACAGGAAACAAGACCTTCTCCGGCACGCTGACCGCCTCCGGTACGGTCACAGTTTCGGCGGCGGCGGCCAACATCGGCACGGCGACAACGACCGCCACCTACGGCATGGGCACCGGGGCCACGAGCACCGGCGTCACCAAGACTGTGAACCTCGGCACCGGCGGCGCAACCGGATCGACCACGGTCGTCAACATCGGTTCCGCCACCGCAGGGTCGGGCGGCACGACCGTGGTGAACACCCCCACAGTCACCTTCGCCAATGCGGTGACGCAGGTCGGCATGCCGCAAGCCAACCTGACTGCGCAATTGCTGGGTCTCGGCGGGGCGACGGCCGACAGCTACAACCGGCTGTCAATGAACACCCCTGCGGTGCTGATCAACAATGCTGGCGCTGGGATCGAGGCGACAGTGAACAAGGCGGCGGCCGGGAACGACGCCGCCTTTGCTTTCAAGACCGGGTTCTCAGTTCGGGCGCTGATCGGTCTTCTCGGCAACGACGATTTCAGCTTCAAGGTCAGCCCGAACGGGTCGACCTTCTTTGACGCAATCCGGATCGACCGCACGTCGGGCCGGGTCGAACTGCCCGAGCCGGTCGTGTTGCCCGCCTTGGCCGCCGCCCCGGACCCACCGCCTGCAGGCAAGCTGGCCGTCTATGCCCGCGACCGCGCCGGGGCCGGGTGGCTCGATGTGCAGCGCCCCTCGGGCCGGTTCTTTCCGCTGCAGCCCCACTTTGGGGTCAACCGGATCGCGACATGGGCTCCGTCAACCAGCACCACCGTCAACACCAACGGCATGCCGCGCACGGCTGTCGGCACTGTGGCCACGCCGACGCTGACCACCACAGGTCTGGCCGACAGCATGCGGCGCTGGCGGGTGACCAGCGCGGCCACAGCCAGCGCCGCCGCCGAGGAACGATCCGCAGGCTGGGTCTGCTGGCGCGGCAATGCCGATGGATTGGGCGGCTGGAACTACGTCAACCGCCTGTCGCTGACCACCGTGCAGGCGACCGGGATGGGGTTCTTCGGGCTGTATGGTTCTGTGGCAGCGCTGGCGACCACCCTGACGCTGGCCACCGTGCTGAACTGCGTCGGCATCGGTTTCCAGCGCGGCACCCATGCCAACTGGCAGTTGGTGCACAATGATGGCGCGGGCGCGCCGACGCTGATCGACCTCGGGGCCAGTTTCCCGGTGGCCAGCATGACCAATGTGCTGACGCTCTACATCGCCGCCGCGCCAAACGGGGCCGACATCGGTGTGCGCGTGGTCGAGGAAGTCAGCGGGGCGGCGGTCGAGTTAACCATCACCACCGACATGCCCGCTGTCACCCAACTGCTCAGCCCGCGAAATTACATGAACAACGGCGCGACGGCGGCAGTCGTCGCCTACGACTGCGCAGGCGTCTACGTCGAGACCGATTATTGAGGGATATCAACATGACTGAACGTACCACCCTCCCGCAGGAGGTCGGTCAGGCCTTCCGCGACAATGGCCTGACCGCCGCCATCACCGCGCTGGTTGGCGGTTGCCTTGCCGTTGCCGCCACAGTCACCAGGAAGGCATTCACCAACGAGGCGATGCTGGAACGCCTCGACCGCGAGTTGCTCCTTGAGCGCGACCGCATCGACAAACAGCGCGCCGAAGACCGCAAGGTCGATGCTGACCGGCTGGAACGCATCGAAACCGACATCCGCGCGATGCGGGACGTGATGTTCGAGGCCTTCCAGCGCGGCCGTACCGACTGACCATCACCTAAAGACCACCCCTGAACCTGTCCCCCACCCGCCCCCGAGGCGGGTTTTGCATTTCTGGAGACCATCATGCCGACCACGACCTATGCCCATTTCCGCGACGTGCCTGAATCCGCCTGGCGCTGGCCCAGCTTTTCCCCAGCCGAGATCGCCTGCCGCGGCACCGGCGCGATCAAGATCAACACCGAGGCCATGGACAAGCTGCAATCCCTGCGCAACCGCCTCGGCAAACCGCTGATCGTCCGCTCGGGCTATCGCAGTCCCAGCCACAACCGCGCCGTCGGCGGCGCCCCGGCGTCCAAGCACATGCTGGGCACGGCCTTCGACATCGCAATGTCGAACCACGATCCTGTCGCGTTCGCCGAGGCTGCACGCGCGGTCGGTTTCCTCGGCTTTGGCACCTACCCCCGTTCAGGATTCATGCACATCGATCTCGGACCAGCTCGCAGCTGGGGAGAACCCTTCGCCCCGCGCGCGACACCCTTCGTGCCAGAAACCCAGCCTGCCCGCGAAGTGCTGGCCGACAGCCGCACCCTCAAAGGAGGTGGCGCTGCGGGCATCGCGACCGTCGGTGCAGCCGGTGTCGAAGTCGCGCAGGAAGTCCTGGCGGAAACCCAAACCGCGATCCTGCCCCTGGTGCCTTACCTCGACACTCTGCGCTGGGTGTTCATCGCCGTGGCGCTGATCGGTATTGCGGTCGCGATCCACGCCCGGATCGACGACTGGAAGCGAGGCCAGCGCTGATGGGCTGGCTCACCGCACTCCTTGCCAGCGGCCCGGCGCGCAAAGCGCTGGGCCTGCTGCTGGCCGCTCTCTCCATCGCCCTGTTCCTGCTGAACCTCCGCCGCGCCGGTGAACGCACCGGGCGGCTGGCAGAGCGCCTTTCAACATCGGAGAAGACACATGAAATCCAACGCCAGATGCTGGAAGCCGCCAGCCGCCGTCCCGCTGATCGCGATGCTTTGGCTCAGCGCATGCGCGATGGACGGTTCTGATACCCGGGCCCCCTGCCCACCTGTGGTAGAATACAGCGCCGCCGATCTGACGCGCGCGGCGGTTGAGGTCGAGGCGCTGCCAGAAAGTGCCGTTATCGTCCGGATGCTTGGCGACTATGCGGTCCTGCGTGATCAAGCGCGGGCATGCAGATAAATCCGACCCGAGTGACGCCATGTCTATCCTGCGTGGCGATGGGCACAATTGTGCACCTCTTGTCATGTCTTGTTTCGTCGTCGCGGCTTCGTGACGGCGGGACGTTCACCATTGGATATCTTCGCTTTCCCGACACAAGTCGGGTAGCGGACGCAGCCGAGAAACTTGCCATAGTTGCCGCTTCGTTCGACAAGCCAGCCATCTTCGCAATCGGGGCAGGTCGGATAGCTTGCACCGCAGCCGCATCGGACCTCGGTCGTTCCATCCGCGCGGCGTGGCAAGGCGGCGCTGCACGTCGGACAGGCAGGCAGCAGGTTTCCACAGTGCTGGACATGCTCGCAGCGGTACCAGACGCGACCATCCTGCCCTGCGACGCCCAGCAACCGCCCGCCGCACTCGCCGCAGACATGGGCTTCCATCGCAGCTCTGGCTTCCGGTGCAAGGACATAGGCGGGGTCCTCCCGAATTTCGGTTACAAAAGCGGACGGCCGGGCGTTTGAAGAAAGGATCGTCAGGGTGTGGCGGGCCCGGGTCATCGCGACATACATCACGCGACGCTCTTCGGCGTTCTGGAATGTCTCTTCCTCCGGCGAGACCAACGAAAGCAAAAGATCATCGACGATTTCCGAGGGGAAGCCTGTGCGGCCACTGTCTGCACTCAGCAAGATCACATGGTCGGCTTCCAGACCTTTTGACGCGTGGATGGTTTTGAAAGTGATGCCCAGCCGGGGAAACCGGCGCCTTAGCCCCTGCATATCCGGCTCAAGAAAGCGGTATCGGCCGAGTAGCAGCACCGTTGCGGGCTTTGCTTCTGGCAGCATACCGGCTGACAGCGCGGTCAGAACCTCGGACAGCTTCCCGTCCTCCTCGCCCTTCGACACCGTCAAAATCTTCATGGCCGGTTCCGATGCCGTCCCGGCCGGGACGATCCGCTTTTGTATCTGGACCGGGTTCCGCAGAACAAAGGTTCTGGCGGCAAAGGCGATCTGGTCGACGGACCGGAAGGTGCGGCCGAGATCGACTGCCCGATGTACGCCCGCCTCGCCATCGAAGCTGCCGCCGAACTCACGCCCGAAATGACGCATCAGGTGGATGTCGGATCCTGCAAAGCGGAAGATCGATTGCCAGTCGTCGCCTACGGCAAAGACACGCACATCCGGATGCTGGGCCTTCAGGGCTTTCACCAACCGGGCCCGGCTTTGCGAGATGTCCTGGAACTCATCGACAAGGATGTGGCGGAAGGGGCTGACATAGCGGCCAGTCTCAGTATAGCGCGCTGCGCGCAGGATCATGTCTTCGAAGTCGATCCGGCCCCCGAGGCGCTTCTGGTATTCCTCAAAGACCGGCGCGAACACGTCGAGAAATGCCTTCGCCCGCTTGCCCAGCTTCATGCGGTCGGACTTGCTCTCGCAATCTTCAAGGCTATAGCCCCCGCTCTTGAACTTGCGCAGGAACGTCCCGAGCAGCTTCGAGAAGTCATCGACCTGCTTCAAATCGACTATCCGGTCATAGATCGTATCGGCCGGGCGCGGTTTGAGGGTGACATGCGGCCCAAGCTTTTCGGCAAGGCCGGTCAGCAGACGTCCCTCCTGCCGTTCATAGCTGAAGGTTTCGATCAGGGTCGTCTCATGCTCGGCATGGACCTGGCGCTTCCATTCCATGCTGGCGAGATATTCGTTTCGGTCGACGAAGGGGGCCGTAAACAGCTTTTCGCTGCCGTCTGCCATCCTCTGACGGCGCACCCCGAAATGCTCGATGTAGATGCCGCTTTCGGTCAGCCGGAAATCCGGCTGATAGTCCCGCCTGCCCGTCTCAGGGATCTTGTGCTCGTAGACCGGTTCGTATTCGTATTCGACGCCGTTTTCATAAAGCCAGTTGGCGATCTGCAGCTCTTCGTAACTCTTGACCTTCTCGCCCTGCAGTGTGCGCAGATCCTGCTGCTCCATGTGGGTGTAGAATTCGTGCTTGGTTTTGAAGTCCCATTCGGTTTTCGGCTCGACCAGGAAATGGGCGAAAAACTGGATGATCGCCTTCGACACCTCTGACAGCGAATGCACCAGATCCTTCAGGATCTGCTTGATCAGGTTGGTGAATGCCAGATCGTCAGTGGCATGGTCGGCAAGCGCGGGTTTTGCCCCCTCCACGATGCCGATAATGTCGTAGGCCAGCGCATGGAAGGTCCGCGCCACGATCGGCACCCCGGATCGCGTCTCGACCCGCTCCGACATCTCTGCCGCCGCGTTCTTCGCAAATGCCAGGAGCAGGATTTCCTCGGGTTTTCGGATCCCGGCTTTGACAAGGTAGGCCGCCTTCGCAGTGATCACGCTCGTCTTACCCGATCCGGCACCGGCGAGCACGAGGGTCGCATCTTCATCCACCACAACAGACAGTCGCTGTTCGGCCGTCAGCGGCTTGCTTTCGATGGTGTCGAAGAACTCCTTCCAGCGGTCCAATTCTGCGGTGACAAAGGCCGCGATGCCAGCGGCACGTGCTGTTCGCGGGTCGGCAGCGAACTTCCGCACGGGCGCAATGCGCGCGGCAGCCTCTGGACCAATGGCATCGACATTCAATTTCGACAGCAGCGCAGCATCCAGATCACGGGCGTCATGCAGCAGCGGCGCGATCTGACACGCAGCGGGATAGCGGGACGGCATTGCCAGTGCCCCTACTCTGGCGAGGATCCCGTCAAGGCGCACCGCTTCCTTTTCGAGAGCCGCGAGATTGAAGCGAGACCACGCTTCCTTGACCTCGTCAGAGAACTCCTTGGCATCAAGGTGACCCGCGGCCTTCAGAGTGACATCGCCATAATCGCTTGCCCGGATGGTCAGTGCCGTTCCAAGCATTCCTCTCCGAAGGGCGGGCGGGGTCACGAGCGCCTGAAGCGATATAGAGACCAATTGGCCACCGCGCATTATCCGGATGTGATCACCGTCCAGTTCCATGGCGCGGGCGGACTTGCCGAATGGATCGGCCAGAAATCCAAACAGTAGTCGTTGTTGCAATCGAATCAATGAAGTGCGCCTTGTCGTTACTTCGGTCAGCTTGTGCCGTGACAAGGGTGGACTGCAACCTTGATGGGCAGCCGGGAGAGAGCACCTCCTGCTAAGGGAATGCTGGTGGACCATCACTCAATTGGCGCACTCAATTTCATGCGGAGAATAGGCACAACAATCTCCGCACGGCTTGCGGCGTTCATACTTGCGGATGCGGCGAATAAGCTGCATATTCACCGCATCTGGCGCGGAGTTTACGATGTACATCTGGGAGAGGCCAGACTGGCCGACACTGACCTGGCGCGATGGCAGCATCGCGACACCACTGGCGGCAGTGCGGCACGAGCAGGGTCGCCTGATCGGGCGGATGGAATCCCTTGGATTCAAGCTGCGCGAAGAAGCGGTGCTACAGACGCTCACTCAGGACGTGCTCAAGACCAGCGAGATCGAAGGTGAGGCGCTGGACGCCACACAGGTCCGCTCATCGCTTGCAAGACGCCTTGGCATCGATATCGGTGCCCTGCCCCCGACCGACCGCAATGTCGAGGGCATCGTCGAGGTGATGCTGGATGCGACCAGAAACTACACCGCGCCCCTGACGGCGGAGCGTCTGTTCGGTTGGCATGCCGCCCTGTTCCCCACCGGGCGCAGCGGCATGACACGCATTCGCGTAGGGGATTGGCGCGACGATAGTTCGGGGCCCATGCAGGTGGTGTCAGGACCATTCGGCCGAGAGCGCGTCCACTTCGCGGCTCCTCCGGCCAACAAGGTCGCGGCAGAAATGGACGCTTTCCTGACATGGTTCAACGCACCCCTTTCCACCGATCCGGTGATCAAGGCGGCTCTGGCACATCTGTGGTTCGTGACAATCCACCCGTTCGAGGATGGCAACGGCCGCATTGCCCGCGCCATCGCCGATCTGGCGCTTGCGCGATCCGAGGCCAGCCCGCAGAGGTTCTACAGCATGTCGGCGCAGATCCGGATCGAGCGGTCAGACTATTATGATGAGCTGGAGCGCACCCAGAAGGGCGCGACGGATGTGACGGATTGGCTGACCTGGTTCCTCGCCTGCCTTGGCCGGGCAATCCATGGCGCCGATGGTGTTCTGGCAGCAGTCATCGCCAAGGCCCAGTTCTGGGAACGCGCAGCAGCGCTGGCGCTGAACGAACGCCAGATCAAGATCCTGAACCGACTGCTTGACGGTTTCGAGGGCAAGATGACATCGTCCAAGTGGGCGACCATAGCGAAGTGCTCACAAGACACCGCGAACCGCGACATCGCGGCATTGCTGGATCTGGGGCTTCTTCGCAAAGGGGAAGCTGGTGGCCGCAGCACGAGCTATGAGCTTGTGATCTGAGAGGTTCGCAGCCGGGCTCGATGCCACTCGTAAAACGTTGACATGGCGTTGACACAAAATGCGCAAGCAAAAAGCCGCCCGGTAGAGCGGCTCGTAACTTCTTGATATATTTGTTAGATTTGGTTGCGGGGGCAGGATTTGAACCTGCGGCCTTCAGGTTATGAGCCTGACGAGCTACCGGGCTGCTCCACCCCGCGACATTTTTCATCATTTACAGAGAGTTTCTGCATCTTTTTAGGTTTGG
>Ga0247831_1008479_pt1 | contig 10832 bp, 5 predicted proteins | sample LaCruzMarch2015__9_FD_192406 | JGI IMG/M metagenome (GOLD analysis project Ga0247831, IMG submission 192406) | Freshwater microbial communities from meromictic Lake La Cruz, Castile-La Mancha, Spain - LaCruzMarch2015_1m | ecosystem: Environmental > Aquatic > Freshwater > Lake | place: Spain...
ACGGTTTGAGCAGGTGCAGCAGGGTTTAACTGCCTTGCAGATTCCATATCAATTAAATCCACGGCTGGTGCGCGGACTCGACTACTACGGCCACACCGCCTTTGAAATCACAAGCAGTGCCCTCGGTGCCCAGGCAACCGTATGTGGAGGCGGTAGATATAACGGCTTAGTGGAACAGCTTGGTGGTGCACCAACTGCCTGCATCGGCTGGGCGATGGGTTTAGAACGTTTGGTTTTATTAATGCAAAATCAAAGCAGCACAACAGCTGCGGCCCCTGATTTATACGTAATAAGCCAAGGCGAAAAAGCAGAAGCTATCGCAATAAAAGCAGCGCGCGAATTACGCCACAAAGGCCATCGGGTGGAACTTGATCACAGCGGGGCGGGTTTTGCAAAACAAATGAAGCGAGCGCTGAAATCAGCTGCCCCTTTGGCTTTACTCATCGGAGAAGCGGAAGCCAGTAGCGGCCAGCTGCAACTAAAAAATCTTCAAACCAATAGCAGTGAACTAGTGGAACTGCACCAGCTCCCTGGGCTGATCGCTTCAACAGGGAATAAAATTTAAAAGTTGCTGATGATGAGATTGCCTTTTTCTGCATTGCTGGCTCTATTTGCGGCTCTACCAGCCCCCACTGGTATCCAAGCAGCAGCAGTGAAATGGCAAGTAGTACCTGAAAATAATTCCTCCCCATTAACAACAACGGAATCTCCATCTAATTCCCAAATAGAACCAGCAGCTTCCGCCCCCCGTTGGCAGCGGCTTGATGGATCTCCCGCAGGCAGCACTGCCCCAGTGCGTTGGGCAGAAGCACCCCAAACACCAGTTACACCAGCAGCACCAGCCATAGCAAAACAAGCTATTCCTAAACCAGCAGCAATCGCCCGTTCAGTGGGTAGAGCTTTTAGTTATGGAGGTGTTTTATATCCCGAAGTTGGCTTTTGGGTACCAACGGCTTTTAGGCAAGATGTGGCCAGGAGGTTTGTGCTCACTTATCAACTGCTTGGAAACCCAACTAACACTGACTCAAAAGATTCACCTTCATGGAATGAATTTTGGAATGTATATTCTGATGGGCAATATCTAGCTGAATTCAATCCGCTAATTGTGGGGCCAGTATCAGCGGGTATAACTTTTTCGCAGCAAGAATCGTTCGCTGGCAATCGATCTGATGGTGATTACCGCAATTCTGGTGCGTCTATTGGATTCCAAGTTAAAAGCAGTATCACTCCCACAACAGGTTTTGCAATAGTTGGGCAAAATCAAGAACAGTTATTTGCTGGCACCGGTGGACCTAACGAACGTCCGCCAAGCCCTAGTGATAATATTCAAGCAGATTTAGGCAGAAGTTATTTATTTATAGCGTCTCAATCAATTCCCCTTGGTAATTGGTTTGGAGCTAAAACTCCAGCCATAGCTACACTAACTGCAGGAGCAGGTAATGGACGCTATAAACCAATAGACGATACCCGCAAAAATTGGGTGAACTATGGTAATTATGGCCCCATTGGAACACTTTCTTTAGCATTCAATCAACGGATATCGATTTTTGCAGAATGGGCCGGTCAATATAACGGGGTAGGCGCAAGTTTTAAACCATTTGAAAGCATACCGGTTGTTGGAACTGTAATGTTGCGGGATTTTCAAGGTGCTCATCAAGGTATTGTTAATTGCCAAGGTGGCAATCCAAACAATTGCCGTCCTACTATTGACAGCAGGATAACGATTAGTTTTTGACTCATTCATTATTATTTTAATTTCTAATCCATTTAATTATGAGTTATTTCTATTTATTGATCCCCTCTTTTGTAAAGATACTGTGGTACAGAAGAGAACTAATTTGGAGGTTAGCGCAGAGGGATATTTTAGGTAGATACCGCGGCTCTTTATTGGGCTGGGCCTGGACGTTTATTAACCCCTTGGCAATGCTTGCTGTGTATACGTTTGTTTTTTCACAGGTGTTTAAAGCTAGATGGGGTAGTGCAACTGACGTTGATCAGGGTCCATTGTTCTTTGCAATCAATTTATTTGCGGGCTTAATTGTGTTTAATCAGTTTTCTGAATGTTTCATTAAAGCACCTGGGATTATCCTGTTAAATCCTAATTTTGTAAAGAAAGTTGTATTTCCTTTGGAAATATTGCCAGTTGTTACCGTTTTAAGTGCTTTTGTTCATACTGTATCAAGTTTGATAATACTAATGATTTTTGCATTAATCTCCAAAGGTGGGCTACAATTGGAATATGGCTGGTTAATTTTGGTATGGCTGCCAATGTTATTGTTGTGTTTATCTGTAGCTTGGTTATTTTCTATTGTTGGGGTCTATTTCAGAGATTTTTCTCAAATTTCAGGTGTTATAACGAGCGCATTGTTATTTTTAAGCCCAGTATTTTTTCCTCTATCTGCTCTGCCGCTTAAGTTGCAACCGCTTCTTGCCTTAAATCCGATTGCAATTATTATAGAACAAACACGCCAAGTTACAATCGCAGGAGATCATCCGAGTATGCTTTACTTAATTATGGGCACTGCTTTAAGTATAATTGCTGCAGAGTTTTCAATGAAAATATTTATGCGAATTAAGCCAAGTTTTGCTGATATGCTTTAATTATGCATGCAACTGAAATAGCTATGAATTTAGACAATACGGATCAGCCAGCTATTAAACTAACTAATTTAGGCAAATGTTATAATGTATTTTCAAAGCCAAAAGATAGAATAAAGCAGTTTTTGTGGCAGGGACGAAGGCAATACTATAAAGAGTTTTGGGCTTTGCGTAATATTAATTTGGAGATAAAGAAAGGAGATCAATTAAGTGTTATTGGAAGGAATGGAAGCGGTAAAAGCACCTTGCTCCAGTTAATATGCGGGACATTGAGGCCGACCGAAGGTGAGGTTCTATGTAATGGCAGGATTGCAGCCTTATTAGAGCTTGGCAGCGGATTTAACCCTGAATTTACTGGCATGGAGAATATATATCTTAATGCATCACTACTTGGGCTATCTAATAGCCAAATCAATGACAAGCTGGACGATATATTGGCATTTGCTGATATTGGCGACTTTGTTAATCAACCGGTAAAGGTTTACTCTAGTGGTATGCAAGTGCGCCTTGCATTTGCGGTTATAGCTAATGTTGATGCTGATATTCTTATTTGTGATGAAGCATTAGCTGTGGGTGATGCTGTATTTATACAGCGTTGCATGAGATTCATCCGTAATTTTAGGGAAACAGGAACATTATTATTTGTAAGTCATGAGGCCTCATCTATAGCTGCATTAACGAATAGTTGCTTGTGGATTCATAAAGGAGATACAAAATTTTATGGAAATACAAAACAAGCAATCCAAAAATATGCCGCGTTCTGCCAGCAGGAGAGTGGTTTCAGGCAAGTTAAAGAGTTTACAAAAGAAGTGTCATCACTTAAATTAGTTCAACCTGAACAACAGCATAGCGATGGTGAGGCAGAAATAATTGGGTTTGATTTTCTGGATGATAATAATAACCAAATCAAATTGCCGTGTGCAGGTGAATCTTTACGGTTGCTGGTTAAGGCAGTTATTCAATCAACATTAATAAGCCCATTTATTGGTTACCAGATAACAAACTCAAAAGGTTTAGTTATATTTGCTGATAATTCCCTAAGCTTAAATGAAAACTATATTGAATGTGTGGAGGCAGGATCTTTTCTGCAGGCGACTTTTCATTTTTCTTGGCCCAATCTATCAGCCGGTAACTATAGTTTAACACTAGCTATTTCAAGTGGATCTAAAGATTCACATATCAATCATCATTGGGTCGATGATGCAATGACTTTTGAACAAGCACCTTCAGATAGCCAAGTTCATGGAATATTCGCGCCAAATATGGTTGCCACCAGTATAGACGTACTTGTTAATTAATTTCTAAAGCTTTTCTCAGTTGATCGCAACTCTCTGCCCAGGTCATATTAATACTTAGAGTTTGATCAAACTTAACGTCCACAGAATTCTCTATAATATCTTTTTTTCTAATTTGATACCAATTTAAAAGCCAATCAGCAAGTGCAAGTTCATTACTTGCGCTAAAAAATAGGTCATGATTACTTAAAACCTCACGAAATATTGGAATATCACGTGCGATTACAGATAAACCATGGCTTTTGGCTTCAATAAGTGGTAATCCGAAACCCTCTCCATAGGAAGCTGCTAGTAAAATATCGGCGGATTCATAAGATTTTGAAAGCTGTTCATCTGTGGCAGCATCTAGCCATCTGAGTCTATTTGGATATGTATCCTCTAGAAATCTAATTAATCTAATTGTTTCTGGTATGTCTCGCCTTGAATTATCAGGAAGACTTTTCCAACCTTGCTGCCCAACAATAGTTAGCTTGATAGGAATATTTCTTTCCCATAAGATTTGCATAGCTTTAAGAACCTCAAGATAACCTTTTCTTGGTTCAATAGTTCCGACCATTATAATTCCTACTGAACTAGACAATCGGTTTCTAGAATTAGATATAAAATTAGAATGGGTTTTGAAATCTGAACCGAGATGAAACCACTTTATTTTTAGTAGATCTGCTTGACCATTTACTATATTTTTAAGAATCCAATCCCGTAGATCATTTGCAACTGTTTCTGAGATACAAATAGCACCGGTTGCTTTTGAAACTGCCATAAGCCATTTCGCGTGGATCTTATCTGTGTTGTGAGGAAAATATTCTGGATATTGGCACGGTAATAAATCATAAACAATAAACCAAACTTCAGCACCCCGTGCTTGGATGTAATTTAGCCAATCTTTTTTAGCTTCAATAAGAGAATGATTTAGATCAAGCACAAGGAATATATCGCCTGAATTCGGAAGAACAGGCGATTCTTTTGGAATTAAGTTATTTGGGATTCCAAGTAACGATGCTGAATAGCATGTAGCAGTTACATAATTATTATTTTTTTGGTTATATTTTACTGGTTCAACTATCCATTGAGATCCAGATTTTTTAAGGAATTCTTTGCAGATTTTATTGGTAACTCTCTGAATACCTGATTTTAGATCTGCTTCTGCAACTGCTGAAACATCGATATAAAGCCGTTTTTGTGCCGGATTGGCTGGATATTCTATAGCTATATTGTTGATTAAATTAATCTGATCATATTTCGAAAGCTTATTGAATGATGGTTGCGAAAATAGTTCTTTTGCCCTATCTAAGTTATGTTCTGAGTTTCTGTAAATGGATTCAATAGATTCATAATATGCTTCGGCGCACTTATCAAGGCTATGGTGAAGATTGCAATATTTACTAGCTGAAACACCTAGCTCGGCTCGCAAGTTACTATTATTTGCAAGAAATATAATTGCCTCCGATAAGTTGGTAATTGTAAAATTTTCTGCTAATTTGGCGCACACATCTTTTGGTATTTCTGCCAAACTGCCATGATTATTTATTATAACTGCAGATCCTCTTTGCAGACAATCAATTAGTGCTCCAGAGGTTTCGCCCCTTGTTTTAGTTCTTAGCTGCACGCATATGTCTGCTTTATCCAAAAATGAAGCATATTCTTCATTTTGTAACCAGCCAGTGATATGAACTGTGTTATTTAAGTTATTTTCCTTAATAATTCTTCTTAGCTTGTTATTGTATGCCTCATCTCCACCTTCTGCCCCTGCAAAGAATAGTAACCATCCCTCTGCAGCAAGTTCACTTTCTATAAATGCTTCTAGCAATTCCAGGGACAATTTAGATGGCCCAATATATCCGAAGCTACATATCACTTTGCTTGTATTAATTAGATTATATTTTTGATCTAGCAGTAATTGTGCATTATATGTATCTTTATTTATTTCCGTTTGATTACTGATGAGTGGAACTTGGAACCAATTTTTTAATGAACTAGTTTTATAATCAGTGCCGGCAAGATTTTTAATATGTTGGTTATGAATAATCACGCCCCTTGCAGATTGAAGAACTTTTTGATTAAGACTGTAATCCCATAGGTAGTTGTCTTGATATTTTGCGATATCAAAGATATATGTTTCCAATCCCTTGTAGCCATTGCAATAATAAATCAGTTCAGCGAGAGAATAGGTTGCGTTTGGATCTAAGCACCAGTAATTCATTAAATGAGATAAGTAGTAGTCGTGAAGCACTACGATGCCGGGATGCCTCAAAAGTAGTGATAATATCCAGCTGTGATAATGTGAGTTACCTATTTGATAAATTATTCTTGTATTTTGTGCTTCTATTGAATCAAGCCATTTTGGAGGATAAATTGGTATTTGAATTCCATTGATGTCATAGCATTGATAAACACTGTTGCCATTTGGGTGTATTAGGACTATGCTGTAGTATTTACTCAGTGCAGGTAATATGCGCGCTGTATAATAACTAATTCCTGACTGTTCAGGGGGAAGTGGAGATGCTATAGCTAATAACTGACGAGTATTTGAATTATCTTTTGTATTCATATTATTAGCTATTTTTTGCGAATGGAAGAGTCTGTTTAGGTTTCCTAGGAGCTTGATCATGGTTTTTTTTGGTTTTCTTGTTTGTATTCCCATAGTAATTCAGCATCTCGATACAGCTCGGGCGGCAAGGAATCTGAAGATATTGTTTTCTTGATTTTCTTTAGTGTAAAATTAGCTGCGAAAATTAATCTGCCTTTGTTGTTGCGTTTAATGAATACTTTAACAAATTTTCTTAGGTATTTAGATACAAGACGTAAGGGAAATGTTACTTTCCATGAGAAACTCCCCTTTAGAGAGGCAATTTCAGCTGAGGTGGCTACGCAATGAAGCCACAATTTGTGAATTTTTTCATCAGAAGCCATTATTTGCTGATTTATTTTTTCATCAGATGCCATTATTTGCTGATTTATTTTTTCATCAGTAGCCATTATGTGCTGATTTATTTTTTCATTAGTAGCTATTATTTGCTGATTTAATTGTTTATTTCTTGTATTTATGGCTTCATCGTATGCGAAGCAGGAAGTTTCCAGCGTTAATTCCATTAGATTTGCCTTAATTTTAGATAGTATATTAATCACTTCATCATTTTTGCCGGATGTTGCAATTACAGCGTAATCCATGCTTACGTTGCTAATTGCATCAAATATAGACGTTGGATTGAGTTTGTTCTTATCGGTTTTCTCGTGCAGTCGTAAAATTGTGCATTCAGCGAAGCCCATGAATTCGGTAGTAAAATGAAGCAATTTCAGCGGTACAGGACGCATGTGAGTGGGATCAATATAAAATTCGTTTGAACTTACTATCAAATTTTCGCTATTTGGAGATTCCATAATTAGAATTCCTCCTGGCTCTAATACTCTTTTAATTTCTTCTAATAGTTTAATTGTAAATTGAAATGTTATATGTTCAACAAGATGAAATGCAGTTATCATCCCTAGAGATTGGTTGCCACAATTCTTTAATTCTTCAAGAGCATCGCAACATTTTACGCTTAAACCCCTTTGAATACAGCTATCAACCATTTCTTTATCAAGATCAACGCCACTTGCCGCGATGTTCCATTCTTCTAATAGTGAAAGCCATTCACCCCGCCCACAACCTAAATCAAGCACTGTTCCACTACATGTGCGAGCAATATTTTCATATATTGCCAATCTATCTCTTATAAGTTCTTGGCTTCCGCGATATCGATTTTCAAATTCGGAGTAGAAATCCTTTTTGAGTGCCATCTCGCCATTAGTGCAATGCGTTGATTTTACTCGGAACAATGCGCATGCATAGCCAGATTGACATTTGTCACACATGCATAATATTGAAGTTTCAATTTTTTTTAATCCTTATTTTGACAGGGATTTAAGGGTTTTCTATCCTTTGCAATGCCTTTTTTCAAATTTTATCACCTGCGAAATATGCCGAATTCAGCATAACAGCGCAATTTCTTTGCAATGTTCTCATCTTGTAGTATATTTACCAGGTATCTGATCGTTTTAGGTTTTACCTAGCGCAGAGATGCCAGGCCCACTTGGGTTTCTCGGCAGCCGCAGCTATGCTGCGGAGATCCCCACAACACCCCCCCACGAGCAAATCGCATGGCTACTGCCCTTGAAATCCAACAGTTGTATGTCGCCTATTTTGGTCGTCCTGCAGACGCTGCCGGACTCGACTTTTGGGTAACCACTGGCATCTCTACAAAAGCTTTCGCAGCTGAGATGTACAAACAACCTGAATTTTCTTCAGTAAATGCAGGCTTATCTGTTGAAAATCAGATAAATAATATCTACGTAAATTTGTTCGGTCGTCAGGCTGATGCTGCAGGTTTGCTTTTTTGGTCGCAGCTTGTTGGTGCTGGGAAAATTCAGCTTGCATCAATCGCAAATGATTTGATCGCAAGTGTCAATCTTCCTGGTGGTAATCCCCCAGATAAAGCAGCCCTTTTAAGTAAATCCTCCACTGCAACCGCTTTCACTGCCCAAACCAGGCTCTCTACTGCTTCATTAATTGCATACACCCCACAATCATCGAATCCTTGGGTAACCGGCATCAACTTCGAGTTTGCCAACACATTTTTGGATTCAGCTACTGCAACTAACACGCCAACAACAGCTCAAGTTAATACTGCAGTTGCCTTGATAACTGCTGGTGGAGGAGCTGGCCAAACATTTACCCTTACTTCTTCTCCAGATAATATAGGTCTTGGAAGGAACATTCAATATTTTGTTGCACCTCAGGTTTATACCCCCGGTGGAACTGATCTTATCAATAGTTTGCAGAATGAAGATTCACTAATCGCAAATACTCAAAATGGTACTTTAGCTACCAGGCTAGATGCAACGATTGGAAACTCCAATGATAATGGCATTGCCGTTATCGCTCCTACACTGATTGATGTTGATTCTGTAAATTTCGCTTTTACGACAACAAATTCTGATAGCATTATTGATTTTCAAGACGTTGGCGGTACTGAAACAGCAAACATCACAAGGATTAGTGCTGATCTGCGTCAAAGCATGAATAACCTCAGATCTGATGTAGTTAATCTTGGTATTGCCAATACTTCCGAGCAGGCCAAGGTAACGATTTCTTATCTCAACAATGAGTTAGCTGCTGCGAACAATTCAGTAACTTTAACTTTGGATGCAGCAAGTCTTGCTTCTTCTGGATCCGGCGCACTCTCAATACAAGCAACAACAGCCGTTGGCGCTGATTTGCAAAATCAAATTGAAAATTATGTTATTAACACTGCTGCCAGATCATCTTCTATCGCCACTTTTACAACAGGAGTTTCGTCTTTTGACGACCTTGTAGTTGGTGAGCGTGCGGTTTCAATAAATATCAACACAAGCCCCACAGCATCTCTTGCAATTGGCACATTGCGTTGGTTAGGTAATCGCGTAGAAACCAATACCGCCAACAGCTTCCAGGTGTCTAGTCTGCATCAAGTTGGAGCAGAAGGCCTTGGCTTCGACAATTTCAACCAAATCAATTCGATAACATTAACTGGTGCTTCTGCTGTTACCCTAGCTAATGTTGGTACCTGGGAAACTGAGGTGGATTCTGATGGTGATATTGATTTCACCTTAAATGCTTCAGCTCTGTCTGGAGTGCTAACTGTTGATATTAGTAATGCAGCAGCTTCAGTTGATTCGTCTTTCACTGGAGGTAGTGGCAGCGACAGGTTCTATTTGGCTGGTCCAGGGTCTGTTTATATAGCTCCTTCTAACGTTTACTATCCTGCGATTTTGAACGCTATTTTAGTTGGCGGTGCTGCTATTGATAGCCTCACTGTGCAATCCTCTGGTGGTGGAACAATCGTTCCAGGTGTAGCTAGTGGTGGAGTTGAAAATCTCAACCTTGTTCAAGCTATCTCTGGTCAAAACAATACATTTACCACAACTTTAAATAGTGGCTTTACTGCAGTAACTTTTAACAATCAGGATACAACTGATGTTATGACTAATATCTTTACTAACATGAACGGACAGAGTCTATCTGTTCGCAGTACTGGTTTGAATGCTGTTGGTGATCCTGCTACTACTGCACAGGGTGCTGTAAATATTGCATTTACTCAAGCTGGACTAACAGGCGGAACAATTAATCTTGAGCTGGGACATTCATCTGATGATCGCGCTGTTAACGATGCTTTCTCCTGGAAAAATTACACTGGTGCTGTGAGCATTATTGATAATGGAGCTCAGGGCACTACTGAAGCTGCTAGCTTGAATCTTGTTGTTAATACAGCAGGCGCTTCTGGTACTGGTGCTGCAACTATTACAGTTGATAGCGGTGATTTTGAAACCCTTACTACACTTTCATCACAGCTATCTGCTACTAATACTGTAAGTATCGGCGCACAAGCTGGTTCAAATAACTCAAGTGATTATTCATCAGTTGGCTTAAATGCGCTCAATTCCTCCACTTATTCTGGTGGAACTTATCTTGGCATCCAAAATATTACTTTTGGTGGTGCTACACAAAAGGCCTTTAATATCACTACTGGGGTTGCTTCAGACCGGGTAGATCTGTCATTCCTTACAACCGATACCTCTAATACCACAGCTGGTTTAGCAGCAAGCCAAAGTCTTTTCAATACAGTTATTAATATGGGTGCGGGATCTGGCGATGAACTAGTTCTTTCAGCCAGTTTAGCTGATCCTCGTGTTGTGATCGTTAAAGATCCCACCTATGATGGTTATTTCCAGAATTGGTCTGGTATTGAAACACTTACAATCAATAATCGTAATACCCCTTCTCAGAGTTTAGCTTTTGTTGGTTTAGATGCTTATGCACAGGCTGCAAGCCCTAATTTATCTGTAATTAATTTCAATGATGTTAACAGTGCTTTAGCTGTTGGGTTTAGATTCCTTGGCCCCCTTACCGTAAATATTGATGCC
>Ga0247831_1008482_pt1 | contig 10828 bp, 11 predicted proteins | sample LaCruzMarch2015__9_FD_192406 | JGI IMG/M metagenome (GOLD analysis project Ga0247831, IMG submission 192406) | Freshwater microbial communities from meromictic Lake La Cruz, Castile-La Mancha, Spain - LaCruzMarch2015_1m | ecosystem: Environmental > Aquatic > Freshwater > Lake | place: Spain...
CCGTGACGTCACCAACAGAGGGGGGATCCGGGGGGGCATCCCCCCCGGCATTCACACGTACCACCATCACCTCCAAAAGCCCGAGCGAAGCTGTTTTCATTGTTGGTACAAGGAAAGAAGCCCAAACATACATACTCTAAAGCGTTTAAAAATGTTATTTTGTCTCTCTCTTGCATTCTTGCACAGAGTCAGTACGTAACATCATGAGGTTTTACCGAAGTACGTGTTGCTAATTGCAAACGAAAAACTTAGACCGGGTGCAAACGACTGATCGAATGTTTGTCTCCCGTTGTGGTACCCGACTTTTGTTGCTCTTCTCTAGATACTGTTGTCTTGCCCTCACTTCTTTCCTGATCCTGGCTTAATTTGATTGGTGGAGGGGTTCAGATCCCAGTGGGGTGATTCTTTTGACAATTCACTATTCTTTATTATTTGATTTGTTCATTAGTTTTATTCTAGCCTGGGTCTCTCGTTCATACCATTCATCTCGATCTACTGTATGATGATTCATCTCGTGTTGCGTCAGCTCGTAATAGTTTGTAAAACTCAGCTTCTTCTTCCATTCTGTATTACAGTTCTGACCTGTACAGACCAAGGAGTGGAGTAAATCTTGATGGAATCGGATCTACCTCATAAGATGTCTCCAATGAAGACATAATGTTTTTAATCTTGTCGTATCTCTTTTGTCCTGAGATATCATCGTTGCCAAAGGGGTTGATCCACAGCTCTTCCAACATGTAGTTGAAATTGGAACTTCGCCTGTCTCAGCAACAAAATCGCTGTAGAGAAGAATAAGAATAAGAAGATTGAAGGGAGAATGCATTTAATGACAATACAATAGTGCTGATGATCAGTATCTTAACAGTAATTGACATCGTCCAATGATAATGTTCAGTGTTCAGGAGGAGTGTGATGGTCGAGTGTTGAGTCTTCTGCAATCAGTTGTTACATGATATAGAGTTTGAGACAGAAGGTGAGACGACATAAAAATATATATAGATTTAATTTAGTGGGGGTCACTCTCGGCAGTTCTTCAATGATGTACATCGCCTACTTAATAGGCAGATGTACTTATACGTGATTAATCATTTGTTGAATAACATAACATTCATACACCATGATCATTCTGAATTGTTTGACATAAAGCTAGATGAAATGGCGGTCCTGGGAGATTGATATGAGTCTCGGGGTTTGATTCCTCCTCTTCTTTACAAGTCAGGGCCAAGAGTCCTGCTCTTATCATGTCTGCAGCATTTGTTGATGTCACAGGGCTTAATTCCTCTCCTTCCTTACGGGTCAGGGCCAAAAGTTTTTCTCTCATCATATCTGCCATAATTGATGCCCTCCTGTTTACATTTGCGACGACAGGATGTTCTACCTCAGGCCAAACTGCGCCCTTTGGACTTCCTGGACATGGAGTTGATGTAGTAACCCGTCGATGCATATAATCCTGAAGACGTTGATGTAGTGCCTCCATATCTTGTAATTGAGGGGAAGGGGAGCGGGTCCGCATCGCCTCAAAGTTCGCATCACGTTCCATGTTTTCCCTCGCGATTTTATCCGCATCAAACACAGCATTAACGAATAAGGATGTATACCTTCGATATACATCCAATTGTTCAGTCATCATACCATGAATGTCATCAGAATTGTATACGTCCATCTCTTGAATCCTGTTTGTCCTATGCTGCACATCGGGATAATTCCGCCAAAAGGGAGGCGGGGCCATCCCGTTCTTATTTAATTCTTGGCTAGCTCCTGAACCGATGAATGTCCCCAGTGTGTCCGTAGACGGGGTCGAGGTCATCAAGCTCGAAGTCTCTGCCAATTGGTCGATACTACTTGATGTGCTGGGACTATGGACAACAATTGGCGCATTGAGTACCCTCGTCGGAAGTTTGGTATCACTTCTTGTCTTGGCAGTCGCTACACGTGGCACATCCCCCTCCACCAGCGTTACAGGGCACTCCTTCCCCTTCTTCTTCTTCTTCGGTTGACCTGCTTGGGCGCCTAGCTTATCAACCGCGGTTAGATCGGCGTGCCTTTGCTTGATCAATTTGGAAACCGTGTCGCAAAACTCTTTCGTTTCCTTGTCGATGGTCTTATAATTTGCCGCGATGATCCGTGCCAATTCAAAGAAGGGCAGCGCTGCCGCTGCCTCTGTAAAACAAGGTGGGGAGGGAAATGATGTTGTGTACACAGAACAGAGTGTCAAATAATCGTCGCATGAGACAAAAACGCAAGAATTATAATTACGTAACATCAAACTCACGTTCTTTGGACTTGATGTGCTTTCGGTTCGAGTTCTTCCCCGGCACGAACCACCCCATTGGCAGCTGCAAATGCTGGTAACGTGGAGGAAGATCGGGAAGAGCAAGTGATTCATATCCATCAAGGTCATATGATATCTGTTGTTGGCTCGGGGTTTGTACTACTTTACCAGACGTCGCATCCACCGTCGTCTTGTCGATGAGCCTCAAGCGCTCCAATGTAAAGAATACATTATAGGCATGGTGCGGCTGTGATAGACGCTTGTTGGCGGGCATTGAGGTCTTCATTATTCTTTCATAACGACTATCGCGCAGGTAGTTAGTTGTCTACAATGCGAGATCAGATGCTGATTTATGTCAGCCAAGGGTAGCCTTCGCAGAATATGTCAAGGGGTCGTGTCTCACGTTTTAGACTTCGCATGTTCATCAGACACTAAAATGACCATAAAAGAGTGAAAGGAAGAGTTCAAATTACACCCTACAAATGATCATACCAAGGGGACAGATTATGTAATTAATTCATTTTACATGTACGATACACCTAATCATCTTTTAACTACCAACTTCCCAAACCCATACTCTCCTTATCATCCTTTCAACAGCAGGTATACCCTCATCAAAGTCATCATACTCATCAAAGTCATCCAACGCTTCATGATGATTCATGTACCTCAATCTTACCCTTCTTCTCACGTCGTTGATATGAATGAGAATGACTATTGTTATTATTTTCACCCTCACCCTCATTGAAGAAAGTGGATAATAACATGGATGATTTGACTAGTGAGTAATAGTAATTTCTACTATCATGAGGAGAATAATGCTGCATTCCCATTATCCTCATAGTCTTGACGCGGTGAATGATAACCGTTATTCTCCGAATAGTAGTCCCTAGTCCCGATCAATATTCTCATCATCGTCGTCATCGTTATTATTCTCATGTCAGCTGAATTACTATTGAGTAACATTCTGAAACTAGTGTAAAAGCAGCCTGCCGTTGTTGCTGCTGGTGTGATTCTTTCGTACGCCTCATAACAGTTGGTCGACATTCTCGGCCATCGCCAGGTGCGGGATCTTCACGCCGTTGTCGCATTCTACTATTATATTGTGACACACTACTACCAAGTGCAGCAGTCGGAACGGCATTGGAATGACTCTTGCGTTGAAATTAGTACTACTATTCATCTTTCATTGCTACTTGACGTCGCGAAGTCCCCCCAGGAGGGAGAAATGACTCATTCCCGCAAAAAGTGAGTCTTGGTACCAGTGATGCGTCTAATAATACATTGCAGCTGCTCGTCATCTTGGTCATTTATTATTCTTTTTTCATCTGACAGGGGGAGGGGGAGATCGGCTGTTTAATTGTGGCAACGAGAAAAAGAAGCCACGATGAGACATCATCCATGGCAACCAACAAAGAGGACGATGTTTTCATCTACAAAATGGGTGTCAAGGTTTTCAAAAATGTGACTCGCGTTCGCGGCCATCCGTCGGCTCGGCATATTCCGCCACATGCATTCGATAGATGCAGAGACTTGGTTGAGGTTGAGCTCAATGAAAACGTGTACACGATTGGAACTTGTGCGTTCAAAAATTGTACGTCACTACGTTCCATCGAAATTCCATCCAATGTCACCTCCATAAAGGATGATGCATTTCAGGGATGCACATCATTATCGGTAGTTGAGCTTAACGAAGCCTTCAGAACTTGGACAGTGTGAATTTATGAATTGTACATCTCTACTTTCTATGAAGATACTACCCAAGAAAGTCATCGCCATTCAGGATGATCTATTCTGTGGTTGCACGTCATTGTTGCAAGTCAAAATGAGTGAGGTCCTCTCAGAACTTGGACAATTCCATCAACAATAAACTCCATTGCATTGGATGCTTTCATGGGTTCCAATCTATTGAGGAATGTCTCAATCTCGACAGAATCTAATTCTCGTACATCAATTTGACACAAGAAATGTTTGAGCAATCTTTCCCTACTTTGTCAAACATGGGCGTTACTCTTGACATGATTATGCATCGATTTGATAAATTACCACTGCACAAGTATTCTTATGACTATCACTCATTCCATGAAGCGCAACAATTGGAAGGCTTCAAACATCAAGTCACCCGGCTTTCAGCATATGGACTCCATCGAGACTGTCTGGGGATGACACCATTTCACATTTTAGCGTGCTCATCTAATGTACAAGGCGTTGAGATTTACAAGTGTATGATTGTGTGGGGACTTTCCTCTTACCTATGCCCTGTATGCTGAAGCACCTATAGAAGTTGTCAACTACCTATTCAAGACACACAGGCAAATGTGGGGGACACTGCCGTTTGACTTTGCGCACATGTCACAAAGACTTGCTAAATATGCATATCTGAATTAGGTGTGGGATGTGATTTGGGCTCAGAAGACTCACTTTCCTGGCCTAAGAGTGAATTGGCAAAGTTTGTTGAATTTATACTTTGTCGATTGGCATGACATAACCATTGGAATGTTTGTAGTCTTCGTTGAGGCCAGCGTAATATCACGTTCCTTTATATGAGCGAGGTGCACGAATCTATTGTTGATGCAAGGGTTTGTGAGATTGAAGATGAGATGGATGAGGACGAAGACGAAAACGATGAGACAAGTAGGATAAGGTTTTCTTACTTTTTCGAAGAGATGCATGAGTTGGTCACAAATTATGCTCACCTGCATCATGAACATCTGTTGAAGGCCACTACACTTCTAGAGCTTGCACTTTGGAAGGCTGTGATACTCCGCTCAAGAGATGACAAGCAAGAGCTCACCCGTGTCGAGTGCCGGAAAGATGCTGATCGTTGCGCTGAAATTGTCATCAAACTTGAGTTAACTTTCTTGTAATGGTTGAATGATACATCAGATTAATTTATTGAAACCTTCTCCCTCATTTCCGTCAGCATGGCTGCGGCCAATTTTCTAGCACATTTCATTTCCTCACATATCGATTGACACTTGCTACCATCACCAATATTGAATCTATCTCGCATCCATTTGTCAAATAATGATATTTGCAACAAACCAAAATATCTTCTGATTTGCTCTTATCGCTCATCCTCTCATGAAATTCTTCACTCCCCTCTCCTGTATTTTTGGCTAATATCATCGACAGCGTTCTTCACTTTTAGTTGATACGCCTCCATCTTATTTCTCAATCCTGATCGGCTCGCTACACAAACACCGTACCGCCAAAAAGCCAGCATACCAGTCGCTGTAGAAACCCACAACGACATTCAATGTCATAATTGGAATCCATTGTCTTAATACGGACACCAATACATGTAATGGTGTCATGGCTGCGACAATCCAAATTCTGAAGGCTTAAGATTGGTGACCAACACAATTTGTTTGCTTTTAATTGATTCATGTTTGCCTTTTGATAACTCTATCATTTAACAATCCCAGACATTTGTGATTGGGAAACACCATCTCTTTCAATTCCTCCACTTGAAAACAAGAGTAATAACAGTGCTATTCCCGACGTCAGTGTAGCACCAATACTTATTCGCTTTAGAAACCACAATGCAGTCTTCATTATTGTTGTGGAAGGTCCCAACTTATTCACTTTTGCAAATCCAAATAATGTGGAATAGAGGCTGACAGAGGCAAGCATTGCCAATTTGCCAATTGTTCGCTTCGTCCTCGTGCGTAGATCCATCAAAGCCTTGTATTCGCTTGCTTCTTCTGTATTTGTTGTTACAAAAAGGAAGTAAGATCCAGATGTCCCACCCCTCCCTATTCTAATCTTGGAATCGCAATATGTAGTATCCAATACAACACTCGACGATGGACCAATTTGCAAAGGAAAGTAAGAATAACAAGGTTCTTCTCCTCGTTCCCGTTTCCTCCTCCTTCTTCCCATATAGATACGTGGTGGATCAAACATAGCTCGTACGGCAAGATTGGTAAGTGGTGTGATTGTACGATTCGTATTCATTTGATTCCTTTCGTCCGATGATAGCGGAATTGCATCACCACGAAGAATAACTGTTATTCGCAATAGGCCATTGAGCGCATCAAGAGAAACAATATTGATGGCTTCGGCCACAGCCATATCATTTCGCAATTGTGAATGTCCTGTGCTATTTAATGGTAACAAATGCTGGAATGTTGCCCTAGTCCTAAACATTTTTTGAGAACGTGTCCATTTTCCTCCTACAGGATTATCTTTTGGATTTGCAGTAATTACAGTTCTGACCTCATACAGACCAAGGAGTGGAGTGAATATATTCGATTGACTCGGATCTGCCAAATAAGATTTCTCCAGTGCGGACATGATGCTTTTAATACTCTCAGTATCTTTTTTGTCCTGAGATATCATCGTTGCCGAAAGGAGTTCGTCCACTGCTCTTCCATCATGATTTTGTATGTGGAGTTGAAACTTCGTCTGCCTCAGCCACGAAATTCGCTGTCGAGAAGAATAAGAAGATTGAGGGGAAAATGCATTTAATGACAATGCAATAGAGCCGACGATCAGTATAACAGTAATTGACATCGTCCAATGATAATGGTTTGGCCCCAAATTTTGGCGGGTTACCTTCTTCAACTCGAACTCCTTCAGATGATGGACGACGCGTCGGGGCCAACGATTAATCTGATCTCCCGTACGGGTGACAAATATGAACTGTGAGTTAGCGTGTCATTATAGTGCTGGGTATCGATCTGACTGAATTGGGGAGAGGGGACAATCGGGGATGAAGAGTATCGCTCGCGACTACTTACTTTTGGAATGCTGCCGGGTGTGAGCCATCGTGATCATTGCAAAAGTGACAATCCGGTGCCTTTCCTTGTCTTGTGGCTCATCCCCCCCCCCCCAACTTCTCTACATTACCCCAGGTCCTACGCCGCCGCACGTCTCTCTCAGACCGTGAAGGATGCACAGGGACACGAGGATGATGACACTGTCCCTCCAGAGGATGTTGAAATTCTAAAGGTCGAATCTGCATGCCTCGAGAAGGTTGTTGAATTCCTCAAGCATCATGAAATCGAACCAATGACTGAGATTACAACCCCTCTCAGTGAGAACACATTCGAGGGTGTAGTAAAGCAGGAGTGGTATCTGGAATTTATCAAAGGACTTGATCAATCGATGATATTTGATTTAGTCACGGCTGCCAATTTCATGGCGATTCAGCCCCTGCTTGACATTGCGTGTCTAAAAGTTTCATGCACCCTCATGGGGAAGACAGCCGAGGAAATTCGTGTTATGTTGAATATACCAAAAATGACACCAGCCGAGGAGGCTAAAGCCAGGGAGGAGCATCGTTGGATCTTTGATGATTAAGAGTTTTTGCTTGATTTGTCTGGTTGGGAGGGTTTAATGAATGTTGGGGTGAGGGGAGTTGTTGCTTTTGTTGTTATTCCCATAACCAAAGCATTTGTCATTGCCTAGGCAATAAAGCTAACCCAATATAGGTTCATATCTTCATGTATATTCTCTGGCATATCTTACTTTATTCTGTCTTATTTAACTGTTTTGACACTAAGAGAGAAGCAGCCGATGGAAGTATCAATCAACGCGATAGAGCTGAACTGGAATTATCATACCTACTTTTTCTGATCAATCAGTAATCCCGCAAACCATGTTGGCAGGAACAGCCGCATCAATCTTTTTCGGGTATGGCAAATTAAGATTTGCCATCAGCTCAACGAATTCACTCTTCGACTTGGTTAGGCGTGGATTGGTCGTCTTCTCGGCCCCAATCGTCGTGTATCGTCGTCCTTTGTAGTCATGCGCGGGGTACACGAGTGTCGTATTGGGCAATGTGAAGAGACGTGTGTGTACAGACTCATACAACGTCTCAGCACTGCCCCCCTGGAAGTCGGTACGTCCACATCCACCAATTAGCAACACGTCTCCCGTAAAGACAACTTGCATCGTTGAATCAAAGTAGCAGACGCAGCCTGCTGTATGACCAGGAGTGGCTATGACGCGTAGACGCTGATTACCATTAGCCCATACCACCTCCTCGTTGTCGTCTACTAGAATGTCTGCTTTTGCACCCGACGCACGACTAATGACCGATCGAATCGACGAGCCTAACTTGGCTTTCAGCAGTCCAGAACCAGTAATATGATCAGCATGTGCATGAGTATTCAGCGCAAGAACGAGTTTACACCCCAATTGCTTAATCACTGTTAGGTCTCGATCCACCTGTTCAAGGACTGGATCGATGATGATTGCCTCCTTACTTTCAGGATCAGTGAGAATGTAAGTAAGAGTCGATGAATCGCCACCTCCAGAGGACGCGTCTCCGTCAAACAGCACCTGTACGTCCCCAGGCATGGGGATTAGGACCTCACCCTGTCTCTTGGCAAGTGCCTGCCATACAACTTCATCACCTGCTGGACCACCGGCATTGTAAACGTTCGTATATCCTTCGCCGATTAGGTACGTTGCTGCTGCACCCGCACGCCTACCAGAACGACAGAACACGATAAGAACTGTATCCTTGTCTGTAGGAAGGGCACTTAGCGGGGGTAGACCATCTTGCAATGGCGCCGAGATCACTCCGATGAGCGTCCGGAATACACCATCGATAGCCTCTGATGAATTAGGGGGTCTAACGTCGACGAGTACTGCACCTCCGTCAAGCTTTTCGACGAGGAGATTCGCATTAGAGATCTCTGCCATTGTTCTGATGATCCAACTCCTTGATGGATGTGATTGTGATGCTAAGTCAGTCACACGGATGGACCAGTTATAATAATACTGCAGTTGATGAGACGATATGCCAAGCTTCGTCAATCTCCTTACGATTATCGACGCGATCCAACCGTGCATGCAGTTCAAACGCCCTCGCCAAAATATTATCCCGCTCATTCGCCTTGATTCGCCAAAAATCTTTTCCAGAGTCGTTTTAAACTCAGCGTCTCAGCGGGAAGCCAAAAGAGGACAATCCACGAACCGGAAGGGAGAAATGAGTCGCGCTTCTCATCAATAAGCAAAAAATAGTAAAAGAAATCTAAACGTCACTACCGTTAAGTATTTTTTGTCTTTATTTGGACGAATCGTGTTTCTATTTGGACAAATTGGACAAACAAACTGTGTGGGCCTTCGGACGCTGTGTCCAAAACGACTCCACGGCAGACTTTCTAATAAGTAGTGGGGTTTGAGTGAGTGTATGTCGTGGAAAGCTACGTTCCTATGATAATGCCAATGTCAGTACATTCATAATGTAGTAGTTATCCTATAATATAATCACTATGATACCACCATGCATATTTATCACAAACAAAAAACTATCACCTCACCACTTTCCACCTTTGTCATTAGCACAGTTTCCATTTGGATTCTTCATGAAAAACCATTGACCATTCGGGCCTAGGATAAGACCAGAAATTGGCTGCGAAAATTCCATATTGTCCATTTCATAAAGTGGTAGTTGAGTAAGATTCTTCTCTTGAACAAACCTCGAAACATCAGCTGCCACTGCTGCCCAGCCCCAATCATCTCCAAGAATTGCTCCACACTCTTCAACTAAATTCCATGCCGTACTCAATTCCATGAAAGTCTCATCTACTTCATGTGCCGAATCAAGATAGATCATACTGGGCGACTCCTGGATACGCTTTTCTGCCTTAAGCCGAATTAATAGCTTCATTCCAACTATTCCTGATGCCACTATTGGGACGATCATGTCCTGATGACCCTTGTCTAAAACATTGGCCATGAATGTGTCAAATATCCTTGGTCGGCCATCAAGACCTGTGGCTAAAAAATCATGCCCCGCAACCTTTTCATTATTCCATGCCCACATATTCACATCGCCCGAGAATGGATCCACACAGACAATTGACGTCATGTTCCAATTGGCATACTTTGTTTTTAACAATTCTGCCAACCTCGTGATACTCCCAGCCTTGAATGAACCAACTTCGACGTAAAATTTCAATTCGCCGTGATTTGGCTTGACATACTTTGTCCATATGTACTCAAAGAAATCCGTACGGAAATTTGTATGTGGATACGTCCAGTCCGGTTGAGCATCATGGGCGAGACCAGAAAACGGATCCAAGTCTTTGAATAGTGTTGCGATGAGCTGTTCATTGACATGTGCCTCTGTACGCTTAATTGGGTTTGGGTGGTGGGTAGCTGTCACCTCCACCGTGACTGCATTGGGTGTGTCCTCCACCGCTAGCGGATGATGTTGATTAGGTGAAGGCTCAACACTTACAACATCACCTCGGAGGCCAGCACTAGAGCGGCGAAATGATACAATTGCCATACAAAAAATGCTGAGCAACGTCACCACTGCATAAACGCATTGGCGGAGACCGCCGTGCTGGTGTGTCGATTTCTTCTGAACAAAGACCATGGTCGAGGTCAATATACCTACTTGTCGGTGAGGGACAGACCGAGGAGACCCACAGCGAGAAGGGAGAGATGATGTCGAATTGGGGCGGCCAACTAATAGAATTTTCCGTCTCAAATCGTGCTGGTGTCCAGGCAGGGATGGAGCTGGTGTTTTTAATTGTTGCTTGTGTCCATTGTCCATATGCAAACATGTAGCACAACTCTTAACAATTGAAG
>Ga0247831_1008484_pt1 | contig 10825 bp, 13 predicted proteins | sample LaCruzMarch2015__9_FD_192406 | JGI IMG/M metagenome (GOLD analysis project Ga0247831, IMG submission 192406) | Freshwater microbial communities from meromictic Lake La Cruz, Castile-La Mancha, Spain - LaCruzMarch2015_1m | ecosystem: Environmental > Aquatic > Freshwater > Lake | place: Spain...
GCGGCACTGCAAATCCAACGCCCGACCAACCGTAACATTGTGTAGGTAATTTGTTTTGTTACAAGTAAGCACTAAACAACACGCAACACTTAAAACGAAGGAACATGCATTTAGCTTTTGTACATAATTTTACCAACGCACTTTGTAGCACACTTGCAAGGCACATAAAGGCTTTGCACAAAGACAACCTTGCTAAAGAGCTACAAAGCCACGCTATATTATTTAATATTATTCAACTTATTCAAAAGCCAAAATCGAAACACAAGAAAGTCAGAAAGCAAAGCTCAAAAAAGATAATTCAGTTCTGCATCTCACAAATAGAAAGTACTTTAGACAAACCCCCATAGTGACAATCTAAATTGAATATTTCAATGAATAACCTACAAAAAATTTTATACAAAACAAACTTTATTCAATAATTTTAAACAAAATTCATAAACATGAAAAACTTACTATTCGCAATCTCTTTGATAACAACAGCTTTGTTAAGCAAAGCACAACCAGTTCCAGAATTCACTGGTGGCTGTTCTGATTTATTTTTCTCAGAACTTACTTTTGGAAAAAATCCTAATGGGAATATTTGGGATTTGAACTATGCAATTGAAATTTACAACCCAACGCAGTCAACAGTTAGCTTAAATAACTATCGTTTAAAACTAACAAACGGTATTGGAAATACTGTTTACTTAAATCTTTCAGGAAGCATACCTACTGGAGATGTACATGTTGTAGCAAATTCTTCTTCAGATCAAAATTTACAGTCAATGGCTGATGAACTATTTGGAGGATTAGATTTTGAAACAACCGTAATTCTTGAATTAGAAAATAATGGTGTTACTATCGATAAAATTGGGCAGAATGGAACACCAACGCCTGGTTCAATTGATATAGTACAATTAATAGCTGACCCATACACATATTTAGCTTCATTTCATTTAGATTTAAATGACTACAAGAATGTTGACATTAGGAGAAGCATGTTTGTAAACAAAGGTAACCCAACTTTTAATTCTGCAACAGATGTTATTGGCAAATGGGGTTATTTTCTAAATGTAGATAGAACAAATATTGGAATACACACTAGTGTTTGCAAACCAACAGCAGACCCAATAGTAGGCTTTGTTAAACTTAAAGATACAATTTACCATAATCCTGCTCATGGACAAATTCAGTGCCCTATGACTTTGAATATTGTTGGTGGAACTATTCAGTTTGGCAGTACAATTGAGCACCAACTAGTGGGTGGTCCTTCTAATTGGGGAACATCTACTCCAAGTACTGATGGGCACTTCACTTTCGACCCATTAGCAAGTTCTTGGGGTAACTGTATTTATTTTAATGGACCTTGTGGATTTGCCAGATCAGCACAGTCACAAACTAGACCAAGCACATGGACATTGGTAAAATTAAATGCTCCAAATGGAGGATTTATACCTGATGTTAACGGAACTGATGTGACTCGAATTGATATTAGACAATGGACACCTGCTGGATTAGTAAATATTAATGTGAGCGATGATATCCAAATTTATCCAACTGTAACAGATGAAAATATTTATATAGATTCCAAGGTTAAAACAAGTATAAACATTTATTCATCTGATGGTAAATTATTAAATACATATAGCTATAATATTGGTAGTTCAGAAATTTTTACATCACACTTAGCAACTGGAAATTATCTAATGCATGTAACAGACGAAAACCATAACACATTTTATACAAAGTTTACTAAACAATAAATTCATTACCATAGGGATTTGCAAAAGCAAATCCCTATTATTTTTCTACTTATGAAACTAACACTCTTATTTGTTATTTTAGCAATAACAGCAAATGCACAAACTAATACTATTTCTGTAAACACCTACTCATTGAATTCGAGTAATCAAAATATTTATAGACTAGACAGCCTTTCAAATATCCAATCGAAAGAGCGGCAACTTCAATTCACAATTGGGTATTACCGTAAAGTTAAAAACAACATATCAGCAAACTTGCAATTTGGGTTATTCAACTCACCTTATGAAGCCAAAAGAAGGGCAAATGTTGATGATGATAATTCATACTTTCTTGATAGTATCGATAATGTTTCAAAGTCAGTTTTTTTACGACTTGGAATCGGAAAAATAACTAATCATAACAAATATTTCTTTATTACTTCTATAAACCTACCAATTAAGTATACATACAAAACCGAATATTATTACCGAAGTAATTATTACCTGAATGATAACTCATTTTATAATTCTCAAATTACTTCAGAGAAATACCCTAAATCAATTGAAACGGGTTTGATATTATCTCAATCTATTGGATATAAGATACTAAATTCATTATCAGTAAGTGTAGAGTTAAATACTGGCTTAAATTTAAACTTTGTAAATGGAACTAGATACTACAGCAAAATAGAAACAGTTGCTAATGGAACTCAAACAACAAAAGAACAAACAATCAAATACAAAAACTCATATTCATCTTCAATAGTTTTTTACCCAATTATTTCGCTTAATTATCACTTTTAAATTAAATGACAATTAAATAAACTATCCTGTTGTCAACCAAAGTATTTATAAGCAAAACACAATAGCATAATAATTCTATTCAAACTAATAAGCTTTTTTCGCCCTTGTTGTTATCGAATTATAGGCATCGCAACAGCCAAATAATGTTCATGTCCCTGATGCATAGCCTTGATGTAAGCAAGCGCCGTGCGCTGCTAACAGCAAGAAGTAGTTGAATAAAGAATGCGTGCTTGGCTCCAAATTAGCCCTTTTTAGTATCGAAGTTTAGCCAGTGAAGCAGAGGGTACCAACAAGCACAATGCTAGGCAAGTTTGTTTAATACGATGGTTTTATTTTTAATATGCATTTATAAATGCGAAGTATAAATATTTGAAAAATGGTTTGTTTTTTTGAACTTAATGTGTCGTTGGACAAGCATGCAAATAAAGACGAATTTCATTAGAATTACAAACAACCGAATAGCTACTCAGCTTAGATTGTGCTTAGGCAGTTTTAGGTGCCGTCCTTTCGCCTTAGTATTTGTTTTAATTTTTTAGGATTCTGCCGATTGTCCCAAAAACTTGTTATGAATACTATACTATTAATACATTTAAAATAGAGACTAAAAGTACCCATTACGCATACTCTGTTATTACGATGTTCTGTTAATCTATAAGAATCAGGTCGGATTGCAATTTGCTCAACATATTCATCCACCAATTGTAATATTTTGTTTGGATATTCTGCCGATTTGTTTCTTTCTAACCAGTAATCAAGTATTAGTTGTAGTTGTTTATCTGCAGTAGCTGTCCAGATTATTTTCCTTTCAACCATGCTTGTTTCTGTTTCATAAGTTCTTTATGCGTCACAACATTGCCATTTTCAATATCTAAATCACTTAAATCCAGCATCAATTTCTGTTCTTTAGAGAGTTTGACAACATTATCATTATATTCCTTGTTGTCAACTAAATAATTGATCGCATTTAAATAGTCTTTATCGCTAATACAAAGTACTTTTTCTATGATTTCGTTGCGAAGAGAATCTGCTTTAGTCATGATCAGTATTAATTTTCAGCTAAATTAAACAATCTATTGGTAGAAATACCAATATTGGTTAAAAACGCATTTAAACTCGAAGGAAAAATGCTCGAAGAGAAATGATGGATAATAAATTGTTGAACTAAAAAGAATACCCTAATCTTTCACTACAGTTCCTAAAGCACCGCCGCAAACGATTTCTTTCAAATTGCCCGATGTATTCATATCAAATACAACAATAGGCATTTTGTTTTCTTGGCACAATGTAAAAGCTGTCATATCCATCACCTTAAGGTTTTTAGATATGGCATCAGCAAAGGTCAAGGTGTCAAATTTGACTGCATTTGGATTTTTTTCAGGGTCGCTGTCATAGATACCATCTACACGAGTTCCTTTAAGAATTGCATCTGCATTGATTTCGACTGCGCGCAATGAGCCAGCTGTGTCTGTGGTAAAATAAGGATTACCTGTTCCTGCACCAAATATAACCACACGGCCTTTTTCCAAATGACGTATCGCTCTGCGACGGATAAAGGGTTCAGCTACTTGATCCATTTTGATGGCGCTTTGCAAGCGAGTTTGAACACCCACTTTCTCAAGCATACTCTGCATAGCTATACCATTGATAACGGTTGCTAACATGCCCATATAATCGCCTTGTGCACGTTCGATGCCAGTTTCTTTTTCATTCATGCCTCTGTAAATGTTGCCACCGCCAATGACTAAAGCTACTTGTACCCCCATATCTATGATAGATTTGATGTCGTGCGCATATTGGGCCAACATGTTGGGATCCATGCCATAGGATTTGTCGCCCATGAGGCTTTCGCCCGATAATTTAAGCAGAATGCGTTTGTATTTCGGAGTCATGAAATGAAGTAATTTTTGCAAAGATAATTTTCAAACCTTCATTATGCGAATAAGCGATATGTTTTATTTCAAATGGAGTAGAATATTTTACATCGGTATTATACCAACAATGTGTTGACATATGCAAAAATATCTTCGGCAACAACGGCCATATCACGATTTCCATCAATGTTTACAACGTTTTCCTGCCCAGCCAATTTTTCAAAAGCAGTGAGGTAATTGCTTCGAATGGCTTTGAGTAAATCCAAGGTTTCAAACAATTCGATATTGGCCCGCGATTTTTTAATACGTTCAATACATATTTCAGGGGATACGTCTACAAAAATAGTTGCGGTAGGACGAAGTAAATCGGCACTCATACTATTGGCCGCTATAACCCAGTCCATATCCATATGGGTAGCATGGTAAGCGTAGGATGAAAAGTAATATCGGTCTGTAATGACATGATAGCCTTCCTTCATTTTTTGAAGTAAACCTTTTACTTCGTCGAGAATATGATCGAGTCGGTCAGCCACAAACAATCCAGCCAAGGTTTTATGGTCTGCTTTGCGTTCACCTTTGAGGATACGACGTATCAATTGACCTATCTCGCTATCCGTAGGCTCACAGGTAGTATATGTTTTAAGATTGAGTTGCTGAAGCTTTTCGCTGAGCAAACGAGAATGGGTGCTTTTGCCACTTCCGTCTATTCCTTCAAAGGCAATAAAAAGTTGTTTCGTTGGGTTCATATCGTAGTACAAATGTAAACGAAGTAATGAGAATTATGCACCGAATTGATTTTCTTTCCATACCGTACTGCCATCGCCGAAGATTTCTTTACCCCAAATGGCTACTTCTTTCTTGATGCGCTCTACGATTTCTTCGCAGGCATCTATTGCATCTTTGCGGTGTTGGGAGGAGGTAAATACAAACAAAGATATTTCTCCAGCTTTTACGTTGCCCAAACTATGATAGATATGCATACAAGTCAATTTGTATTTTGCAAATGCATCTTCCCTTATGGTATGCATGGTGGCGTTGGCCATATCTTCATAGCATGTATATTCTATAGCTTGTACTTCTTTACCATCTATGATATCATTTCGAATTTGACCTAGAAAAATACTGTGCGCACCGATATTTTTTTTGACACTATGATGTGCAATGCTTTCTGCTATAAAGTTAGGCGATATGGCACCTTGAATAAATATATTTTTAATTTTTTTTTCGCTCATGGTCGTGTAGTTTATGATAGCCATTTCAGCAGGCCTCCTTTCAGGTGAAAGACGTGTTCAAAGTTACATTCATCTTTTAAATATTCAAGTGCAGTTTGGCTTCGTATACCTGCATGGCAAAACAATAAAATGCTTTTTGATTTATCCAATAGATCTACCGAATCAGGTAAATCTGACAAGGGAATTTGTATCGTTTCAAATTCATGCCAATGAGGTAGTTCATTCGGGTTTCGAACATCAATTAGCAATGCATTTCCTTCCTTTATTTTTTCAATAAATGTGGTCATGTCAAGGTCTTCCTGCTCGCTTGAGTTTGCGCAACTTGTTTCATCGATTTCATATGAAGTTGTAAGCAATGTATCTAAATCAATGGGTTGTAAGTCATTGTTTTTTGCAATGCGTAAACGCAATTGGGTATGATGCATAAAATCGTAGGTCAATAAGGTATTGTACAATAGACCTTGCTGTTGTGTTATCCATTTTATACATTCTAAAGCTTGCATAGTGCCAATGATACCAGGAAGCATACCTAGGGTTCCCGCATCTTGACAAGATGGATGATCAAGTTGATTCGGTTGAGTCGGAAATAAATCACGCAGTGTCGTTCGCACTTCACCATGATTAAACACGGCAAGTTGTCCTTGGTATTGATATAAAGCGCCAAAAATAAAAGGCTTATTGAGCAACACACAGACATCATTAATCAAGTATCGCGCACTAAATCGATCCGTGCAATCCAGAACAATATCGTAAGATGATATGATGTCTATTGCGTTGGTTTTGGAAATAAATTCGGGATATGTTTCGAAAAGGATATGAGGGTGTATATGCTTTACTTTTTCCAAGGCTGCTGTCACTTTTTGTTGACCAACATCATGAGACGTAAATAATATTTGACGATGCAAATTATGAATAGCAACTGTATCGCCATCTACAAGCCCAATGCGACCCACACCTGCCGCTACAAGATATTGCAATGCAGGACAACCTAAGCCTCCAAGTCCGACGATGAGTACACTCGAAGACATAATTTTTTGTTGCGCTTCAATGCCGAAATGTGACAAACTAATTTGTCTTTCAAACCGTGTATGGATGTCTTGTATCGTCATAGGTTAACCGCCCGAAAAAGGAGGTAGCAAAGCTATTTCACTTTCTGGATGGATAGCAGTATTGGTATGGATTATTTTTTGGTCAATGGCTATTGCAAATTCTTTTGTGGCAAGCAAAGGATATTTTTGACTGAGTTGGTGTTTCAATGTGTCTGTATCTGTCACATGGTGTAATTCTATTCTTGAGGTGTTGGTTGTATCGACTAATGCGCCATACAACTGTATACTTATTTTGTCAACCATAGTTCTGCGTTTCGGAATTCTTCAGGTGTATTTAAGTTTGAAAACAAACGAGGATTATGTCGTTGCAATTCATTTCCATCCACAAATTTAGCGTTAAAATGAGAAATCAATTCACTCATTTTATAGGTGTGTTCAAGGAGCAATTGTCGCCACATTGATTGGCATTCTTTTTTGTAAACTCCAAACATTGCTTCTGGATAATTATTTAGCATTGGGATGGTAATGGCGTGTTGTACAGATTGTGCTATCATATACTCAATTGAGTTTACATCTACAAAGGGCATGTCACAACTCACAACCATATTTAGTTGGCTTGAAGTATGATGGAGTAAAGCATCTATACCGCCTGCAGGTCCAGCATTGGTGATTGTATCTGCAAGTAGTGGAACATTTAATTGAGCATAATCCTGATTGGAGGTAATAATAAAAACAGTATCGCAAACTTTACGGCACGTTTCTAAAATATGTTCAATCACTTTTTGATGACCTAATGTAAGCAAACCTTTGTCTACACCCATTCTTGAGCTTTTGCCTCCGGCCAAAATATATATGGATAATTGGTCTATCAAAGTAATATTAATTTTAATGATGCTATTAATAATGCAACTGCAAGTAAGGACTTAATGAGTTTATTGTTTGCATATCGTGCGCCCCAATACGAACCAATCAAACCACCAACAGCAGCTATGATGATCATGCCGAACATGCCAGGTGAAATCGTTAAGCCTTTGGACAGTTGAGCAGTCAAGCCTGAAACCGAATTGACAAAAATAAACAATGCACTAATCCCAGCGGTGGTTTTGGCATTGGTCCAACCGAGCAAAAGCAACAATGGTGACAACAGAATTCCTCCTCCAATACCTATGAGTCCCGAAAGAAATCCAATACTTGCGCCAATAATTAGGAGTAAAGGAATTGAATAGTTTTGTTCTTTGGTTGATGCTTTGAATTCAAATAATAATCGAAGTGCAGTTACTGCAAGCAGAACACCCAATATTTTTTTGTAAAGAACATCGTCCAATTGCATGCGACCTCCGATGAATGCCAATGGAATAGAAGCTAGAATTAACCAGCCAAACAATTTGGCATTAAAATGACCTTGTCTATAAAATTGTATAAAAGCAATCAATGAAACGATACAATTCAGAACCAAAGCAACGGGTTTAGATACAGTTTGGCTTATGCCCAAAATACCCATCAATGCCAAGTAGCCGCTTGCGCCTCCATGTCCTACAGAGGAATAGAGTAGGGCAACGACAAACAACATTATGTATAGAATGAGCGAGTATTCCATTGGTTCGGATTCGAATTTAGTGTAACAAATGGACTTTGACCCAATCGCCTTGTTTGAAAATTTCTGTTTGCTCATCTAGTTCAACTATAGCATTGGCTAGCGCAAAGGTGTTCATTTTGTAAGATTCTTGATGGCCCAATATTTCGACACCTTCTTCGTTGATATATGATTTTACAAAATGAGTTAATCCTGCTTTTTTGGTATAATCGTTTGTGAGTTTTGCAGTAATAACTTGTAATCCAATTTGAGTTTGCCCCATCATCTTTTGCAATGCAGGCAACACATACATGTAAAAACAAGTCATGGTAGAAGCAGGGTTTCCAGGTAGACCAAAAATCAGTTGTTGATCCTTTTGTCCCATATAAAAAGGCTTACCGGGTTTTTGTTTTACTTTATGTAGGAGTTGTGATACACCACATTGTGCAAGGCAAGGAGCAACAAAGTCATAATCGCCAACAGAAACACCACCCGTTAAAATGAGGATATCTGATTGATTCAAAGCCAATTGAATTTGTTTGATCAAATCAGATTCGATATCATCGCAATGAGCTATTGAGATGACTTGAATATCAAAGTTTTCTAAGGCATGTATTAATCCAATCGAATTACTTTCATACACTTGTCCTTGCAATAATTCGTTTCCAGTGGGTATCAATTCTTTTCCAGTGTTGATGATGCTAACAGTTGGTTTTGAAAAAACAGTCACTTCGGTGATGCCTAATCCGGCTAAAAAACTCGAGAACATAGGTTTAAGTGTATTCCCAACACGCGCTACTTGAGTTCCAATTTTTGTTTGCGAACCTTTTGGACGCACATTGCTACCGCATAGGAGGTGTTGATCTTCGATGTGGATTTGATTTTCAGATCGTATCACTTTTTCTTGCATGACTACAGTATCCGCACCTTGTGGTATTTTTGAACCTGTAAAAATTCGAATTGTTTCGCCAGCATTTATTGATAATGCTGTGGAAGTATCTCCAGCTTGTTGCTCGCCAACAATTGTAAATGTGTCAAATTTTCCCAAATCTTCATATCGGAGAGCATATCCATCCATGGCCGATTGTTCAAATGAAGGGAAATCAATCGGAGAAAAAATAGCTTCAGCTAAATTGTATCCATTCGCCTCCGTCAGGGGAATTTGTATAGGTTTCGTTTTAAGTTCGAGGAGGTCAATATAATTTCGAGTTTCTTGGACACTTTTCATTGAAATGGGGCTTTTTTAAAAAATCAGCACGACAAAGCAAAAATATTTTATTATTTCCGTATAATTGTGGTAATTTTAAACAATCAAATTACTTGAATATGGTTAATTCTACTCAGACTTCTTTTTTGCAAAAATGGACTTCGTTACTTTTGGTTCTGACTCTATTGGTTGGATTCCAAGCTAAAGCCCAAACAATTACAACAGGTAATTTGCCTCAAAGCTCATTCTGCCCATGCAATACCTATCAAGTTAACTTTACAAGTACAGGAGCTTTTAATCCAGGAAACAACTATACTGCAGAGCTTTCCAATGCTGCAGGTAGCTTTGCTTCGCCTGTGGTCGTAGGTTCTATTTCGAGTTCAGCTAATAGCGGAACTATTGCTGCAACTATACCTTGCAATACACCCAATGGTACACAATATCGTATACGTGTAGTGAGTGATAATCCAGTGACTATTGGTACAGATAATGGATCAAACATGACTATTATTTCTAATCCGAATGCACCATTGTCAGTGACGTCTAATCCTGCTGGATTATGCGATCCAGGCGGCACGGTTCAATTGAGTGCTATTTCATTAGGTAATTCTATCAATTGGTATAGTGCAGCTGTGGGAGGAAATTACTTAGGCAATTCGCCAAGTGCAACAGGTTTTCCTTCAAGTTTAACATCTACTACAACTTATTATGCTGAAGCATTAGTGGGTGGAATCGCAGTATCTGGTAGTTCTACTTTCGGATTCACTGGTAATATGCAAACTTTTATAGTTCCTCCTGGAATTACTTCAGTTCAAATAGAATGCTATGGTGGTCAAGGTTCTGCTGCATTAAGCGCAGCGCCTGGATTAGGTGGTTTGGGTGCGTATGCATCTGGCAACTTAACGGTAACACCTGGTCAAGTGTTAAATATATTTGTAGGTGGTCAAGGTAGTATACCTGCAGGCGGATACAATGGTGGCGGTAACGGCGGCGATGCAAGTGCAGGCGGCGGCGGTGGTGCTACTGATGTTCGTGTAGGTGGTATTACTTTAGGCAATCGTGTTATAGTAGCAGGCGGCGGTGGCGGCGGTGGAACTAGTTCTGACGGTTGTCCGGGTGTTTTTATGGGCGGAAATGGTGGCGTTGGTGGCGGTGGAGCTGGTATGGATGGCATGAACAGCCCTTCGGGTGGCGGTGGATTTGGCGGAAATGTAGGTATTGGCGGTGCTCCTGGTATGGGATGTGCTAACTTTATGGGTACACCAGGTACTGTTCCTAATGGTGGTGACGGAATGACCATTGGTTGTTCTAACGTTCCAGGCGGCGGCGGCGGCGGCGGTGGCTATTTAGTTGGCGGCGGCGGTGGCG
>Ga0247831_1008487_pt1 | contig 10820 bp, 12 predicted proteins | sample LaCruzMarch2015__9_FD_192406 | JGI IMG/M metagenome (GOLD analysis project Ga0247831, IMG submission 192406) | Freshwater microbial communities from meromictic Lake La Cruz, Castile-La Mancha, Spain - LaCruzMarch2015_1m | ecosystem: Environmental > Aquatic > Freshwater > Lake | place: Spain...
CGACTCAGCAAAACACCTTTGAGTATTTTAGATATAGAGAAATTCAATGAACCAACTCTTTACCCAAATCCTACTTCTGATTTTATTTCTATTGAATCAAAAAATGAAATATTATCAATCCAACTATTTGACATCAACGTTAGAATTATAAGTAACATAACACCAAACCTTACTCATATTCCTGTCTCCCAATTAAATATGGGAGTCTATTTTATCCAAATCAAAACTACAAAAGATAAACATAGTTTTTCCTTTTTAAAAAATTAAATACAATTAAAAACAATAAAAAAATTTGTAATGCCAATAAGCATAGTTAAATAGATTTTTTTATACTTTTTTAGTTTTATACAAAATTATTCTAATTATTGTATTAATTAATAATTCAATAAAGAAAGTCCATATCGACTAAATCCTCAAACATTACTTTTATTTGTATAAATAACAACACAAAAGAAGGAATTTATTGTTATTTTATACTTTGCGACAAGCGACTAATTTATTTTTATTTCGTGGCATACTATTTGATATTTTCTGCAATATAATATGACTCCTAAGTATAATGTGTTAGTCGCTGTAAGCGAATTGATTATAAGGAGAATACTAGACAACCGGAACCATTTGATACAGAATGTTTTTTTTGTGGTTAATATATTGGAAACCATCCAAATCATCAAAGATTACAATATAGATATCGCCATTCTAGACCTAGATATTCCAGATGCTGAGGCGTTCAAAATATTAAGGCATCTTGAGATTCACTCCAAATTCGATACAGAAATCGTCATTTTGAACCACCAAAACGAAAGCTACTACCTCCAAAACAAAAAAATCAAAATCATTCACAAACCACTCAATATCTTCGAGTTGAAAAATTTAATCATTACAACAACTCATATTCTAGAGGCTAGAAACAATACTAATTAGCATGTTTGGATTTTGTTTAAAATTGGCACTTACTTTATCCATCTTTACATTTTAATGTAAAATATGGTCACCCTAAATAACATTGTATTGCAATTTATTAAAGATTTATTTGAAGATTTATTTAAATATTTTTTCACAACCATAACCATCTTGTATTAAATAATATAATTCTTGGGCATATTTTTCTGCCTTACACTTTGCTTCTAAATACCCATCTCGATACTGAAATTCCTGATACTTAAAATCATGAAACAACTGAATCCTAGCAGCACAACCACAAAAAAGCATACCCCTTCTTAATCTGTACCATTGAATTATTTTAAGCATATAATCGCGGGGGCCTTTCAGTTCCTCAAGAAAATTATCATTTTGTAAAATCATTTCAATTTTCGGTAAATTCATGATTGAATCTAAAGGTAGCTGCTGAACTGTTTTTATGAAATAGTTCACAACTTTGGGTTTTATTTCATACATAGTATCCAAAACTGGATACTCATCTTGATAATGAAATGACCAATTTTCATTGAATTTGTATTTCCATGTTTGCAATTTCCCATTTCGTAATTTCAATGTAATCCCTTCTATAATATAGCCCCCACATAATATTTGTAATTGAATGATAATATCCGATTTTTGAATAGGAAATATCTTGTCATAACAAATAGTATGAATTATTTTCCATCGTGAAGGTGGTTTTCTTGATTTAACTGGATTGGACTTATCTTTCGAATAAGTTCCCAATTTATTGCAGTTAAGGAATAAAAGACAAACAAATAACATAGCGCACTTTACAACACCACTAGGATAAATTTGACCTGCTTTTATTTTCATACTGCAAAAATTAAAATAATTCAACTTAATATTAAGAATGCTCTTGAATGTATTTAAAGTAAGGAATAAATTCCAAGTATGACCTGACTATTACTTTCAAAAAAGCAAAACAACTTGTCTCAAAATTACTCAAAATAAGTTTAAATTTATTTTAAAAAACCTAACATTTAGTGTTCATATATTTTTAGAGAACCAATATTTAAATCTCAAGCTATTGTCCATACATCCATCATAATGATTTCACCAATACTTAGTTTTTTACTACATAACACTCTTATATCTCACTTCATATCTTAAATACTCACATCTCCAATCTCACATCTCCTATCTCATATCTCGTCTCTCTCTCTTATATTTGCAATTCTTAAACTCAATTTGACAATGATATTTGAAGGGCAAACAGGCTTTTACAGCGGTAAAGTGCGCAATGTGCATACAATAAACGACAATGTATTGGTTATGGTCGCAAGCGATCGTATATCAGCTTTTGATGTAATTTTACCGAGGCCTATCCCATACAAAGGACAAGTATTAAACCAAATAGCAGCTCTTTTTTTAGACGCAACACGCGATATCGTACCCAATTGGGTATTGGACGTACCACTTCCACACGTAACAATTGGTCGTAAATGCGAAACCTTGCCTGTAGAAATGGTTATCCGTGGAAACTTGACTGGCCATGCATGGCGAACATACAAAAGTGGCTTGCGTATGCTATGCGGTGTAGCATTACCCGAAGGGATGAAAGAAAATGATTTTTTTGATTCCCCAATAATTACACCATCTACAAAAGCCCACGAAGGGCATGATGAAGATATTTCGCGTGAAGAAATCATAGCTCGAGGTTTGGTATCTGAAGCTGATTATGCTGAAGTAGAACGAATAACCCAAGCATTATTTGCCCGTGGCAAAGCTCTCTCAGCAGAGCGCGGACTTATTCTTGTAGATACCAAATATGAATTTGGCAAAATAGGAGATACAATTTACTTAATCGACGAAATACATACTCCAGATAGTTCTCGCTACATTTATGCAGATGGATATTCAGAAAGACAAGCAAATGGCGAAGCCCAAAAACAACTCTCAAAAGAATTTGTCCGCGAATGGCTGATAGATCACGATTTTATGGGCAAAGAAGGTCAGCAGGTGCCCGAAATGACCGATGAGTTTGTACAACTAGTTTCGGATCGTTATATTGAATTATTTGAAAAAATAACGGGACAAGGATTTGTGAAACAATCTGTTAGCGAAGATGAGATTCTTAAGCGCGTTAATGAGAGCTTGAAGAAGTTTGATTTTTAATCTATACTATTTTTACGATACATTAAAGCCGAAGTTTCAAATTTCAGCTTTATTTTTGTCACATGACAAAATTGGACATTCTTCAACAAAAAATAGAAGACGCAAAGAAAGGTGGTGGCGAAAAACGTATAGAAGCACAGCACAAGAAAGGAAAATTGACTGCGCGTGAGCGTATCGACATCTTACTGGATGCAGGTTCTTTTGAAGAAATTGGAATGTTTGTTACTCATCGCAGTACCGACTTTGGTATGGAAAAAGAGCAATACCTTGGCGATGGTGTGGTAACTGGTTATGGTACCATCAATGGTCGTTTGGTCTATGTTTTTTCTCAAGACTTTACTGTCTTTGGAGGAAGTTTGAGTGAAACGCATGCTGAAAAAATTTGCAAAATCATGGACCTCGCGCTTGAAAATGGCGCGCCTGTTATTGGCTTAAACGATAGTGGCGGTGCACGTATACAAGAAGGCGTGGTAAGCCTTGGAGGCTATGCCGACATATTTTATCGCAACACGCGTGCTTCTGGTGTTATACCACAGCTTTCAGCCATCATGGGACCTTGTGCTGGTGGAGCTGTATATAGTCCAGCCATTACAGATTTCATATTGATGGTAGAACATACCAGTTATATGTTTGTCACAGGACCGAATGTAGTCAAAACTGTTACACACGAAGAAGTCAGTAGCGAAGAATTAGGCGGAGCAGACACACATGCCAGCAAATCGGGTGTTACACATTTTGCTTGCTCGAATGAAGTAGAATGTATAGAACATATTAAAAAGCTATTGAGCTACATGCCTCAAAACTGCGAAGACGAAGCGCCAATATATCCTTATGAAACAGGCAATGAATTGCGCGAAAAATTAAACACACTTGTGCCTGAAAATTCGAACCAACCTTATGATATGCGCGAAATCATAGCAGAGGTATGTGATGAAGATAGTTTTTTGGAAGTTCATAAACAGTATGCAGAGAATATACTCGTTGGTTTTGCACGAATAGCTGGTAGAAGTATTGGCGTAGTCGCTAATCAACCCGCTGCAATGGCTGGCGTATTAGATATCAATTCAAGCAAAAAAGGCGCACGTTTTGTACGTTTTTGTGATGCATTCAATATACCTCTGTTAGTTTTAGTTGATGTACCTGGATTTTTGCCTGGTACAGATCAAGAATGGAATGGCATCATCACCAATGGCGCCAAATTATTGTATGCATTTTGCGAAGCTACAGTTCCAAAAATTACTGTCATAACTCGAAAAGCCTATGGTGGGGCTTACGATGTGATGAACTCCAAACATATTGGCGCTGATTTAAATTTTGCTTTCCCTAATTCTGAAATTGCAGTAATGGGCTCAAAAGGTGCAGCAGAAATCATTTTCAAAAAAGAAATAGATGCAGCAGAAAACCCTATTTCCAAACTTCAAGAAAAAGATGCTGAGTATGCTTCTAAATTTGCAAACCCATACGGTGCAGCTGCTCGCGGATTTATAGATGAAGTCATTAAACCTTCTGAAACTCGTATGAAACTGATTAAAGGGTTCACGATGCTACAAAACAAGGTCTGCGATATGCCAAGAAAAAAACATGGCAATATCCCTATGTAATTGAGTTCAAATAGACAAAAATCTAATACCTTTATCACACTATGATGAACGGTATAAAATCTATACTATCGTATATTTTAATCAACAATATTTTTATTGCGCTTTGCGCAGTAGGTCTTGCATACAATTCATCATACTTACTCCATAAAACACCGCATCCAATAGGATTTTATGGATTTATATTTTGCTCAACTTTGTTTGCTTACAATTTGTATTATCTTCAAAATAGTAATCATCCACATGCCCGTTACTTTTCTATCTTAGGTTTGGTTGGCGGTCTTTTATTGTATCTCCTTGAAAAAGATTCAATCCCATCATACGACTTAGCTGTTATTGCATTTTTTTCATCTCTATATATCCTTCCAGGATTTATAGGCTTTAAAAGCAATAGGTGGTATCTCATATTTAAACTTTTACTACTTGTTTTAGTTTGGACGAACACAAGTATTCTTTTACCTTCCCCACACATCGAATTGAATCCGACATTTTTACTTATTTATAGCAATCGATTTTTATTGATATGGAACTTGAGCATGCTTTTTTTTATCAAAGATGAAGTGCATAAATTTAAAAAAGGGATACTAGAAAAAAGCCTCATTATAACTTTACTATTTCAAATTATCAATAGTGTAATGGTTTTCAATTTGTATCAAACAACAATTGGTTTATTGTTCTTATTTATCAGTTTTGTCGTCGTATCAGCCTGTTATTATTTTACTAAAAATAAAAAAAGCCAACTTAATTATTTATTTTTCGTTGATGGTATTATGATTTTGGAAACTATCTTTGTCCTACTACTTTCACTTTCATTTCAAGAATAAATGAATCTAAACGATATACTTAGCACTCGATCCATCAACGATACTGGTTTTGACAACACCACCGGTAACACCTCAGGACGTGTACTTAATAAAAACGGCACTACCAACGTAATTAAAACAGGGCTCACTTATTTCAAACGTCTCAGTGTATTTCATACTTTGATTGAATTACGCACCATTTACTTTTTATTATTGGTCAATATAATTTTTATTTCAATCAATATTTTATTTGCAATTATTTATATGAGTTTAGGTCCCGAAGCATTGCATATGCCCACTTACAATTCAGATTTTGAACGTTTTTTGCATTGTTTCTTTTTTAGTACACAAACTATTACAACAGTAGGTTATGGTACTATAAGCCCAGTTACTCCATTAGCTAATTTCATCGCATCTTTCGAGTCCTTATTTGGATGGATTGCTTTCGCTGTGTTAACAGGTTTGATTTATGGACGTTTTTCAAAACCCAAAGCCTATTTATTGTTTAGCCAAAATGCCTTAATTGGCCCACATAAAAATGGGCAAGCATTGATGTTTAGAATGGCACCCTATAAAAACAATAATCTAACCGAAGCAGAAGTCTTGCTCAATGTATCATTTCGTATTCATCAAAATGACAAGGTTGTCAATAAATTCTTATCACTTAACACCGAAATATCAAAAATAAGTTCCATGTCACTCAATTGGACTGTAGTACATTTTATTGATGAATCAAGTCCATTGTATGGCATGTGTAAGGAAGATTTCGCCATCAACCAAACTGAAATTATGGTGTTCGTTAAAGCTTTTGACGAGCACTTTTCCAATGTAGTACAACAACGTACATCCTATTATGCCGAAGAAATTATACACGGAGCAAAATTTGTACAGATGTTTAGACAAAGCGATAATATGAAAACAACTGTACTCGAGCTTGATAAACTAGACGACTATACTTTAGTTTAAAATTACCAACAATGAAAAACAAAACCTACCTAGTTTTAATTGTTGTATTGCTTGGTTTAATCTACCTTGGTTACACTTCATTTACGCAGGAAAAAAGCACGCAACCTCAACCTAAAAGACCTACTCAAACTCGGAATGCCGAGGAGTCAAAACCCAAAAAATCACAAATTCCATCAAAAGCCCTTGAAACTTGGCAATATATTAAACAACATCATGAAGCACCTGAAGGGTATGTTGGTGGAAGAATATTTCAAAACCGTGAAAAAAAATTACCCAAAACTAATCCAAATGGTCAACTTGCACGTTATTTTGAATGGGATATACATCCAAAACGAAACGGACAAAACAGAGGTCCTGAGCGACTTGTGAGTCAAAATTACGAACGTGCATGGTATACGCCCGACCATTATAATACCTTTATACCAATCAAAGACTAAATCGCAATCCATGGCAAAAATCACAACATTGGAACAGCCCTTTTCTATTCAATCAGAAAGCGACATGTACCTAGCCTTTCTGGATGGTAAACATTGCCAAACCATAGAAGAATTTCATATTCAATTAGCCAAAGCATTAAAATTTCCAGATTATTATGGCCGAAACCTAGATGCCCTAGACGAAATGCTAAACGATTTAGATTGGATTCATGAACAAAAAATTTTACTCATCATATTTAGAAACCATCTATGGCTATCCAATGATGACGAAATAAAAACAAGGGTACTTGAAATTCTGAATGAAATGGATTCAAAATTAGTCGAAATCATATTAAAATAAAACTAAATACGACTGCAAACTGTGCTAAAAAACATACAATAATAAAAATTGCTCTACAAATGCGGTATTTTTTTTGATAAAAAAATTGTTTATCAATAAAAAACGATTACTTTTGCAGTCCCAAAATTTAAAGGTAAACTATGCCTACAATACAACAACTCGTAAGAAAAGGAAGAACTATTATTCGTGCAAAATCTAAGTCTCGTGCTTTAGATGCATGTCCACAACGCCGTGGCGTTTGCACTCGTGTGTATACAACTACACCTAAAAAACCAAACTCAGCGTTACGTAAAGTAGCAAAAGTGCGTTTGACAAATAAAATTGAGGTTATCGCCTATATTCCAGGTGAAGGACACAATTTACAAGAACACTCAATCGTTTTGATTCGTGGTGGTCGTGTGAAAGATTTGCCGGGTGTACGTTATCACATCGTTCGTGGTAGCCTTGATACTGCTGGTGTTAAAGACCGTAAGCAAAGCCGTAGTAAATATGGTACTAAACGCGAAAAAGCAAAAAAATAAGTTTAACAAAGAGTTGCCTACAGAGTAAAGTGGTAATACTTGAAAGACTGCCTGGCTATCTCGTACATTTTAAAAATTACAAGTCATGAGAAAACAACAACCCAAAAAAATCCCTTTAGCGCCGGATCCTAAATTCGGAGACGCATTAGTTACACGTTTTGTAAACTGTATGATGTGGGGTGGTAAAAAAAGTATTGCATTGAAAATATTTTACGATGCATTGGATAAAGTAGAAAAAAATGCTGGCGAACCTGGTTATGATGTATGGAAACGTGCAATGGCCAACGTAGCTCCAGGTGTGGAAGTAAAAAGCCGTCGTATTGGTGGTGCTACATTCCAAATTCCTACTGAAATCCGTGCAGACCGTAAGATTTCATTGACCATCAAATGGATGATCAAATATTCACGTGATCGTAACGGCCGTACAATGGCAGACAAATTGTCTAATGAAATTGTTGCAGCTGCAAAAGGTGAAGGTAATGCCGTGAAGAAAAAAGACGATACGCATCGTATGGCTGAAGCTAACAAAGCGTTCGCTCACTTCAGAGTTTAGTTTCAAACAACATATTTACAAAAAAGCCACTCAATTGAGTGGCTTTTTTATGCCTTTTATATTAAGTTTTTATACTTGAAAATATTAATCCATTTTTTCAGGTCTCATTTGAGGGAAAAACAACACATCTTGAATACTTGCTTCATTGGTCATCAACATCGCAAGACGATCGATTCCAAATCCTATTCCAGATGTTGGTGGCATACCATATTCTAATGCTCTTAAGAAGTCATAGTCTATAAACATAGCTTCATCATCGCCACGCTCCATCAATTGGCTTTGCTCTTCAAAACGAGCACGCTGATCAATTGGATCATTTAACTCGGTATAAGCATTGGCTATTTCTTTTCCATTCACCATCAACTCAAAACGCTCTACCAACCCTGGCTTACTGCGGTGTTTTTTAGTCAGTGGACTCATCTCTATTGGATAATCTATAATAAATGTCGGTTGTATGTAATGATGTTCGCATTTTTCGCCAAACAATTCATCAATTAATTTTCCTTTACCCATACTTGGTTCGACAGGAATATGCAATTGTTTGCAAACATCCCGCAACTCATTTTCATTCATAGCACTGACATCAAAACCTGTATGTTCTTGTATTGCATCATAGATACTGATACGTTTGTATGGTGCTTTAAATTCAATTTGTTGCTCCCCTACTGTAAGCAAGGTTTTACCATTTGATGCAATAGCTACTTTTTCTAACAATTGCTCCGTTGTCTCCATCATCCAGATATAATCTTTGTAGGCAACATAGAATTCCAATACAGTAAATTCTGGATTGTGAGTTCTATCCATACCTTCGTTTCTGAAATTGCGACTGAACTCATACACAAAATCAAAACCACCTACAACAAGGCGCTTTAAATACAACTCATTGGCAATACGTAAATACAACGGGATATCCAATGCATTATGATGCGTTACAAACGGACGAGCAGCTGCGCCTCCGGGAATGCTTTGTAATACAGGCGTGTCGACTTCTAAAGCCCCCATGCCATTTAAGTATTCACGTATACAATTCATCATTTTAGTTCGCTTTGCAAAAGTCTCGCGTACACGAGGATTGATAATCAAATCTGCATAACGTTGACGATAGCGAAACTCAGGATCAGTCACTTCGTCAAACACATTCCCTTCTTCATCACGTTTTACGACTGGCAAAGGCTTCAGACTTTTCGAAAGCAAGGTTACCTCTTTGGTATGAATACTTATTTCGCCTGTTTTGGTAGTAAACATATACCCTTTCACACCAATGATATCGCCTAAATCAGATTTTTTAACCACTTCATCAAACAACACTTTATTGTCTTCTTCTGGACAAATATCGTCTCGTTTGACATAACATTGTATGATGCCCATTGCATCTTGAATTTTAATAAAAAAAACTTTACCCTTATCGTTGATACTCATAATACGACCTGCAACCACGACATCAAATGATTCGTTATTATTATCGACATACTGCTTCTTTGCATCTTCGCTATAATGGGATACAGGAAACAATGGCGCTGGATAAGGATCTATACCAATACTTTGCAAATGTGCAAGTTTCTCTCTTCGAATAAGTTCTTGTTCTGATAATGACATGATAATATATTTTAAAAAATAAAGCTTTAAAGAAAAATAATTTTTAATCTTTTAAGTGAGCAAAAGTACTTTAAAAATTAATGTTTTTAAGCATAGGTTTATTGATTTAGTTTATAGAGAAAAAAGATGTTTAAAATTGTGATTTAGTATTCATGTCTTAATGCATCTTGATTTTTTACTGTTGACTCAAAAAAAATTACTAGCGAAACCCTTTTCAGATCAACTAGCTAAAACTTGGTCATGTTTTAAATAATTAGTCCAAATCAATCAATCCCCATATCAAATCTTGATTCTTTTTTTGCTTCGCCAAAATGAGTTCATGGATACTGGCTTTATGGTTTAAAAACTCATATTCATGTTCAAATATCAATACAAAACCAGCTTTAATTTGTTTTCCTTTAGATGTTTTAATCGAATCTGAAACAACTAATTTTGAAACAAATAACTTGGATTCATTTGATTTAATTTCAATTAATTCAGGTATACTTTTGTCTGAATTCTTTTCAAAAAATTGAAAATGATCATTGTAACCAAAATTATCATACCAACTATCTGACATTATCCAAAATTTCAAAGTCGTATCAGTATTGTTTCTAATTTCTGTTTTTAGTAAATATCCATTTATCTTTTTCTTGTTATTAATTTCAATAGTTTCGTTATCGTTAATTACCTTAAAATCCAAACAGATCTCTTTTTTCTGTGAAGTACATGACAGTAGCCCAAAAACTATCGAACACAAGAATATCCATTTTATGTTTTGTAAAATTGCCTTTTGTTTAAAAATCATAATTTTATGTACAAACTTACAAAGTACTTAAATAATTAATTGATTCTCCGCATTCTTACCTAATAAATTCTTGCCATAGCTAAAGTTAATCTATTAAATAATCTAGCCCCGAAGTATCTTCTGTTGAGCTTGTAGCAGAATTCATTGAGATAAAGTTGTATA
>Ga0247831_1008491_pt1 | contig 10817 bp, 8 predicted proteins | sample LaCruzMarch2015__9_FD_192406 | JGI IMG/M metagenome (GOLD analysis project Ga0247831, IMG submission 192406) | Freshwater microbial communities from meromictic Lake La Cruz, Castile-La Mancha, Spain - LaCruzMarch2015_1m | ecosystem: Environmental > Aquatic > Freshwater > Lake | place: Spain...
TATACATAGGATACCAGCCATTGTGCAGACGAAGGACATAATGGTGCTATCCACTATTGACCATATTTCATCTTCGGACCATGATGTCTTGATTTGTGCAATAGTAAGTAGTGTCGTCAAACTACGGAATGCAACTTTGACTGACAATATAAGGGATGGTAATAGTAGTAGCATATTGCAAATGACACATCGTACATCGAGTGATATTCCGAACACACCATCGGTCATACGTACTCTTCCTGGAAAGAGACTTATTTCGTACGCCAAATATAGCACATCAAATACATTGTATGGATTCCTGTTACCCAATTGGTTCCGGGCAGACATTTGTAACTGACGTGAATGTAATGTGAGCATTTGACTAACAGCACCAATACGTGCATGATGCTGCGTCACAATATTCCGTAGACCGGCATCGGACTGTCGGAACCGTTCAGTGAGTACACCTAATGCCATACTTCTAAATTCACACACATTGGTATCATGATGTATAAGATCCATTCGTTTTCCGACCCAATTACATCCCCAATCGGCATAACGACATTTTAGCCGGACATGTGGACATGATTTTTCATGTGACTTGATAGATCCTATACGTAGTGATATACCACATCCTCGTGTGGAACAGGCGACCGTATCAATGCAATTGTCGATTGCTTTACGTAGATCGCCATCGGCGATTATGGATTGGAGTGTAAATGGTGATCGACAATTGGGACATTTGACCGATAGTTGTTGATGAGACGCAGCCGAAGTGTCATTGGACGACCCGATGGAGGACTGATGAAGTACTCGACGTAGACAGGGATAGCAAAACCGACTAGTGCATGATACATTGCCACACCCAAATGGAGGTGGATAGGTGTCTTCCCCCGCCATATATTCGTAGCATATGGTGCATTCAAATTGCTTTAATCGCTCTTCCACCTCATGCCTATCGGTCTCCGCTTCATCATTATTATTTGAAGTAACAACTTCATTGATATCATCAGTGGCAGGAATACTTGTTTGGTCCGGCATAATTTGTGGTTCTAATGGTGGCAAAGGAGGTATTATCGGCCTAGTATTATGATTTGACGACAGCGATGACGGATGCACATGGCTGTGATGTTGTACATCATTGAGGGCAGACGTGTACCGAGCAGCATCAACGACGTTCATTTGTAAATTATTGCGTCGTAGCTGAACATGGAGACTGTACCGATTACTATTCGGTACATTAATTCTTCCGGTCGTATCATCATCACGATGGACGATGATTGGCGTCCATTGTGATGGCTCAGATGGGGTGCCGCCGCGAACCTCGCCCTCCTCCACCATCGTTCCCGATGGAGACTTCGCCTTTCGCTCCGCTTGGCGTGAGGAGTCGTCTGTCTGGCCGTCGCAATGATGGGGACATGGGCGTCGCGTTGTTGATCATCGTGCTTTCATCTCCGATGCATGTCATCGCGTTCTCTTTCTCGTCGTCACTATCATCATCATCGCTGTCCCGCCCTCACATCGTCGAGCGTATCATCATCAATGACAATGATCCTCCATCACTAAACGCCCGAACGTCAACGGCGAATACGACGAAGCGCAACACTCAAACAATGCATCTCATCTCACTCCCACCCACGGACAATGCGTACATATCTCCCGGCGAATCTCTCATCCGAGAATGTTGGAGATGGAAGGATGCCACGTTGGGCGATGGTCGGGATTACTTTCTTCCCAAGCCCAGAGCACTTAAGGATTTTCATTCCTTATTTGTGGGTATGGAAATTATTATTACCAATAACGAGGAGGTATCAATTGTTAGACCGCCATCTTCTTCGATGAGAGAATCGTCCAATGCTCGTAAGACGAGATTAAGTTTGCATGTGGACGATTCTATTGTCAATAATAATAATGACGGTGATGGCGGTAGTACAACCCTGAATGATAACAATGGTTGCGTTGAGAAAGGTAGAATACAAAGGTCATTCATTAATGAGGAACAACAAGGATTTGTCATCGAGGAATGCGTGGCGTTATCCAACTGTGCCAGACTTGATGTGATACTCGTCTTAAAGAGAGAGAAGAAACTGCAACACCAACAACAACAATGGCTAAACGAAGATATGACCGACTCTTCCCATGCCGCGCGGTATGCCGTGGCGTACAATCTCCAACAACAGGTTCAATCACGACGATCGAACAGCTCATCATCGCTTCTCGATCGTATTGGATTGACAACGTTGATGGATTTACCCGGAGCGATACGAAAAAAGAACAACGACAATTATTACGATGACGAAACCGAAACATTTTCCACAAATGAAAATGGGCAACGCCGTGCCAATGAAATACGTCAACTCGCCAACCGTTTATCAACGATGGAGGGAGCACGATCCATTAGTACGCATTTATCATTAGTCGCGAGTGGACTATCACCGCGTCCCAATCGTCCCGATCGGGAAGTACTATTCAGACCATACTCTTCAAGAGATGCACATATATTACTACAACTAAAACGAACAGTCGAGTTAGTATCGGCGTTGAACATGACGACAACAGAAAACGGTGGCGGTGGTGGTGGTGGTGGACGAGGTCGAATAAAAACGCTCCTCGATAGTGCTCTTACTGCAGGAAAGGCGTCAAGGAATGAACGTGTGGTTCCTGAAATTCGTAGACTTAAGGAGTTTGGCTCTAATGGCACCCCTCCGTCGGCATTGGCTAGAGTTGTCGCAGAGGTGAGCTTTAGTTTTGGACATGGTGCAGATCAACATGTTAAATTCACACACTAAATTTGATGTTTTCTTTATTGTCAGGCTGCAAGAGAAAAAGCAGTGGAAGTATCTGTAATAGAATGTGTCACGAAACTAGCAGCGATGGAGAAAGACACCACTGAGCAAATTGTACGATTAAGACGACGCGTGCATGAAATTGTTGTCAAACTGAGCAATGCCGGAGGTAGTAGTGATATTCTTTTGCAGAAAGAAGCAAACAAATACCTTCATAGACCGACGATGCAGCTGAGAGAAGGTAACTTCCTTTCTGAGGATGAGATTGATGAAATAGCTAGGATGGTCGAGGAAAACTTAATAAGTCTACTTACAAATTGATCCGTGATTTTACCTCTACGTCTCATCAGGATTGGCACACACATCTACTGATGAAATATCTGCAAATGCGATCCTGGTTGCGACGTACAACCCAAAAGAAATTACACAAATTATTGCGAGTGATATCTCTGTCCTGGAATATTTTCGATCCATCCTCTCATCTTCCTCGTCATACAGGTGCTCACCATCTTTCTGAATATTGTTGACACTGCTACTGCCGTCACGTAATGCCTTTTCCATGAGATATCTCCGTCGTTTATCCCGATGATCTGGATCTTTCTCATCAAATATAGACACTGTGAACTCACCGCTCTCTTCCAATGCCATACCAATTTTTACCTGTCTTACTTTGCTGTCATCATTATGTTCTAATCGGCAAAGGAGGAAATCAAATACACCCATGCATTGAAATATATCACCAGGACCAATCTGCTCCACTGCAATAACTGTCACACCAGGTTGTTTCACATCGGCCAATGTAAATGCGGCACTTCCTCTGGCTGGCAGGGGAGAGTCTTTCTCTAGAATGGGCACATAATACCCCCGATGACTGTCTTGATTGGTAGTAGGATTAATAATCTGACCTTTAGTGAACGGCACTACAGCCTCGCCACCAGCGTCATCACTGTCATGATGATTCACATTTATTATCGGACTGATCCATACCCCTATCGAGTGTGGTAAAACATCCATCATCATGGCATTCCGAAGCTCCCATAGAGGGACTAATCCCGACAGTAATGCTGCCTGTATGGCCAAACCTTGAGCAACGGCAGTCTCGGCAGAAATTGATGTGCATAATTCAGATGGGGTCGGAGCAGGAAATATACGACGGAGCATGGACCGTACAGTGGGTATGTGAGTCGAGCCACCAACTAGGACAACTTCGTGAATAATTGTTGAGTTCATTATTTGGTGGTGGTCTTCACGGCGCTGGAATGTTGATAGTGCATCCTGTACCACATTCTCAGCACGATCAACTATTGGTTGGATTACAGAACTAAATTCCTGTGTTGATATTGATATTGTCCTTCCTTGAAAAATAATAGACGCTTCGACTGTTCCAATATTACTCCTCGTTCCATCGTTACCACTTTTGTCATCTATACAACAACATAACTCCTCCTTGGCACGACGGCATTCGCTTATTAATCCTCGGCGTTCATTGACGTTCCATGTCAATTCACCGTTCTGACTCGTTGTAGCAGAAGTTGCTGGCGCATATAGTTTCCATACATAGCGAGCAAGTAATTCATCAACGTCATCACCTCCCAACCGACTATCACCGGCTGTGGCAACAACATGGAATCGAACATTGTCATCGTCCTCGGACGTAGTACCAAAATTTATCCTGGCGATTGTTACATCGGTGGTCCCACCACCCATATCAAAGACTAAAATATTCTTCTCCCCTGATGACGAGTCATTGGTGGAAGTTGTTGCGGTAGTAGCACCATCGTTATTCGAGTTATCACGAAGAGATAACGCCGGTGAAACGAATAGGCCATATGCCATCGCTGCAGCAGTTGATTCTGTCATTACGCTCACATGTCCACTAAATCCAGCTTTCGTTGCGGCATTCCGTATCGCAAACCTTTGTGCATGACTATAGTGTGCTGGTACTCCAATGACACAGTTGGGTATTGTTTGTGATGTACTGCCATCATCTTGCAATAGCAAACCAGGAGGTTGAATTTTCGATCGATTGTTGTTGGTTGTTAGATAGTCGGCTGCAGCATCTTGGATGGCACGCAGTAGGATAGTAGTTACCTGTAACGGTGTGACTGTAATCTCATCTTGTGGACTTAATTGTATTCTAATGGCAACCCCTTCTTCTTCTATATCAAGATTTTTTTGAGTTGTTACTTCATCGTCCTCGATGGAATGATCACCAAGTATATCAAAGAAATCACAGTGCAATGATGAATCATCTCTGTTGATATCATGCTGTTGCTTTTCATTACCTTCATCATTTACAACTCTAACAATGCATTCGAATGGCAATGAATTCCAAAAATCGGCGTTCGACTTCTTTAATTCGTTTGCTTCACTCGTTTTCATCCCCACGATTCTTTTAAATGATGTGACAAGCGCTCCTCCTCCTCTCGAGTCAGTTATTGCATCAGTTACCGTTTGAGTTGCCGCACACCCCACCAGCGAATAGATCTCTCTACCTGTGCTGTTGTTGTTGTCGTCGTTGTTGTTGTTTTTGTCAATACTACTCCCACGACGAAACAACACTGCTGATGGAACAATTTTCCCACCCTTATTGCTGCTGGAAGAAGAAGGCGGGCGTGACAAGTTGTTATACCCCAAACGTAAAACCTTACATCGGGAACGTGATATATCCCATACCGCTGCGGTACAGTTACTTGTACCAAGATCAATCCCTATCCAAGCACCGCCGTCGTTGCTGACTTCCTCCTCTGATTTCATTTTCTAACCAAATCAGAATAAAAGTACATAAATATCTCATCCTTTTTCCCTCTTCCTCTTTCTTTCTTCACTCATAAAAATCACATCACATCACTAGGATATTATGGTGAACCCATTGAACGTTAACCCCCCTCCACCAGTGCAGCGGAAGCATGTCGGCGGTACTGCCGCAGCGATGCCTCCTCCTCCGTCATCTATCTCTCCTCCCTCTGCACCACGGATAGTACGTCCAACAACAGCAACTTCCACAACAACCAAGACGACCCAACCACCTCCATCGTCAGCATCTGTTACATCCTCCTCCTCTCCAATCCCACCATCAAACAACAACACCACCTATGTACCACCCAGTGCATTAGACGAGGTAATGAACGAATTAGATGATTTACTTCAGGCAGCAAGTGAATCGCAGGCTTTGGGTAGATTGCGAAATTCATACTCGAGTTTACTATTAGCACATCAGCGTTTAGTTGGACTAGGACGTCGGGTGGATAGGAGCTACTGTGAGGCCGAGCGTAGTTGCCTCGAGGAAGAACAACAGCATCAACATGACAATAATACAGACGTAGGTGGTGGAGGGGAGGGATCGCACCAGGAATCGAACATGACATCAATGTCAACAATGACAACAACATTCTTACCACCCCTCGTGAATCAACCTCCATTACCATTAACACTAACACAACATGGTGAGTATGCCGATGTGGCATACGTGGAACACTTAGCACGTAGTGCCATGGAATTACATCATCGACGGACTGGACGGGGGATGCAACATGAACTTGCCATTGAACGTGCAGCGCATGCCGCCAAGACGAAGAAGATGGAGGACGAGCAGATACGAGAGGCCGCACAGGGTGTATTTGCACTTTCTTCTGCTGTCCCCCCTGGTGGTGAGGGAGTATCAACAACAACATCATCTACTCCTGCTACTTCTAGTGGAGGCAAGAAGAAACGCAAGGGTAGTACAGATGGTGATGAGGGTGTTAGTTGGGAGGAATACACTGATGGCAATAATGATGGTCCCGACACACACGGTACCCCCTCAAAGCGTAAAGGTGGACGGGGGAAGAAACCACCCACACTTGTTATGCAAACCATGGCTGGACGAAATTTGGATGTACGTGAATTGATGAAGGGAATTTTGTGAAAATATATACATCTGCACAACAGGAAGAAATTGAAGATCGGCCACAACACACAGGAATATGTGTAGGAGTGATAATAGTATACATAATTTTGCAACAGCAGCTCGATAACATTTATCATAAATGATATTGTCATCTTTTTTCACTGCACCTATCAAGAGCGTATACGCTCTGAGGTTATTTCATTCACAATAACATTATCATCTACGTAAACTAAATGTAATATTCTAACGCCTCTTGACATTCTTGGGTACCTTTGGTGCACGTACCCCTCCAGCAGAAGCAGCAGCCTTGCCCTTAACCTTGGTCGTTGTAGTCTTCTTCCTATCCTTCACTTCCTTCAACACCGCATCACGTTGAGCACTACGGAATTCAGGCTTCTGTGCCGCCTTCTTCTTAATATCATCCAAACTTAATCCCACAATCGCACGTTGGACCTTGTTGGTACGGGTCCTACGTTTCTTAAGATTGGCCTCTGACATCCCCTTCTTATGTAAACGACGCCATGCCTGTGTCCACATTAGCTTGGCCGGCTTTTTACGTTGTAACGTTAGAGACTGTGCTTTTGAGGAACCGAGGTAGATAGGCTTACCGTCACGACGGACCATTAACTTTCCATTACCGGGATAGATCCGATATTCGGACATGGCACATAATTCAGCTATAGGAAATAACAATCGATTGAGGGGGGGAAGTGTGAATGGGTTAGATGTGCACATTCCAAAAAAAAAAAGGGAAGATGAGCGGTGAGAATCGAACAGGCATACGACCGCTCTCATCCACACATAAGAGACGACACTGAACGTACTTGCGATGACCATGGTTGTTGTTGGGATGTTGTCAGGTTTCAGGCTTTACCGCTTACTCAAGCCAAAGGGTTTGCGGGAACCTTCCCGCGCTTTAAATCGTCTTCGCTTTCCTCTCTTTCCCTCTGTACTTCCTCAAGCAGGTTTTAGGTTTTCTAGATCCAGAATGGAATATTCTACAGACATTAAGCCATCCTCACTTTATTGGAATCGTGAGGAATGCAAGTCGAAAGAACTGTCATCTAGCATCGAAGGTCCTATTACTAAAGCAGGGCATATTTTTGCAATAGCTGACCCGGAGGATAAATTTAATGAAAATTTATACTCGGGGTCATTACCAGAGGGATGTCAATTGTTAAAGGTGGGGACGTGTCTCACCGACTTTCAATCATCAGTTGCTGAATCACCGCTACTACAACCAAACATAATCTTTATTTCTCATCCCAATGCACGTGATACATTAATCGAGCTTCTGGAAGCATATCCAACAATTGAATGGGTGCAAACACGTTCTGCCGGTGTCGATCATCTACTCTCCATTTCAGACGGCACATTAAGTTACCTCCCCACAAATGTCCAACTAACAAATGCCAAGGGGATGTATTCAAGTACACTCGCCGAGTATGCACTCATGACATGCTCATACTTTGCTAAAGATTTGCCACGTTTGCTACACCAAAAATCTCGATTGGAATGGATACAATACCCAATACAGGAATTACGTGGTTCGACCATGGGGATTGTGGGCTATGGTGATATTGGACGTGCATGTGCCAAGTTAGCCAAGGTTTATGGTATGACTGTGTTAGGACTAAAGCGAACAAAATCAGTAGAATTACAATCAGTTGACCCTTACTGTGATCAGTTTTACTATGATTCCGAGGGAGGTTTGTATGAAATGCTGTCAAGGAGTGATTACATTTTAGTTTCTACACCATTAACAAAACAAACACGTGGTCTCATCTCCAAGGAGGCATTATCTAAGTGTCAATCAACTGCTGTGATAATTAATGTCGGACGTGGACCAATCATCGATGAGGAAGCATTGATTGAGGCACTCACAAGTGGTGCCATTAAGGGTGCTGGATTGGACGTAACAACAATTGAACCACTACCCAAAGACAGTCAATTGTGGAACCTTGATAATGTACTACTAAGTCCACATAATATGGATATGACTACAACGTTTATGAAAGAAAGTACAGATTTCTTCATACAAGAGAATCTAACAAGATTTGTACGTGGTAAGATGCTTCTGAATCCGGTGGACAAGTTCGCAGGGTATTGAATGCAAATGTCAAAAATAAGAATCGATCAGCTCAAGATCGATGTATACTATAGAGGAATATCTAAAGTAAATATATTCGGTGTTTTAGATACATAGATACATAAAAAATTTTCACTTGTCTGCACTCTTATTGCAAACTATGTATTCCTCTCTAGGGAACTCCTCTCTTTTAAATCTTTGTACATGGCAAACCAATTCTTTTCGATCTTTGTACATGCTACTCAGGAAAGTTTTCGTGACCATCAAAGGAGTGCTTGCGAGAGGAAGGGTGATCTGAGCTTGATAAACGATCATTGTTGTGATAGCCCGGATGATGCACAATCCCCATCAGACCATCAAATGAGTGTTGCCTACTGCGATTTGAAGGGTTTCCAATGTTGTAATTGACATTATCCATCGGAGTGATTGAAGATGTTGGAAAGTTTTGATTCGGCATCATCAAACTTGGCTGGTAGGGCATCATTGTATTTCCCGGCGGTGGTGCCCCCTGCCAAACATTATATTGCAACTGTAAATTCTGTCCACTACTTGCAAAATTGTCTCCAAAATGATGCGGGAAATGTTGATGATAAAGTTGAGTAGCGTATCCATGCGGGGCAGTCAATGAGTTGGCCTGCTGCAAACTCATATGATATGGATTAGGGTTTGTAGTTTCGATAGTTTGACGTCCTCCACTTTGCTGCAATGATGTGGTAGACAAATCACTCGGAAATCTGGTAGGCGGTAGGTGTTTGTGTCGAGAAGGTCGATCTTGGGGCGTAGCTTCAGTATGCGCTAGACTGTCAATAGCTTGCCACTGACGATTGTTCTCAAGTTGAACAGTGAGATTTTGCATCAGACCAAGCATGTGTCCAAACGCTTGACCGAGGGGTGTATCTTTCTCTTCTGCTGAAAGCTGTGGTAGGTAAATTACCTGAAGATCATTATCTTCTTTAAGAGAAGAGGCTGGAGGCGCCGCACCTGAGGAATATCTCTCACTATCTTCGTCTGTGGCGTTGTTCATAGAGTAGTATATGCCAGCGTATTTTGACTTAAATTCATTGCGACTCTTCGCAATATTCAATCGATACCTTTGTAAGTGGCTCTTGACTCGTTCGCTCGTCATATCAAGATTTGGAATCATTTGTTCTATAATTGCGGAAGGTGTTGCATACCTGAGTCCTACCTCGAAGACGGCGCAAACAAAGTCTCGATGCAGCTGTGTATGTTGACGGAACACATTGATAAAGGGCATGGAGGAGAAAGGAATGAAGAAGGGTTATAATGTCAGAAATATCGCGAAGCTTTTATATTCATGCATAAAAACACTAAACGACGGCACTTACTGCGTCAGTCCAGACAAATCGTGAAGTTAGTCGACCACCACTCTTTCCCTTTTTGCGATCGGGCTGCATAATACCCTCTATCCCATCAGCCCATACACTTGCGTCTAGAAACTGTAGCTGTTGTGCCTCCAAAGGCATCGACACTGACAAGGTCTCAACATCCTCGCTATTCTCACTCCGACCGTCACTCATCGCGGCGTTTATCTTGAATGAACATCATCTCTTCCATTGATGTGGAGGAATAATCAGTTAAAATTCTTTCAGAAAGATTTTTTCGTAAGGCTTACCCGAGCATCGAAGCAAGGGATAACGTTCGATCAGATTCGTTCGTCGGATTTTTTGGTGCGAAGGTCTCGAGTGGTCGATCGCGGAAAATCAAGCCAAAATGCCCCCCTGTCGTCATTCCCTTGCCTACAGCTTGATTGACGTTTTTTCCGGCCTGGTAAATATTTTTGTATTATTCTTTTGGAGGTACTCCTAAAGCCCGGCAGCCCTTAATTCTTTTGGAGGTACTCCTAAAGCCCGGCAGCCTTTATTCTTTTGGAGGTACTCCTAAAGCCCGGCAGCCTTTATTCTTTTGGAGGTACTCCTAAAGCCCTGCAGCCCTTAATTCTTTTGGAGGTACTCCTAAAGCCCGGCAGCCTTTATTCTTTTGGAGGTACTCCTAAAGCCCGGCAGCCTTTATTCTTTTGGAGGTACTCCTAAAGCCCGGCAGCCCTTATTCTTTT
>Ga0247831_1008493_pt1 | contig 10813 bp, 10 predicted proteins | sample LaCruzMarch2015__9_FD_192406 | JGI IMG/M metagenome (GOLD analysis project Ga0247831, IMG submission 192406) | Freshwater microbial communities from meromictic Lake La Cruz, Castile-La Mancha, Spain - LaCruzMarch2015_1m | ecosystem: Environmental > Aquatic > Freshwater > Lake | place: Spain...
AACGTTTTGCGGGCTTGCGAAGGTGGCGATTTTACCACAAAATTTCATGCTAAGAACAGCACTTCAATTATACGAAAAATTGTCATACGAAGCACTAAACCGCCACTTTTGCAAGCCCGCTGTTACCGGATGCCCTTCTGTCTGTCGAATGGTGTGTCATGCCGGATTAGCACTAAACTGTCGAGGAAGAACACTGGAATGGAAAGGGAAATTGTCGGGTTAAGTGGCGGGTGGGGTATTTTTACTTTTTTAGAAGCGGGGAAGAAAAAAATTGAAGTTTTTGTTTGGGTAGGAAAGGGGCAAGCTCTTTTGCAAGTTTTGGTCTGTGGGTTGGCTTTTGCGGGACTTGCAAATGTGCTTGACCCTGTGCGGTTGCTGTTACCTGTTTTAACTCTTATTGGTCAAAAGTATTTTATCAATCCTTGCTCCGTCCATGTCTAAAATTTCAATTTCAAAATTCAGCCAACGAAGCGTGTCGCCTGTAGATGGTATTCGTCTTAGTTGGTGCAGTATTAGGCCGCTGATGGTGTTGAAAGGGTAGTCGTCTGTCAAGTCGGCTAAGTCAAGTTTGCGTAAAAACTCAGTCAAAGGATATTGTCCGTCAATTAGCCAACTGCCGTCTGCACGTTGACTAAAGGCAAATTCGTTGCTGTAAAATTCAGAAACATCGCCTACCAATGCTTCCAATAAATCGTTCATTGTAACCAAACCCTGCATTAGCCCAAACTCATCAGTTACAATTGCCTGATGAGTATTCCCTGTCTTAAACAGTGTCAAAACCTCATAAGCCGAAAGATTTTCAGAAACATATTGCGGTTGTTTGATATGGTCTGAAATTTTAAAAGTCGGTTCATTGATATGTCTGAAAAGGTCTTTCAGTAAAATAATTCCTACTTCATCCATTTTACTATTAACTACAGGATATACAGAGTGCATTGCACTATTCACTGTTTTGCGGACTTGTTCTGCATCAAATTCGGTTTTTAAAATTATGGTGTCGTTGCGGTGTGTCATTAGAGAAGAAATTTTTCTGTCGCCCAAACTGAACACCCGTTCAACAATGTCTTGCTCAATTTCCTGAATAGCTCCTCCTTCCATTCCTTCCTGAATAATGGCTTTTATTTCTTCTTCTGTTATCTTGCTTTCGGTTGTTGGTTTTATGCGAAAAAGTTTTATAATCATGTCGCTGGTAAAAGTGAGCAACCAAATAAATGGTGCGGCAATAATTGAAATCCAATACATCGGGAAAGACAAAATTTTTGAAATCTTTTCAGGCATTGTAAGTCCGATGCGTTTGGGAACAAGTTCTCCTAACACTAATGAGAAAAAGGTAAGTGTAACAACAATTACAGATGTTGCAATCGGCTCGCTGTAAAGTCTAAGCAGTTCAAACTTGTTTAGGTAGTTAATCAAATCGTCCTGAATTTTTTCACCGCTGTAAATACCTGTCAGAATACCAATAAGAGTAATTCCAATTTGCACCGTAGAAAGGAACTTGCCCGGATTTTTGGAAAGTTCCAATGCTTTTTTTGCGGCTTTGTCGCCTCGTTTTGCTGCGGTTTCTAAACGTGATTTACGCGAAGAAACCATTGCAATTTCAGACATCGCAAAAATGCCGTTAAGCAAAATCAGAAAAAATATAATTAGAATTTCCATTTTTCAAAGGTAGATTAAATCAAATGTAAGCTGTTACCTCCATCCACCCCCCAATGCTTTGTAAATATTTACGGTTGCAATGCGTTGGCGTTTGTTTACATCTACCAAATCAATATTGGTTTGCAGCGAATTTTGCTGTGCCAATAATACTTCCAGATAATTTGCTTTGGCAGCTATGTATAGTTCGTTTGCCGTTTCAACAGATTGTGTCAGCACATCGCTTTGTTGTTTTTTCAACAAATTTATTTGCTGCAAATTCTGAATGTTTGAAAGCTCATTCACCACCTCAACATAGCCGTTCAAAATTGTTTTTTGATAATTATGCAGGGCTGTAAGTTGGTTTGCTTTGGCAGTATTGAATTGTGCTTGTAAAGCGTTGCGATTTATTAAAGGTGCAACTAAACTACCCAAAACCGAATAAGCCAATGATGCGGGTGTGGTAAATAAAAATTCGGGGTTGAATGCCTGAAAACCCAAACCTGCGGTGAGGTTCAGGTTAGGAAAAAAAGCTGCCTTTGCCGATTTTAAATCAAACTTGGTTGCCTGCACCTGAAATTCGGCTTCACGAATATCGGGTCGGTTTTGCAACAACTGCGAAGGAATACCTGCTGCAAATTGTTGTGAAATTTCCTGAAATAAAATTTCTTTGCTTCGCTGAACAGCTTGCGGATAGCGACCCAATAAGAAGTTTATGAGGTTTTCCTGTTCCAAAATTTTCTGTTTGGTTTCAAACTCTAAGGTTTGTGAATTGAGCAGTGTTGCCTGAAATTGTTGCACCGCCAATTCGTTTGCCCGCCCTGCTTCTTTTTGAGATTTTATAACTTCCAATGCCTCCTGCTGTTTCTGAATTGTCTGTTGAATAATAGCTAACTCATTGTCTAACGCAAGCAATTCATAATAAGCAATGGCAACATCAGCCACCAAATTTGAAATGACAAAATTTGTTCCTTCAATGCTTGACAGGTATTGTGAAATGGCTGCTTTGCGTTGGTTTCGCAGTTTGCCCCAAATATCAATTTCCCAACCCGCGACTAAACCCACATACATATCAGGCAAATTGATAGGAACAAGTTGTCCGGGTGTAATTTCTGTGGTGATGTTTCCCGCACCGTCCATTGTGTAAAGCCCGAATTTGCGAACTCCGCCCCCAATGCTTAAACCCACTTGCGGAAGCAAAGCACCATTTGCCATTTTTACACTTGAGCGTGCAATTTCAATTCGCTGTAATGCCATTTGCAAATCAATGTTTCCGGTAAGTGCTGTGTCAATTAACTTTACTAAAAGTGTATCGGCAAAATATTGTTGCCAGTTTATATCTGCTATTGTAGTTGTATCGGTTTGTGATGAATTAAAACTTGTCGGAATTTTCTTTTCAGAAATTGTCAAGTTTGTATTGAGTGTTTTGCAGCCGCTAAAAATCAGCAGAGCTAAAGCAATGTATATGATTTGAATTTTTCTCTTTTTCATTTTTAAAGAATTTCTGTTACAGGATTTTCATTGTTTCTGTTCTTGCTGAATTTTTCGGAAATGGTGGCAAATGCCACATACAAGCCGGGAATGATAATTACCCCGAATACGGTTCCGAACAACATACCACCTGCTGCTGCCGTGCCAATGGTTCGGTTACCGATTGCACCTGCACCCGTTGCAATCATCAAAGGCAATAAACCCGCAATGAATGCAAATGATGTCATCAGGATTGGGCGTAAACGGATTTTTGCTCCTTCAATAGCGGCATGTATAGGTGTCATTCCCTCACTGTGTTTTAGTGCGGCAAACTCCACAATCAGGATAGCATTTTTGCCCAACAGACCAATGAGCATGAGCATGGCAATTTGTGCATAGATGTTGTTTTCTAATCCTAATACCGTGAGTAAAAGAAATGCACCGAAAATTCCTGTTGGAAGCGAAAGAATTACGGGCAAAGGCAGAAGAAAGCTTTCATATTGTCCTGATAAAACAAGGTAGATAAACAAAAGGCAAATCAGGAAAATAATAATGCCTTCGTTACCTGCGTTCGCTTCATCGCGTGAAATACCTGCCCAGTCAATATCATAACCTCGTGGCAATTTTTCTTTGGCTGTTTCCTGCACAGCTTTCAACACCGTTCCGCTACTCACGCCTTTTTTTCCTTCCCCGTTCAATTCAGCAGAAGGAAACATGTTGTAGCGTGTCAACTGGTCAACTCCGTAGGTTTTCTCTACTGTCATAAATGCGGAAAGTGAAACCATTTCATCTTTGTCATTCTTTACAAACAGTTTCAGTAAATCTTCGGGTAAGGCACGGTATTCGGGCGAAGCCTGAACCATTACTTTATACATCTGTCCGAAACGGATAAAGTTGGTAGCGTATTCGCTGCCCAACAATGTTTGCAACGAACCCATAGCATTGCTGATGGTAACGCCTTTTTGTGCTGCTTTGTCAATGTCAATATGCAAAGTGTATTGCGGAAAACTTGCATCGAAAATGGTAAAGGCACTTGCAATTTCGGGTCGGGCTTTCAGGTCGGAAATAAATTGCCTAACCACTTCCTCCATTTTTTTGAAATCACCACTTCCTGTTTTGTCCAACAAACGCAATTCAAAACCACTTGCATTTCCGTAACCCGGCACAGCCGGTGGCGGAAAAAATTCAATCTGTGCATCTTTGAGGTGATTTGTTTTTTCTTCCAAAGAAGCAATCACATCATCAACCGAAACGGTGCGGTCTTTCCACGGCTTTAAATTAATTAGAGCCGTTCCGTAAGTTGCACCTGTTCCGTCTGAAAGAATGTTTGTTCCGGCAAGCGTTGAAACACTTTCAATTCCTTCCAGATTTTCTGCTTCCCGTTGAATAGCATTTACTACTTCTTTTGTGCGTTCAAGTGTTGCACCCGAAGGTGTGGTAACACTTGCATAAAAAGTTCCCTGGTCTTCGTTGGGAATAAATCCGGTTGGCAGAATTTTACTTAATAAGCCTGTGCCAATGCAGAAAGCAAGTAAAACGCCAAATGTTACTACCCTACGGTTTACAATTTTTGAAAGCAGTTTTTTGTATTTGTTTTCTAATCCTGCATACCAATTATTGAAACCACTAAAGAATTTTGAGATGCGGGTTTTCTTCTTTTCTTCTCCGTAATGATTTTTTAAAAGCAATGCACATAAAGCAGGGGTTAGCGTTAGTGCAACCACACCTGACAGAACAATGGAAATAGCCATTGTAAGAGAAAATTGCCGGTAAAAAATTCCCGAAGGACCGCCCATGAAAGCAACGGGAATAAATACAGCTGACATCACCAATGTAATGGCGATGATTGCACCGCTGATTTCTTTCATAGCTTCTTCGGTGGCTTTTTTTGCAATGATGTTTGATTGCTGCATTTTTGCGTGAACTGCTTCCACCACCACAATAGCGTTGTCCACCACAATGCCAATTGCCAGCACTAAAGCAAAAAGTGTGATGAGGTTTAATGAGAAACCTAAAAACTGCATAAAGAAAAATGTTCCGACCAGTGAAACAGGAACAGCCAATGCTGGAATTAAAGTGGAACGCCAATCCTGCAAAAAGATAAACACTACCAAAGCAACAAGTATTAATGCTTCAATAAATGTTTTTACTACTTCGTTCACTGAAGCATCCATAAAACGTGAAATGTCGTAACTCACTTCATAGTCCATGCCTTTGAGGAACATGGTTTCTTTGAGTTCTGACACCCTCTTTTTTACATCGGCAATTACTTCACGGGCATTAGAGCCGGGCAACTGTTTGAGCATGATTGCCGCACAGGGATTGCCGTTTAATTTCGCCTCCACATCAAAATACGAAGTGCCAAACTCAACATCCGCCACATCTTTAATCCGTAAAATTTTTCCTGAACTTTCGGATTTAATCGGAATGTTCTCGTATTGCTCTTTGGTATTGAACTTGCCTGTGTATTTAATGGTATATTGAAGTGCCTGTGCTTTTTTGTCGCTGCTCTCACCAATTTTTCCCGGTGCCGCTTCTATGTTTTGTTCTTCCAATGTATTTAATACATCATCGGTTGAAACATTGTAGGCAAGCATCTTGTCGGGCTTCAACCAAATACGCATGGCGTATTCTTTTGCTCCAACAATATCAGCAAAGCCAACGCCTTTAATGCGTTTGAGTTCTGCAAGTAAGTTTATGTCGGCAAAATTGTAAAGGAACTTTTCGTCAAGGGTTGTATCGGTTGAGTAGATGTTCAGATACATGAGCATTGCGTTTTCTTCTTTGGCAATTTTTACTCCATTCTTGATTACTTCGGCAGGCAATTCACCCATCACAGCACTTACCCTGTTTTGAACATTCACTCCCGCAGCGTTTGGGTCGGTGCCTGTTTCAAAAAGAATTTGAACTACACCCACGCCATCGTTTCCGGCATCGCTGCTCATGTATTTCATTCCGGGAACTCCGTTAATTGCCCGTTCAAGGGGAACAATAGCAGCTTTAGTAACTGTTTCGGCATTTGCTCCCGTGTATTCAACGGTTACGTTTACTTCGGGCGGTGCAATGCTTGGGAAAAGTGTCATTGGCAATTGGAACAATGACAGTATTCCGAGAAAAAGAATAATCAACGATATAACTATCGCAAGTATGGGGCGATTAATAATTTGTGCTATCATTTTCTTTTAGTTTTTAGAGTTAGTGATTTCAGAAAATGATATTGTTTCAGGAATTATTGTATCGCCATCCTTTACTCTTTGTATGCCTTCGTAAATAATTTTTTCATTGGCAGTAAGTGTCTGCACAATGGCATATAAGTGTGGCAATCGGGCTATCGGAACTACTTTGTGTTGTTGCACTTTATTGTTGGCGGTTACTACAAACACATAAATGTTCTCCTGAATTTCAAAAGTGGATTTTTGCGGAATAAGCATGGCGTTTTTCAATTCTGTTTTCACCAATACTTTTCCGCTTGCACCGTGTTTTAATAGTTGCTCGGGGTTTGGAAATTTTGCTCTGAATGCAATGTTTCCCGTGCTTTTGTCAAACTCACTTTCGGTGGTTTCAATTTGCCCTGTGTGCTTATACAAAGTGCCGTTTGCCAAAATGAGAGAAACTTCTTTTGATTTCCCTTCCTGTTTTGAAATGGCATAATCCAAATAATCTTTCTCCGAAACATTGAAATAGGCAAAGACTTCTTTATTGTTTGAAATGCTTGTCAGCAAAGTTCCTTCCTCTACCAAACTTCCCGTTTTGTTGGGTATTCGGTTAATGATGCCGTCAAACGGTGCTTTTATTTCAGCAAACGAAAGATTGAGGTTTGCCTGTGCTTCATCACTTTCGGCTTCTGCAACTTTAGCTTTCAGTGCATCCACTTTAGCTTTTTGCATTTCTAATTCTGTTCGTGCAACTATTTTTTTGTCCAATAGTTTTTGAATGTTTTCCAATTCAATTTTTGCTGATTTTAAATCAGCAGTTGCACTTGATAAGGCTGCTTTTGCTTTCAGCAAATCCTGTTGATATTCTTTGCTGCTGATGCTAAACAGCGTTTGTCCTTTGTGAACGGTTTGTCCTTCGTCCACAAAAACAGTTTCTATAAAACCGCTAATTCTTGCTCTTATTTCTACATTTTGCAAAGCGTTTATCTCTGCAACGTATTCGTTGGTGGAAACGGTATCAGTAATAAAAGGACTGATAACCTGATATTTTTCTTCTGTTGTTTTTGTCGTATTTGTTGAGCAGGATGCTAATATCATAATTGCACCCATGCTCAAAAGCAATGCGTTATTCTTCATTGATTGAGATTATTAATTGTGAAAATGAAAATTGGCTTGGGCGAAAGCCCAAGCAAGACCGAAACCCATCAGGGTTTTGGTTTGAAAAATGAAGAATTACGCCTTAGGCGGTGGGGGTGTCAGTTCAGGATGGAACTGGTTGTAGTAACTTTCTTTGTAATGCGAGTGCTTACAAACAGTTGTTGAATTATTGCAGAAAAGTATTTTGTTGTTTGATTGATGGTATGAAAAGTCAACGCCTTTTTTGATTTCAAATCCACTTCCTTCACCAGTGTCAGTATCATCATGTTCTGCTATGGCGTTTTCAATGTCAAGAACCTCCTCTAACACTATCTCCACAACGCTTTCCATGTCGTTGTAGCTCAAATCTTCTGGAACATTTTCGGATTGCGGGTCGGGCGTGTCTACACTACAGTTGAAGATAAGCAGAGCCATAGCAAGCCACAAAATCTTAAAGGCAATATGTTCTCTTAGGAATTTCATTTAGCGGTGCAAATATAGGGATTAATTGTCATGGTCGTTACAGTGCGTTGGCGAAAATGGCTCTTTTGGTTTTGCGAAGGGTCGGCTTGTGTGTCGGGCAAAGCCAAATGTGCCATTTGCGGGTGGCACTAAAAACTTCAATTTTTTTGTGCGGGGGCAAAAAATAAAAATGCGAAGCCGAGGGTCGTTCGTTGAAAAGGGTGTGTCGTAAAGTCGGAAAAATTTGTCTTGTTAGGTTGCTTCAAGGCAGTCCGTTTTGATGTCGCACGGTCGGTCGTAGGGTTTCCGGTAACGGTTTCGGGCTTGGCGAAGGTGGCGATATTCACCACAAATGTTGATGCGGAGAACCAAACTTTGATTAACCACAAAGTGACTGCGGAGCACTGAACCGCCACTTTTGCCAAACCCGTGTTAGTGGCTGGTGTTTTGTCCGTTGTCAATTGCATTATTTTTAGTCAAATAAGCTTTTTTGAAATGTTGAGTTTTTTGGTGTCGGTTTGTTGTGCATTATTTTATTTACTGTTTCAGGAAAATTGTCTTGTGTTATAATTGTAATATTTTTTTCTTCTTTCATTAAGTCTCTGTTTAAATCAAACATTGGATTATTTTCATCACTATTTTTGTCATACATAACAGCACGTGGAATACCGTATTCATTTGCGTAACCCATTGCTAATCGTGCGCCACTATCAAGTTTTTGCCCGAACAACTTCCAACGTTCAGCAGAATTTTGTGCGTAACTCGCTGCTAAAACAATAGTGTCGCAAAATAAAGCTTGTAATCGGTCACGTTCTTGATAGCGACTACTTAATTCCATTTGACTTTTAAAATCGGAACCGTATTCAGTTACAACAAGACCACCTTCTTCTACAATTTGGAATGCTAAACCTTTATTGGTAGCTGGCATTATATTACTTAAAGGGCTTGGCAAAATTGCAACAGTTTTTCCATTAGAATCTAAGGCTTGTCGGTGCGAAATACTGTCACAACCAAAAGCTAAACCACTAACTATTGTTGCTCCATTTTTCACAAATTCGTCAACAATTTTCCGTTCCCTTTCTTCTATATCGCCTTCTGGATTTAAAAGTCCAATTACACAAATGTTTTTGTTTTCAATATTTAATAGTTCAATATTTCCTTTGTAATAAAGAAAAACAGGCTTACCGCTATCTTTTACATTTCCCCGATGTTGGGGGAAATTAGGGTCGCCTAAAGCGACAAAGCCATCGCAGCACTCTGAAAATTTTTCTTCAAGTTTTGTCTCGAAATCATTTCTTAGGCGTTCAAATTCATCTACGCTTGTTAGTTCGCCTTTTATTGTTTTATTAATCAAGGAAACAATAGTATCGACATCTTCGTTTCCTTTCAGATTTTTTACAATCCATGCATTACCAATGCCTTTATAGGACTTGGTCGTCAATATATTTAGGGAATTTTTTGTATATTTCATTTTGCTTAAATTAGATGGGTTGTTTTTCCAATGGCATAAAAAATTACTGATTTTGCACCAGTATCTAATAAAGCTTGTATCATATCCTCATCTATGTTAACTGTCTCTGTGTAAATATCGTCAATTAAAATTACATCTCTCCCTGCAATTTTATCTGATATAAAACAGGTGTCTTTTGTAATTCCAGGATATGGTAATTTTCCGTCATTTGCGAATTCTGTGGGTCGTCTTAAATGAGTTGTTTTCGTATTCGTATGTCGCTTAATAACTTCGCCACATTGAATAACATCAATTAAATGAAGGTCATCTAATGGCTGTAAAGCCCAATAAACTGCGTCTATAAACATTAATTGATTTTCTTTGTATTCACTTGCTTTTTTTGCTCTTGGAACAACAGTAACAACAAATTCTTTTCTTTCACTCCATCCCGAACTAATATTTTCGAATTCATCGCCATACTGCATTTCTAATATAGACCCGATATCATTCCCAATTATATCAGCTACTTTATTGTAGGAAAACTTTAATTGTGCTTCACTCCAATTTTGATGTTTATCGTTTTTTAAAATATTAAGATAGTCGGGGTTGTTTGGTTTACCATATCCATAAAATTCAGTATGATAAAACGCCTGAATATTTCTCGATAAAAAAGGTGGATTAGCAGAAATAGTAAATGATTTCATAACTTAAACAATTAAAATATTAGCACTCGGAATACCCGCAATTTCCGCGTCATTAATTTCTGAAATTTCGTTCTCAAAAACAATAACGGAATTGGGCGGCACGCCCAATTTTGAAATTGCATTTTGAAATTTGTTAATCTTTTCTTCATTGTCGGCAAACTGTCTATAAAAAATGTCGCTGAATTTGTCTGCAAGTCCGAAGTAATTTAGTGTTTTCATTGCACGTTCTTGACGACAATTTGTAACCAAAACAGTCTTGTGAGATTTTGAATATTTGAAAAGAATGTCAGCGATTTCTTCTATAATTTTAGTTTCGTGTAAAAAGTCATCGTAGTATTCTTCCTTTTCTTGAATTATCCTTTCGTATTCGGTTTCAGTCAAATTTGGAATAGCGATTTTGAGATTGCTTCGGTTAAAGCGTTTGTCGGGGTTAAAGATTAGGTCGTTGTCTGATTTGGTTACAGAGTTTATTGCTTTCTTGTAAGAAAGAAAGTTTGCAAGATTTGTATCAATCAATGTTCCGTCCATATCAAAAAATAAAACTGTGTCCGCTTTAATTTTTACCTCTATATTTTTTTGTCCTTCGTTTTTTTGTCCCATTTTCTGCTTCCCGTTTTTGGTTTATGTTGTGTAGTCTTGGGTGTCGTTACACTTGCCACTAACGGTTTGCAAGCAAGCGATCGACCCGCCCTTAATACAAATCGTTTCATCGAAGATAGATTTATTTTTTCACAATAGAACGTATTTACGAAGAAAAAAATCGGGTTGGCGCTTGCTTGCTGTTATGAGAGGGGTCGAACTAC
>Ga0247831_1008494_pt1 | contig 10813 bp, 12 predicted proteins | sample LaCruzMarch2015__9_FD_192406 | JGI IMG/M metagenome (GOLD analysis project Ga0247831, IMG submission 192406) | Freshwater microbial communities from meromictic Lake La Cruz, Castile-La Mancha, Spain - LaCruzMarch2015_1m | ecosystem: Environmental > Aquatic > Freshwater > Lake | place: Spain...
GAATAAACCAACAAACTTTTACCGACTCTATCTAATACATGATGCAATTGGATTTGAGGAGAACTTGCCCAGATTAGTTGATGCTACAAACCTAATTGTAGGAACAGGACACGAATTCCAAATCTCACCAAATAGCAGAACAAATATAGAACGATCACCAAATCGTGCCGAACAATTCATAAACTCCGAAGAGTATATAATATTGAAAAAGGAACTAGACTTTAAAGTTCATCAAAACAACCAAGTTATTCTTATAGCATCTTGTATTCCAAATGTAAATATTAGAGGCAGGATTATTGAATATCTCATAGCAGGTGAAGATGAAGATTTGAGAAATGAACTAATTGAATCACTTATACAAAACCATATTAACCAACCTAGATTTGCTACGGAAAATAGTTTAGGAGATTATACAAAAATATTTGAGTCATTCCATACAGAAACCGATATAAAAACTAAAATTATGGTTCTAGACTCTAACCCAAAGGCTTATAATATTGATAAAATGCTTGAATTTTTATCAATGGAAAAAAGTGTCTTTTTATTCTACTTCATAGGCATAGATCCTGGTAAAATATTCAACACAGCATTAGTTTCTATGTATGAAGAAAGATTAATCGAAGGAACTTTAATACTTCGTCACTGGGCAGGTCGAAACTCTAGAGGAGTAACACAACTCGAAGGTAAAATAATTAAAAAAGTTATAGAAAACCCAATAAACACAATAGATGCAGAACAATCAACTGCATTTATTCGTAAATTAATAAATGCTGGTATCGACAATAAATGATTATCAACGCACTAAATATTGTAATCAGTATTTTCATCCCAGTCTTTATAGTGAGTTCTTACTCCAGAGGCGGAAGGACTTGTCCCAGCATATTTCCCATAACCAGGTTGAGTTCGTTTAGGTGATCTTTCAGCTTTAAAACTAACCTGATCCCACCTCAAACCATGCTGACTACGGATCTGCTTTGCCTTCTCACGGGCAGCGTCATAACCCATAACACCACGAGCCAGGACCTGCTGGTTGTCCGTGCGGAAGATATAAAAAGGAGTGACCGCATCAAGGATCAACCTTTTATTTCTGGCACGAACTGCCTCTTTGATTATTTCTAACGGAGATCTACCCGAAATACTTGCCATACCCTGCACCCCAGCCTTATAAGAGGACTCTCTACAAGTATTTAGGTCCCATGTCTACCAAAGTTGAGATCGAATACCAAGATCAATTCGGTCGTTGGAACCACTACCAAACAGTCCACCACCAACCCTCTGCCTATCAATCAGCAAAAAACAGAGCACGGAGCACGGGGAAAAGACACCGACTGGTGGACGAAAACGGACGACTGCTGGACCTACTGGAACCCAAGTGACTCTGTGACTCAAATAAATGGCACAAAGTCACAAATAAAGCAAAAAACCAAGACAGGAACAGGAAATACAACGAATAAACCACCCATCAATCAAGCATCAAGCAGCCTTATCGAGCACATCCTCATCCCTGAAGACCCTCCACTTACCAGGACCAACTCTTTTAAGGAGAAACCCATTCCTAGAAACCTCACTGGAAAAGGAGTTGATGGTTGACTGGGCAACCTCCAAGATTTCTCTCAAGGACTGAGAAGTCAATTGATATTTGTTTTCTGTGGCCTCCTGTAATAACCGATAAGAACGCAACGGATCCCTCGCAGGAACAGGTTGACTAGCCTCTAATGCCTGTCGAACCGCAGTAGTCAAAGCAAGAACCACCCTCTCCTGAGCAGGTGCGATCACTAACTCGGTCTGACCGACACCAACCGAAGGAGTGGGTGGTTCAATTGGTAAAGCATCTATATCGAACGAACCACAAGCCTCCTTAAGGTCTTTCAGCCCATACCCAATAGACAAGTAATGGTGTGCAGCGTCCAGACGAAAAACCTCAGATTGGTCGAACCAGACCTGCTTACCCCTCTTGGACCCCGTGACACCAATCGTCGAGAGCCTGGTGTAGAGGGTTTGCTTGGAAACCCCATAACGATCCACCAGGTCCTTTGCCGTTAGTTCCTGAGAAGGAATGGGGAAGGAACCATCGGGTTCATAAGGAGGAAGAGCCACAGGAAGAAACGATAAGAAGGGGTCATACCCCTGTTCTAACGAAGAGTCAAGCATCAATCAAGTATCAATCACCAGTCACCCGTCAAGTGCCATATAACGCAGTAGAGAGGAATAAACGCAGTCGTAGCAAGCAAATACGGATAAATCACCCGTCAATCAACCCGTCTGAACGAACAACCAGAAATAACTGGACAGATCAAAACCAAGAAAATACGGCAAATCACGCATAAAGACCAAACCTGACTTGATTGATGCTTGATGGACACATGACTGACCCATCAGTCAACCGACATCGCAGCCATAAAAACCTAAACACACTTGACCGATGAGTATGGACAACAACCCGAATGTCCGATAAAACAACAGCAACTCAAGTCGTCTAAAAGACGAAACCCCTCCCCGACTGGTAATCGGGAAGGGGTTCCGAGAGATCCAAAAAACTGGAACTCAGGTAGCACTGAACCATTAAAGGATCTCTGGGCACGAGGGTCAACCCCATCACATAAAAAACTGCCCCCAGAGGGTCTGCTCTGCTATGGAAAACCCACTATCACCACTCGCATCCCTGTGTTTAGGAGTCGTCAAGGGATGGATCAATGTCGCAAGGAACGGGAAAGGAGGACAGGTTGATGACAAGGGCACAGCCTGGACCCGACTCCCCGCAAACCAATTAAGGGACCAACTGGCACGGGAATTCCTGGTCGAGGTCAGCACCAGGAGCATCCAACGAGCACTGAAGGAACTGGAAGAGACCAACAGAGTAAGGAGAGAGCAGAAATGGAAGCACCGATATAAAAGGGACTACTGGTATGCACTACCCACCTATGAGGAGCAACTGGAGGCACACAGACCAAGAACTATTGCTGGGAACTACAAGTCGTCAAGAAAGAACGCATCAGTGCCTATCGAAACGACAGGAACGACACTTCAATTTCTACCTACTCAAAACTATAAAACTCATATCTCAAGAGACGGAACCCGAAAACCAAAACCAGAACGGAAGGACCCCATAAGGATTGCCGTAGAAACCTGTATGGCAAAAGGAAACGCAGGCAAAGGGTTTGGAAGAGAGACCACAAGGAAACCAGAGCAGACAAGAGGCAAAGACCACAAAGGAAGGGATATGAAGGAGGTCTGGGTCGGAGGAGTGATGCACCTGGTAGTGGACTGAAGCAGAATGAACCAAATGAGAAAACCAAATGGCACTCAACTGGAACTGGTGGAAAAAGAACGAAACACCAGACAGAGAAAGGAAAGTCCTGCTCCTGGAGACCCTTTTATCAATCCACGAGAGCATCGAGGACTCGGAAGCACTACTGGGATATAAGGGAGTGACGGACCTCTTGAGAAAGATCTACTGGCAGGTGGAGGAGGTAATGGAAAGACACCCAGAACTGAAGGACACGGAAGAATTGATGGAATGCTGGATGGACGAGTGCCTGAGCATGTCAATGCTGGTGAACGGACTGATGGAAGAAAAAGAAAAACTCCCTGTGAACCTGTGACGAACGAGTCAATCGTCCATAACGCATCAATCAATCGTCAATCAGGTGTAAATCCAGATTTGGGGGCACTCAACCGAAATGCTCCTGTGACCCTGTGACAGGAGGAAAAGGATATAAGGGGTCAAAAACCCACAGTCACAAGGTCACAGAGGTGTATGAAAACCCAACGATAAGAAGCACAGGACCCAAGAACCCCAAACTCCTTTGAGAAGGTGTTTATAAAGGGTGTTTTTATGTTAGATTACAAAGGACACCCTTTTTAGAACACATGGCACGGGTTTATGGGTATGCGAGGGTCTCCACCACCCACCAAAACACCGATTTACAGGTGGAAGAACTCAAAACTGCAGGATGCACGAAGGTGTTTGCCGAGAAGGTCTCCAGCAGAACCCCCCAAGAACAACGGATCCAACTTCAGGCATGTTTGTCGGTCCTGGAGGAGGGAGACGAACTCGTGGTGGCAAAACTGGACCGATTAGGTAGAACCATGCACGAGGTCATCAATCGGATCCACGATCTACAACAGGAAGGAATCCACCTCCGAACACTGGACGGACTCCTAAACACAAGATCATTGGGCAAAATGGCACCCTTAGTCATAGGACTCCTCACAGGATTAGCAGAAGTCGAAAGGGAACTAATAAGAACCAGGAGCCAGGAGTCCGTTGATTACCGAAGGAAGACAGGAGGAAATCTTGGAGGAAGACCAACCCTCCCAGAAATCAAGAAGAAGAATGTAATCCGATTGAGAGAGGAGGGACATTCACTGAGGCAGATCGTGGTGCTCACAGGAGTTTCTCTGGCAGCAGTCCAGAAGGTCTGTAAAGAGCACCAGACCAGTGACTTTGTGACTGGTCAATCATCAATCAGTCAACCATCAGTCCATCACCAGTAAAGGCAAGATAAACCAGTCATACCAACGGGTCCTAAAATCTTATATACATATTAGTCAAGTAAATAATATCAAAAAGAATATACTTGGTCGTTGTGTTCTTACCCTGCTTGATATCGAATAAAGGTGAAATACTAAAATACCTAAATAAAAGTATATACAACTTATATACATTAAAAACATCTACTAACGGACATAGAGATTAGAATTGATTGCTTGAGAATGGGTTTCCAGCAGTAAAAATCAAACTAATCTAACATATCTACGAAGGAGGTAGTAGGATCAAAGTGTATCTAAAATACAGAGGATTTGTAAAATGATTGCTAATAAAGTCCAATATAGAGAGTGGATTAAAAAAAGATATGGGTCTATTCACCAAGAACAAGAAGAAGAAAAGTATGCAACAAAGAAATGGAAGATTACACAGAACCATATTAGAGACACTTTCATAGATGAATATAATAGTAGTGGATTTACACCAGAGTTCATGGTTACAAGATCTTATTACTATGAACAAACTAACATAAAAGAAGTAAAAGAAGATAATAAAAGAGTAAATGATGTAATAGATGACTTCTTTAATCCAAGAGAATCAAGTAAGTATTACATCGCAAAGGATCACTTTATGGAACAACACAAGGACAAATTAGTTAAGAAAACCAAGAAGCCAGTTCTAAATACAGGTATGAATGAATGGGAACTTGACTGGGATGGGTCTTCAATTGAAATAAAGAAGGGTGGGTTCCACACTCATTCTCTATTCTCAGGAATAGATGACACCATAGTGCTGAATCCAAATGGACATATTAGGAAGGCAATTGAGAGAATTTACGGATTAGACATGATCCCAATAAGCCTATTGGAGTCAGAGGAGGGTCTGGACAAGGTAAAGAGAGACCTAATGGACTATGCAATAAGAAGAAGATGTGATTTTGTTGGTAAGAGTAATATGAGTTTAGATATACAATCCGCACAAGAGTATGGACGATTTGATGGTTATAAAGGATGGAAAGGTATGGTTGCCTATGTCACTAAAATGATGTATAATGTAGATAATATAGTCCAAGTATATGACTATGAAAATAGTCAAATATTTCAATTATCTTAAAGGAGGAATATGGAACAAAGAACAATGTGCTTATCAGTAAGCAAGAAAAACAAAAATGCACTGGATATAGTTGAAGATTATTCACTTGTATTCAACTTAAATACAGCCCAGACCATCTTTCGTATTGTTAGAGAATACGACAAGATGCTAAAATGGAATATTTACAATAAGGGACTGGAATAATGAATAGCAAAACATCAAATATGGCATCAGAAATACAACGAAAGGTCATAAGTAAGGTCACTAAAAACCCAGAGTTTAAGAATAAGGAAGAAGTAATTGAAACAGCAGTTCTTAACTATTACAACCAATTAAAAGGAAGCAAGTTACTATGACGACAACTGAGAAAGAAACACAGACAGAATTACTTGATATTCTGCAAAATCAAATGGCAGAAACGATATATAATTATTCACTGGATGAGATTGAGGACTTAAATGATGAGGAATACGATCAGATTGTCCGCACCATGTATTTCAGTAGAGGAGACAAGTCACACTGGGTTGTAATCACACCCTATGGACAGATCAGATCATCCTCCAAATCCTCTCCAAAGGACTTGATGATCCAGATCTGCAACGCAGCCATAGAGATGGTCTACCTGCACCTGGAGGTATGAGGCAACATGGAAGAAGACACAACAGAAGAATATAGATGGACGGAAACAGAAACCAATATCTTTAACGACATACCAATAGAAGATGCATATGAAGAACTGGAAACTATGAATGACGAGGAAGCAATAGAACTTGGTTTCTCAGGAGGAATGGATGATTTATGGGATTATGTAAATCAACAATATACGATTACTGAAAACTAAAAACGACTAACTTCATTAGTCTACAAAAGTGGGTGCGTGAGAGTTAAATATAAAACACTTTAACAAAAAAAATTCTGGGATAAAAATACCCCAGAATAAGTAAAAAAAAGGGAAGTATTTATACTTCCCAAAAGTATATAAACAGATTTATATTATAATGAAAACTGCCAAAACTTCGTCTTAAAGTTTTTCTACAATTTCAGCATTACTAATAGATGAAGGTTTAAGAAAAGGGTTTTTATGGTCTGTTATAACAAACAGATCCACACCTTTTCTATCAACACCAAACCTTTTTTGAGGTCTTGGTTTTAATCCTACATTTATGTTGTAAGAGAAATGTTTGGAAACTAAATGAAGTCCAGAAGTAATTTGTTGAGGAGTAAATGTTTCACCATTTACAGAGTCCTCCACAAAGTCACGAAGGCATACTGATTTCAGGTCCTCATCCATTCCTTCAACATAATGCGAGTAAGTTTCCTTGCCTACATTAGCCTCTAAAAATCTATGAAGAGTAGAAACAAGGGAACCAGAACCAACAGAAGCAGTAAGTTTGTTGAGCCTGTATTTATCCCCAACACCAGTATTTACTAACCCATTTTTTAGGTAGTAAATAAGAGCATTAGCACAGAAAGAGTCAAACTCTTTCCAGTTTTCATCTCCCCAATCTTCATCGAACAAGAATCCACCATGTATCTTATCTGGTGACTTATTCAATTCCATTTTATTGAAACGATAAAACCCACCAACAGAAACAATGTGTTGTCTATCTTCGTAAGAAGCACCTTCACCAAGAATAGGATGATTAGATGAAATACTCATCTTGGGTTTCTCATTCTTGTTGAACTGGAACATAGTTCCATACTTACGATTTACCAGAAGTGGTCCAGTAATGATTGAGAATAACGATGAAAAGTCAAAGTCCTCGCAAGCATCATCAAAACACACATATTCGGTGGATGGAGTTAAAAAGTTAAACAAGAAGTTGGTACCACTTGCTTTCTTCTTAGAGATGGTTTTAGCATCAATAACCTCACTTTTTAAAGCATGAGATAAAGCATCGTTAAGAACAACTGATTTACCAGTTCTTCCATTTGCTTCACCTTCTTTCATGTCTTCATCCATAAAGATTACACATTTGTAAGCAGCCCAATATTGGTGCAGTAAATAACCAAATCCAGATGCAAGTGCCTTAAATCTGTTTTGATTAAAGGTCCAAACACCAGAGTGATCCTGTGATTTACATAAGTTCTGGCACCATTTATGAAAATGATTACCAGGTTTATCTGTAATATCTCCCAAGAAAGTATCTTGATTGAAGTCACAAATACTATTTGTATCAAACCTCCTATCAATAACTCTATCAGCCCAAACAAGAGCATCAAGATCGTCATAAGATAAGAGTTCCACAGAGTCACATTTGGAATTTACTTCTAAAACACCATTCTGGTAATAACGATAAGCAGAATAACGAGTATCTTTGAGAGGTTCTTTATCTATGCAACGCAAAGAAGTAAGAACCTTCTCATCGAAAAAGTTATTATACTTGATCGTCATACGATCAAGAACCTTATTACCATTTGGAACTCGGTTTAGTAGATAAATCACAAAGTCACGAAGATCTTTTTGATTGATCTCCCGAGCAATGTTTCCATTTACCTGTATTGGAACCAATTTGTTTCCAATAGGTAAATTAAAGAAACCCAAAGATGGCAAAGTAGAAGAAAGATAAGTAAGCCTATTGGAATCACTTAACTCTTTAACCTTACCATCATTATCCTCGTCCCAAAAGGGATCGTTGAATAAATTAGTAATACAAGTCGCAATGAAGTCGGGGTTATAATAAACCCGAATAGGATTATTCATAAGAATATCTCCGTTTTCTATATTCAGTTTTCCAGGTTCGTTCGTTTTTTTACTTATCGTTGAACCAGAAAACTGGTGAATAAGTAAGGATAAGGAGCAACAGAAAGTCGAGGTTACTCAACCAACACAGGGAGGGAATGTCTGCGTATTAAGGAAGCAGGAATTAACCTGCGGGAATATTCAATTACAAGTAATATAGCACAGATTTAGGGTTCTGTCAACAGGTCCAACCCACAAAGTGGCACACTTACCCTTTGATTTAGGTGCTGGACTACGAGTTATTCAGTGACTTTGTGACGGGTGATTTAGAAGAGAAACAAGTTCTTGTTAAAAACTGGTCCCCACCGAAATTTCCAGTCATAATGAACTAGCCCCTAAAACCACTTTGCTTACCAAAATACCAGTTACAGCAGTAAGAGTGGGGGAAAGAATGCGGGAACTCGACGAGGTGAAGGTCCTGGAACTTATGCAGTCCTATGAACAGATCGGGATCATCAATCCAATTTCAGTAGATGAGGACTACACCCTGATTGCTGGTGCTCACCGACTCGAAGCAGCCAAAAATCTGGGATGGAGCACGATTGAAGCAAAGGTCTTCAACGAGGAGGACCTCCAGAGAGAACTAATAGAAATAGATGAGAACCTCGTCAGAAATGAACTTTGTTACATTTCTGGGGCCGAGCACATAAGAGAACGAGAACGAATCCTGGAATCACTGGGTCAGAGACGCAAGAGAGGTGCAAACCAGTTCACAGACAACGAGAACAGCTATACGACCAAAGACCTTGCCCTGCGACTGGGGGAGTCCGAAAAGCAATATCGACAGAAGAGGCAGGTCGCAGACCTGTCCCCAGAGGTTCGTAATGCCCTCAGAGGGACGGAATATGCCCGCAGGAACCTGAATGATCTGCTGAACCTCACTAGGCAAGCACCTGCTGTCCAGAGAAGGGTTGGAGAACTATCCAGAGAGGACCCACGACAAACACTGCGGTTCCATATCGACACGGCGAACATCGAGGTCACCACTGACCGAGATAAATCCCAACTGGTTGCAGAACTGAAAGAGAAGTGGGGAGTCCCATTCTCGGTGATGCGGTTTGATCGGGAGCACCACGACCTGTCCAGGATCTGCCGTCAGGTCACCAAACACACGGAATGCAGGGTCATAAAGGGAGATGTCACGGGTAGAGAGATGCCCAACTACTCAGGTTTCGTGGACCACAGCCTGTTTCTGCTGGAATACTTCGTCAGAAAACCAGGATCACGAGTCCTGGATAATTTCTGCGGTAAGGGAACAAACCTGATCGCAGGTCTATGGATGGGGATGGAAATGCATGGGTTTGACCTGAACCCCCGTTTGATTGACCGAATACAGGAGGTCGTGGACGAGCACCTGGACGAGGGAAACCTGCACCTATACAACGAAGACGGGATCTCCATGTCCCCCCTCCATGACGAGGAGGAGACCTTTGATGCAATCATCACGGACCCTCCATATCTCAACTGCCCCGACCTCTACACGAACGAACCAAACGACCTGTCTCAAATGAAGCAGCCCGAATGGGAGGAAATGATGAGGCAAGCATTTAGGAACTACAACCGACTGATAAAAAGGTCATCAGTCAAGGACAAGGTCTTCTACCCACTCATGCTGAGGATGACATCAGACCCAACGGAGCAATCTTGGACTGAAGCAATGGGAGAAGCACTAAAACAACAACCAAAAAATTCGGCAGCGACTAACACCGAACACAATGTCACAGAGGAATACCAGTTCCACCCCGTAATTATGAAAATGAATGCCTCAAGGAGAGCAGAAACGGGAATGGTCTCAATGGATTTCATACTTGCCCGAATTGCCGAAGAGGAAGGTTTCACACTCTGGGACAGGACCTTCAACACACTGGCACCATCCTCAGTGTCCGTATCTACTCATAGGAACTATGATTTCCACTACACACATAAAAACTGGGAAACGACACTCATATGGATAAAACAATGAGAAGTGTTATACTCAAAAATATTAAATCATCGATGGATCCCCAGAAGTCAATGGAAAAACAAAGAGCACCAAGAAATAGGACTCTTACAATTAGCAGTAAAGAACGGGAAATTTATATAAACAAGATTTTATATCCAACGCAGAAGATTGAAATTGAAGATTTAATGAACAAAACAATCTGTGCAGATCTATTCAAGATAATCGACCAATTACCTGTATCTTGTGTTGATTTACTGGTGATCGATCCACCATATAATCTTGATAAGAATTTTCATGGAGTGAAATTCGCAAAGAGTGATGATGAGACATACCTAGAATACTTACGAAGTTGGTTCCCGAAATTGCTAAAAGTTCTTAAACCAAACGGATCAGTATATATTTGCGGTGATTGGAAAAGCACATTCTGCCTGTATCAAATAATGAGAGAAAATACTGAGATTAGAAGTCGAATTACATGGCAAAGAGAAAAAGGAAGAGGATCAAAAACAAATTGGAAGAACTCAACAGAGGATATTTGGTATGGAAC
>Ga0247831_1008496_pt1 | contig 10812 bp, 5 predicted proteins | sample LaCruzMarch2015__9_FD_192406 | JGI IMG/M metagenome (GOLD analysis project Ga0247831, IMG submission 192406) | Freshwater microbial communities from meromictic Lake La Cruz, Castile-La Mancha, Spain - LaCruzMarch2015_1m | ecosystem: Environmental > Aquatic > Freshwater > Lake | place: Spain...
TGTTTTTCACTTCAATTGAGTAAGCAAAACTACGTTCTCTTTTTTCAGCGATGATTTTATCTTTCGAATCTTTTTTCAAAAGGGTGCGTTTTACCATGATGTTTGGATCTTTCCCTAACGATAAATTCAACGTGTCGTCCATGCTTGTTGGGTCAATGTAGGTTTCACCAATATATGAACCGTCAAAGAAAATATTTGCTCTTGCTGGAACCAATTGTAGTTCATCTAATTTTGTCATTTGAGCTACAAGATAAACTCCTTTATCTATTTTCGGAACACTGTAATACTTGAATTTGGTATCCAAATCAGTTTGTTTTATCAAAACCATGTGTTGCTCATTGTTTGACTTAATAGTATAAGGCAAGTCAATTTTAAATTCTGCTGCAATCAATTGTTGAACAACAGTTGTAAATTGATTCGCTGTCAAAGCTTCTTTATCTTCAAAAGCATTGGAATTAAACGTATATCCCATGTTGAATGCTTCTGTTTGTACTGATGCTGGTTGGTTATAATCCAAATTTCTTTTTTTAGTAGCTTCCACACGGTAAGTTGTGTAATCAATATACCAAGGTTGTAATTCAGGTTTCGTTTTGTTGGCATACGGATTATTTGTTGAAATATTCAATTTTACATCGTTCCAATCCAAACCTGTGTTTTGATAGACTTGCGCTTTATAAGTAAGGTTTATTTTTCCTGTTAAAGCTTCACTACGCAAATCATAAAAGGGTGTCCAGCCAGCATTTGAAACGAAGTAAGATAAATTCATTTTTCCTGAAACCGGCTCAGTTGAGGAAACAGTAACAATTATTCGTGGAATTGGATTGTTGTTTTTTGGATTCAAACCACTTCCATTTTGATAGTTTCGTAAGTTCACCAAACGCTCTTCCATTTCTTTTCGTTTGTCTATTTTTTCATTTTTACGTTTTTCTAAAGCCAGTAATTTCTTATTGATTTCTGTGATTTTTAAACTGTAAAATTCAACAGCTTGTTTTAGGAAATTCAATGAATCATTTACGCGACCTTGGCTTTTCATCGAACCATTATTCATCACTATTGATTTGGTAGTGTTCAAAACATCAATTTCATCTTGAATTTCTTTTTGATCATAACTTAAATTGCGCAATGAATCTTCTAAAAGTGCAATGTCTCTTTTGATTTTTACTGGAATTCCATCTTCTGTCAACGGACCAGGTTGCGGGTAGTAAAGTGAGTAACGACTATCTAAAATAACCACATTTCCAACCGCTTTTACTTGAATACTTTTTGCATCAATGTAAGAACTTATTCCTTCAACAATGATTTCGGTTACACCTGTTTTTACCGTATAATTTGCTTTGTGATGTAATTGCGCACCTTGAGAGTAAACAGTTACTTCATTTAAGGTTGCTTTTACAATTTCTTTCTCTCCTGCTTGAACTCGGAAAATGCTTCCAAGTAAAAAAGCGAAAACTACTATCTTTTTCATAATTGTTATTTTGACTGCTTACATTTAATAGATAAAATAGTTCAAAAAAAGTGAATTAATACTCAAACCTATCTTGAAATGATATCTAAATTATTGATTATAAATTGGTTAAAATTAATTTCTTTTATCTTGGAAAGAATGGTAAACTTTATCATACAAAACTAGATTGCTGAAAATTCTCAATAAATTCTAAAAGTCTTGGTAATTCTTCTTCGTTGTTTTTGAACAATTCTGGAATATCTAACGCATAATAACTAACTGTTGGGTTTGAATCCAACCAAGTAGTTTTAAGTGAAGCGATACGATTTAACTCTTGTAATTGATTAAATTTAATGGTTTCTACTTTGCTTTTTTGTTTTTCTAATTCAAGTATTATTTCCTCTTGAGTTAAAACCAATTCTATAAAAAGATAAGAATAAAAACTAGGAAGAGTATTTAAAATTTGACTTGGTACAAAAACAAGAGGAGTTATAAACGACTCGTACTCTAAACTATTTTTTATTCTCAAATCAATTGCTCCTTCTGATAAAATTTCGATATTATTGACTTTCAGTAATTCAAAAAGTTGAGAATAATCTACACCTTCAATTCCATTTAAAATAATTATTTTTCCTTTTTTATTTTCTTTAATGAAATTTAAACTTCTTTCAGCTAACTGAGGATTAATTAAATGTTCCGAATAAATTTTGCTAAGCCATTCGTGAGGTTTAATCATTTTTGGAGCAATCCTAAGACTTACTTCAAATGCTTTTGATGAATCCTCGAAATTGCCAATTTTGAAAAGCGTTTCTCCTAAATGATAATGTGCTCTCGGAAAATAGAAATTAGTTTCTATCGCAATTAAAAATTCATCAATCGCTTCTTCGAATTTATTTTGTCTCAAAAATGATAAACCTAAACCATGATGAGCATTGGTATTTTGATCGTCAATAGCCAAACTTTGAATAAAGTATTTTTCTGCAAAACCATATTTTTTTCTTTCTAAATAAATCAAGGCAATATTTAATAAAACATGAAAATTAGTCGGGTTTCTTTCTAAAATCATTTCCAATATAGGTAAAGCTTTTCGATGTCTGTTTATTGCTAAGAAATATAAACCTTCCAAGTACTCCAAATACATTGGTTCTTCAATGTTTACTGGATATTCCGCTTTATTTTCGTCTTTGTTCTTTTTTAAATCTTCAATCAAATCTTTGCAATGTTGGTAGCGACGTTTACTAAGATAACACATCGCCAACCGTTGACCATAACGATGAACTTTTGAATCGTGGTAAATTTCCTCTAAAATTTCAATTGCTTTTAAAGTTTTACCTCCGTTGATTAAATTTCGAGCAATATAATATTGACTTTCTCGCTTAGAATTGATTATTTGTTTTGAAATATCTTCATCAGGCGCATCGATATATCCAAGTTCAACTAATTGATTCATAGCTTCCTGAGCAGCCCAAGGATCTTCTCGAATGATTTCATTATGTTGTCCTGAATCCCCCGCTTTTTGTTCCCAAGAATCAATAAATTTGGCTTCTGTAGGATTTTCAAAACATTGATAAAGAACTTTTCCTTCCATATCTTTTCCAACTTCTAAACCAGCGTAGTAAAGTAGAGTAGGAGTAATGTCCAAAACGGAAGCTCCAGAAATTCGTTGATTCTTTTTTATGCCTTTCCCTGCCATGATAAAAATTCCATATGGACTATGCTCAACTGCTGGACCTGATGGTTCATGTGGTATGGAAAGTGGGCGTTGATGGTCGGAATAAAAACCATGATCAGAAATTAAAAGTATTGTTGTGTTTTCATCAATTAGTTCAAGAATTCGATGCAGCATCAAATCGTGAAAACGATATCCAGCTTCGACAATGTATTTAAAATTTTCAAAATCATCTTTATTTACTTCAGTTCTATAAGGAGGATAGAATCGCATTCCAATATGACAAAAATGATCGATTGCATCGTGGTAAATTGCCATAAAATCCCATTCTGTTTCTTGCATCAAATAGGTTGATACTGCGTGAATAGAGGCTGCATTTGCAATAGTTTTGATGACATTTGCAGTTCTTTTATCGCTTCTTAATTCAATATTTGTATTTATATGAGGAATAAATGGGCTTACCATAGGAATGGTAATCTCGTGAGGATGTACTCTAAATTCTTGTAAAGTTTCAATTAAACTTGTTGGGTGTATTGTTCCATTTGGCATAATCCATGGCTCAGATAGTGGTTTATTTGCAACTTGAAAAAAATTGGAAACCATTACACCATTGATAGGTTCGACTGGATTACTTGGCCACCAACCAACCACATTGCTTTTCCAACCTTCTTGGTTGTAAATATTCCAAATTGCTTTAACTTTTCGAGATGTCGATGTTACTGGTCTCAATCCATCACCAGTTGGTGTAGGTTCTATAAATCCTGTTATTCCATGTTTATCAGCTCGAAATCCTGTTGCAATAGTTGTCCATAACATTGGTGAAAGGGGAGGATCAAGAGTTTTTAAATTACCTCGTACTCCTTTTTTAATCAAACCCTGTAAAGAAGGCATTTTCCCTTCACTTATCAGTTTATCAATCACTTTCCAGTCTGCTGCATCCCAACCGAGTAAAAGAATTTTATTTTTTTTCATCCTTCTTTATACTTGCGTTGGTTTCTTTTGATTCTACCTTTTTTTTATTGTTAATAGCTTCTCGCCATTTTCTAACACCAATGTGCCCAAGTGCTAAAAGTCCAAGTGAACCTTGAACTGTAACAATATATTCTTTTTTTTCCATAAATTAAAAATACAAAAAAAAAGCTGCCTAAAAGACAGCTTTTAAAAAGTAAAGTGTGAAAATTAGTTTTTCACGAAGTTTCCTTTAGCAACTTTTCCAGAAACACCTGTGATTGTATATAAATACATTCCTGTGTTTAACGCTGAAATATTAAATGAAGTCGAATTTTCTGTAGCAACTGTTTTACCATCTAATGCAGTGATAACAACAGAAGCAACTTCTTCATTCATTTTGATGTTTAAAATATCTGAAGCTGGGTTAGGATAAACTGATGCAGAGATTAATTCGCTTTCATCAATACCTACAAAACCAGTTGTTATATTATCTAACCATAATGTTGTTCCTGGTGAAGGAAGCGCATTGTTAGAAGATACAGCAACAAAGTAAAATTGATTAACAGTACCAGTAGCTCCAGATATAGCAGCAACAGGAATTGTCATGGTTCCCCAAGCACTTGTTGTAGCTGTAAATTCAGCAAAACCTTGATATAAAACTACGTCATCTGCATCTCCAGCTAATAGCGTATCATACAGATTTACAATAACTACTCCAGTATCTGAGGCAACCCGTGTGAATTTATATGCGAAAGAAATAGAAAGGTTTTGAGGATTAGTAATTGCACCATTTTTGACTTGGATTGCAAACCCAGGTATTGTATCAGAAGGAGATCCAATTTGTCCAGCCACATTAGCGTTTACAATTGTTGATAATTTTAAAGATTGAGTACCAGCATATGCACCTGTAGTTTCCATAGTGTATAAACCTGTTCCCCAACCTAAAGTTTGAGTTGCTATTCCAGGAATTAATGGAGTAGCTGCTGCTTCAAAATCACCATTAACGATAAGCTGAGCATTTGAAATAAAAGAAGCTGCTATTATAGCAACAGAAAGTAAAATTTTTTTCATTGTATTGATTTTAGAATTTAGTCGCAAATATAGAATTATTATTCAATTGTAAGTTATATTTAATTCAAAAAAAGCTGGACTAGCCAGCTTTTAAATAAAAAGAAAATGATTTGATTAAAGTTTAACAACTCTGTGAGATTCAACTTTACCTTCACTTGTTTTAACAAATAAATAATAAGTTCCAGCATTCATTTTTTCTAAATCAACTTTAACTTCTTGTGTGTTATCAAATTTTTGATTAAGAACTTCTTTTCCTAAAGCGTTGTAAACAAGAATTTTACCACTATTTGATGTTTTTTCTAAATTAACTTTTACAAAATTCTTAGTTGGGTTTGGAGAAACAGAAGAAAATGAAACTGAATTTTCATTTAAACCAATAACTTCATTTACCATAACAATGTTGTTTCCATTCGCTGGGTTCCATAAAACAACATTAGAAGGAAGTTCTTTTCCTAAGTCATCGCTAGTGTTAGCTGTTACATTGTCAACATTGTCAAATTTAACACACTGAATTGTAGTTTGATTTGAGTTTACACGAATATAGAAAAAGTTATCAAATACTTCTTGGTCGCGAATATATGGTTTTGCGTTGTTACCAGTAAAATCTAAAGTTCTGTGAGGTGCTCCCCAGTTTCCTTCGCCAATATAAACAATTCCTTCTGGATCTGGAACGAAGTCAGTATCTGCAGAATTTTTCTTACATGGTAAAGTCCATTTTGTAATGTGCGTATGTGATTCCATACATAATTTAACTCCATATTGCTCGAATAAATTTACCCAACAACTCATTTGGTCAGAAACTAATCCGTAACCATTACCCATTGCAAAAGTTGGAATGTGGTATTGTACAAATTTCCATTTTGGAGGATTTGCAGTATTTGTATAGTTTTGTAAATCTGTTGTAAACCAATTTAATTGTGCTGTATTTGAACACGCATTTAATTCCGAGTTTAACATGTATAATCGTAATAATCCGTTGTTTACGTTAATTGCATAATATTCTTCCATTGGAACATCAAATAAACTGTAAACATCTTGATTATCCTCGTGATTGCCTTGTGTGAAAGTCATTGGATACATTCTACCATCAGTTGATATTGTTAATTGCCAATCATTCAACCATTCTGTCCATTCAGCAGTTGTATTGGAAGTAACTTGGTTCATGATGAAATCACCATTAAAAGCAATAAAATCAGGACGAATTTTAGCAACTAATCGATTCCCTTTTCTTTTTTGCTCTAAACAATTTCCACTTGGACAGCTTTCAACATACGAACCAAAAACTTTAAAACCATCACGTGTATCACCGCCAGAAATAAATGCTACTGGATCGTTTGGATTATCAGATAAAGTTTTGAATTTGTAACGAGCACTTACTGTTCCTCCTGCATCTCTTACAACAAAATAATAGATAGTGTTTGGAGTTAAACCAGATAATCGAGCAAATTTTCTGTTGATTCCGTGAGCAGCAGCTGTTCTGTCAACTGTTTTTGAGCTTGGGTAGGAAGCGTAAGTTGTACCGAAATCAGTTGTTCCGTAATGTACAGTTGCATCATCTCCACTCCATCCAACTACGATTGAATTTGAGGGATCATCTCTAAACGAAAGTGTGTACTGGCTGGTAGCAGCATTCAAGTTTAAACCTAATAACAAGGCAAAAACAAACGTTAAATTAGTAATTTTCATTTTATTGATTTTTAAAATTTATATTGTAAGCGAATTAAAACGACATCATCCTTCACATCAGCTAGAAATCCTGAATGAGGATATTTTCCAAGACCAATTTGAGTGCTATCTAATGGATCTAATTTTGTTTTTTCATTAATCGGTTTTTCAAAAGAAACCATTAAACTTAAATTTTCATTGACTTCATATCTATAAGTAAACAAATGAGTCGTGAAAGCAACGTCAGCAACAGAAAGTCCTGAAGAACCGACTGGGTTACCAATAACATCAAAAACATTCAAAGCAATTTGTTCTCCATCCACATCTGTGTTTGGATCGTATAAATCAATTCGGTAAATAAGGTAATGTTTAGTATTTCCTAATTGTTTGTTGAAATACAAGTACCATCCTCTAAAATTGCGAACAAAAGTATGAGATGGTTTTAGCTGGGTTGAAACTGTTGCTGGATTATAAGGTTGAGGACTGTCAAATTTTGGCCATGTCACACTGCTAAAAGGACCAGTTGGACTCGCACTACTAAAAACATAAGGGTTTCCTAAAGTACCTTCTAGTGAAACTTGCTGACCAAAGATGTATTCACCTCGAATTGTTGTTTTTCCCCAATTACTTTTTTTTGTTTTTCCACTCCAAGTGAATTCTCCATGAAATGAATAATAATTTCGTTGTACGTTTTTGTTGTATGTTGCTTTAGCTATAGAAGGATCACTAAGAATAACAGCTAAATCGGATGCTAGAATATCCTGATTCATAATCGTAAAACTTTGATCAACACCATTGATGTTTAAAACGGTATCAATTGTTCTCCAAATTGTTCTGTAATTTGCTGCACTTCCGTCAATATCATATCGGTGATTTACAAGACCACGATAAATTGAACTACCTAGTTTGAATTTGAATTTTTCGCCTTTAAACGGATTGTCTATTACGATTCTTCCTGTAATATCTTTAAAATTGTCAGCTTCTAAATTACCACTTGTACCATGAAATATTCCTGCATCTAGTTTTAAAAAGTGAAGTTTTTTTCCTTTAGGCATTCTAAATTCTAAATTCATTCCTAAATCACGAATTCCAGGAAATAAATGTTGAATCACAGAACTACGCTCTGGAACTTCTCTGTCTTGAGAAGAAATTTCAATTTCTTGACCAAATTTTCTAGCAAAAACCCCAGTTGTTAACGTAAATGCTTTTAACTTAGGATCTTTGATTGATAACCAAGAATCTTTCATTCTAAATCCAGTTTCAGTTAAATCAAACGAAAATTGAGAATTGACTAAATTCTTTTCGTATTGTAATTGAAATCGACCACGTCTAACTGAAAAACGATTGCTGCTAAAACGATCAAATCTTCCACCATTTACAGAGTTTAAAGAAAGTGAATCAGCTTTGTTTGTGTAAGCGTATTGAAATTGAAAATAGCCATCAATTTTAAAATCATCATACCATTTACGTTCGGTCTTTTCAACTGGTTGGGCAAAAATTAAAGAATTAGAAAGTAAAATAATCAAAAAAAATGACTTTTTTAAGTCCAAATTCCAACTGTAATAAAGGTTTTGCATGAATTTTTATTGAAGTTCAAAAGTAAGTGATACAAAATCGGTAATAGTAAAGCTAATTTTATTAAGATTTTAATATTATTTTAAATTAATATTAAGAAAAAGTAAAAGTAGTTAATGTTATTCAATTTCAATACTACTATATCCGCCGCCTGTACTCACCAATTTAATTTTTGCTCCGATACGGTCTTTCAGCTCGCCCACGTGGGAAATGATTCCGATGGATTTGTTGTTTTTGTGTTGCATTTCTTCCAAAATCGTGATGGCCTGATCGAGCGATTCTGGGTCGAGGGTTCCAAATCCTTCGTCGATGAACAAGGACTCGATGTTGACGTTTTTCGCAGCTAAATCAGACAATCCGAAAGCAAGCGCCAAGCTCAATTTGAAGGTTTCACCACCTGAAAGCGAACTCACCGAACGGCGTGTATTACCCATGTGCGTGTCAATCACTTGCAAAGAAGTGGATTCGTTTCGCTGCGGAACAGCCAATAAATAACGGTCGGAAAAACTTTTCAAACGCTCGTTTCCAAAAGCTATCAACTGGCTCAAGGTCAAATCTTGAACGAAATCGGAGAATCGTTTACCAGAACTGTCGCCAATCAATTTATTCATAGTTGACCATAAATCGAAATCCTTGTTCAGTAATTCTAAAGTAGCTTGACTGCTTGCCAAACGTGACTTCGCTTCGTTATTGGTTTCAATTTGCTTACGATTGGCACCAATAGATTCTGAAATATCTTGGATGTTTTCTTCCAATTCTTTTACCAAAAGTTCGAGTTGCTCCTGGGTTTGCGACAAATCATCTTTCGATTGATTTTCAGCTAATTCCGAAAGAATACGTTGTTTATCTTGCTCCAATTTCGCTTTTTGAATGTCCAACTGATTCACTTTTGTTCGAATCGCTTCGGCATCGTATTCTGTCAGCAGTTGCAGTTCAAATTCCGCTAACGAATGAATTGATTTTTCACGTAAATCGGAAAGTAATTTTTCTAAATTCAATTGAAGTTCGCTGTTCATAATCGTTAAATCCTTGTTTTTCAATGTCGTTTCTTCCAAGCAAGTTGTTATATTCAGGTTGTTTTCCGTCCAATTTTTCAAGTAAGTTGCAACTTCTGTTTCAATATTAGGACCAGCATACAATTTACTTCGTTCAGCTGTAGTTTGTTTCAATTCGTTTTGAAATTTCTCACGTTCTTTAAGCTGCGAAAGGATTTCCTTCAAAATGGTTTGAATGCGCAATTGTCTTTCTAAGCTTTCTAATTCGATTAAACAATTTGAAATTTGCTCTAGATTTTGCTCCCAAATAGTTAATTCTTCTTCAAAATTCCATGACAATTGTTCGCAAGCAGTTCTAATTTCTTGTTCTATTTTCTCAAACTGCGAACAATTTACTTTTATTTCTTCTTGTTTTGTTGAAATTGATTTTTGAGCTAATTCTTTGGCAGTACTGAGTTTCGTTTGTTCACTTTCAATGGATTTTAGTTCATTTAGTAAAGTTTCCAATTGGGTTTCCAACGCATCCAACAAACGTTCTTCATAAGCAATAGCAAAAGGATGTTCCAAGGCGCCACACAAAGGACAAGGTTCGTTTTCGACTAAATGTTTGCGATGTTCTTCCAAACTTCGCTCGGTTTTTAGTTGCTCTACTTCTTTTCTTTTGCTTTCGACCTTTGGTTGTAAAATTTCAAGACGAGCAATCAAGTCTTTTTGTTGTGCATCAATATTGACAACCGAAGTCCTTAAATCTAAAGTTTCTTTCTCTAATTTTTGATTTTGTGAAGTTCGTAAATTGTATATTTCTTTATTCTTAATCAGAACATTAACTTCGTTTAACTCATATTTTAATTGAGATTTTTTTGAAGCAATTTCACTTGAATCTGATAAATCTAAGCGCTCTGCAAAAGTGTTGATTTTTGCGATTTCTTGATGAATGAAATCTGTATTTTGGTTCGGTTTTTCAATTTCAAATTGTTCGTTTTTCAATCTTTTAAGCGCATCAGAAAGTTGACGATTGAAAGTATCAACTTGATTTTTTAACTCCAATTCTTTGGACTGAAATGCTAGAATTTGTTGTTTAAAAGCGTTTAATTTCGTTTCAAAATCTTTTTCTAAAATAGTATCATTCAACAATTTACTTACACTTACCAAAAGTGATTGTTGCTCTGATTTTAGAGTAATTTCTCGACCTTGTAAATATTCCAAACGTGAATGAAGTTCTAACTTTGATTTTTCTTGTAAACGAATCGCTCGGAACTCATTTTGAAAAGGTGCTAATTCAATGTGTTTGTTGAGTTTTTGCTTTTCTGGTTCTAAAAGTTTTAGTTTACTTTCAAATTCTATCCATTCTGCTTGATTCTTCAAACTTTCAGCTGTCAACTTTTGAATTTTCGTTTTGACTTCCAACAAGTTTTTAGCAAGATCTTGTACCGCTTTTAACT
>Ga0247831_1008498_pt1 | contig 10807 bp, 9 predicted proteins | sample LaCruzMarch2015__9_FD_192406 | JGI IMG/M metagenome (GOLD analysis project Ga0247831, IMG submission 192406) | Freshwater microbial communities from meromictic Lake La Cruz, Castile-La Mancha, Spain - LaCruzMarch2015_1m | ecosystem: Environmental > Aquatic > Freshwater > Lake | place: Spain...
CGAGCCCTCGATCATCATGTCGGACGGACCGATCCGCCCGGGCCATGATCCCAAGACCGGCGAGACGCTCGACATCGTGTCGGCCTACCAGGTGGCGGGTCACCCGGACGCCGCCCACCGCCACCACATCGCCTGCCACGCCTGCCCCGGCTTCGGCTCGTGCGGCGGCATGTTCACCTACAACACGATGCAGACCTTCATCGGCGTCGTCGGCATGCAGCCGCTGCACCTGGTGGCGACCGCCTCCGACGATCCGAAGCGCCTCGAGCAGTTCCCGGCCGAACTGGTCAGCCACCTCGCCAACCTGATGGAAAAGGGTCTCAGGCCCCGCGACATCGTGGTGCGCGACTCCATTCGCAACGCGATGATCGTCGCCATGGCGATCGGCGGTTCGACCAACGTCGTCCTGCACGCGCCCGAGATCGCGCGCGCTGCCGGTTATGCCGATTTCTGGAAAGAGGTGATGACGCCGGACGAGTTCAATCACCTGTCCCAGAACGTCGTGCCGGTGCTGACCGACGCCCGGCCCTACGGCAAGTACTCGATGATCGACATCGACGCCGTCGGCGGCGTGCAGGTGATCGTCAAGGAACTGCTCGAAGCTGGTCTGCTCAATGGCGACGTGCTGACCTGCACCGGCGAGACGCTCAGCCAGCAGGTGGCGCGCCTCGGCACCAAATCGGCAGATGGCCGCGTGATCTACCCCGTCGCCAAGCCCTACAAGCCGACCGGCGGTCTGCGTGTACTCGGCGGCAACCTGTCGCCGGAGTTCTCGGCGATCCTGAAGCTCGCCGGCGTCGAGACCGGGCTGGAGAACAACGTGTTCCGCGGCAAGGCGCGCGTCTTCGAGGGCGAAGCCGGCCTGCTCGAAGCGCTCGACAAAGCGCCCGAGAGCTTCCAGGACCTCGACATCGTGATCGTGCGCTACGAGGGCCCGAGCGGCGCGCCCGGCATGCCCGAAATGCTCGATCCGACCTCGCGCATCACCACGCTCTGCCGCGAGCGTGGCATCACCATCGCGCTGATGACGGACGCCCGCTTCTCCGGCGGCTCAGTCGGCCTCGTGATCGGCCACGTCGGCCCGGAAGCAGCGCTCGGCGGGCCGATCGCGTTCGTCGAGACCGGCGACGAGATCGTCGTCGACCTCAATACCAGCGAGATCAACTGCACGGCCCTGCAGGACGCCGGCGTGCTGGCCGCGCGCAAGGCGGCCTGGGCGAAGGTGGTGGCTGCCAACGGCGGCTTGCATCCCCACTGCGGCGCAGCCGACACGCGCCTGCTGCACCGTGCCCGCCATACAGCGGTGCCGGCGACGCGCGGCGCGGGCCTGCACCCCAACCGCGACGTCTGGGTGCGCGACCCGCGCGAGGCGACCAAGTCGGGCTTCGTGTCGAAGAACAAGTACCGGGGCTGAACAGTCCTTCAAGGCTTCAGTTGAGCGAGCGTCGAATGCTACCGCAGGTTCGAAGCCTGCGGTGGCGGAACGTTCACACGTGCTTGCGCAGGAACTCCGCGAGTTCGTCCCAGGCGCCGTCGCGGTTGGCGTATTCGGCGTAGTTGCGCGCCGTCGTCAGCCATTCGAGCGTCGTCGCGCGGGTCTCCGAAAGAGCTTGGCGCAGGTGGGCGAGGCTGATCGGCTCGACCGAGTTCTTGGCGAGGCTTTCGTCGATCGCAATGTCTGACGCCGTCGCGACCAGTTCTGCGAGATCGGCGCCAGAATAGCCGGGCGTCGCCTCGGCGATCACGGCGGTGTCGAGCCCAGGCATGTGCGGCACGCCCACCAGCGCCTTGGCGAGGATCGCGGCGCGCGCTTCGCGATCAGGCGGCGGCACGAACAGAGTCCGATCGAAGCGGCCCGGCCTGCGGAACGCGGCGTCGACCGACCACGGTACGTTGGTCGCAGCCAGCACAAGCACGCCCTCGTTGGAGTGCGAGAGGCCGTCGAACTCGTTGAGGAACACCGACACCATGCTGTCGACGGAATTCGAGTCGGAGAAGGCGCGCTTGCGGGCGAGCGCCTCGACCTCGTCGAAGAACAGGATGGTCGGCGCCTGCCGGCGGGCGGTGTCGAAGATCGCCTTCATGCGCTTCTCGCTGTCGCCGACGTAGCGAGACAGGATCTCCGAGATGTCGACCGGCATGAAGTTGGCTTTGCACTCGTCGGCCGTGGCGCGGGCGAGCATCGTCTTGCCGCAGCCGGGCGGGCCGTACATCAGCACGCCGCCGCCGGCCTTGCGCTTGAAGCGCGCGTAGAGCCCCTCGGCCTGGAACGGCTGGATGATGCGACGGCGGATCTGCGCCTTGACGTGCGAGAGGCCCGCCACATCGTCGAGACCGACACGCTCGCGGGCGCGCGGGCGGGCATCTTCGTTGTTGGCGCTTGGCCCTGAGGCGGAGCCCTGCTGGCGGAAGCGGTCCATGCGTACGACATCGCCCCACGGGCTTTCGGCGGCAGACTTCGCAGGGGTCGGCTCGATGGCAGCTGGAGGCGGCACGACGGCGAAGCGCGGGCCATCTGCAATGGACTGCGCGGCTGGCGCCTCGTCGCCGCCGGCAAGCTCGGCGGCGCGCTGCGACCAGCGCCGCGCGAGATCCGGCCGCTTCGACTGGTACAGGAACTGGGCAACGTCGGCGGCCAACTCGCCGTCGCCGTAGCGGGCGGGATCGAGCACGCCGAACAGCGGGTCGAGATCGGGGCTTGCGCCCGGCGTGCGCATCAGGCCGAGCGTCGCCTTCAGCAGCGCGCCGACGCCCGGCTGCAACAGGCACGCGGCCGACAGATCGGCGATCTCCTTGGCGAGCTTCGACATGATGTGGTCTCCCTCAAGGGCGCGCGAGTGCGACCTGTTCAATAATTCTTCAGCTGCACGTCCTGGCGCGGCGGGGCGCCCTGGTGGAAATGCTCGATGATCGACACGGCGAGGCCACCCGCGATCAGATAGAGGACGAGCCCGACCACGGCGAGCCCGCCCACGCGGGGGGCCGTCACGAAGAGCGCGACATAGGCGAGCGCGAGCGGCAGAACCACCACCGGCGACAGGCGTCCGATCTTCCAGAGCGGCCACAGCAGCGGGCTCATGAACGCGCGCGAGCGCTTGAAGATCATGTGCGCGGTTGCGCTGCCCGGAGCGCGCTCCAGCGCGAGGGCCGCAAAGCCCGCCGCTCGCTTGTAGTCGTTGGCCTCGTAGGCGGCGTAGGCGGCGACCTCGTAGGCGTGCGCGCCCTCGGGCTCTCGCTCGATCATGTACGCGATGACCTCGGTCGCCTCGGCATGCTTGCGGCGGTCGACGAGCACCATGACGAGCTGGCCGAGCAGATAGGGGTTGTCGGGGGCGAGTTCGAGCGCCTTGCGCGCCCACTGCTCGGCCGTCTGGTAGCCGCGCGCCAGCCGCCAGCGCTCGCACATCAGCTGAATGAGACCGGCCGAGAATGGGTTGGTCGCCATGCCGGCGTTGAGCACCTCGTCGCAGCGCCGCCAGTGCTTCGCTCGCATCAGTCCACGGCCGAGCTGGATGAAGCCGAGCGTGCCTTCGGGGTGGATCTCCAGCATGCGCTCGCCGATGTCGATCACCGCCGGCCAGTTGTCGCGCTCCCAGCAGACGTCGGCGATGACGTCGAGGGCGAGGAACATCGTCATGTCGTCGGGATCGGCGGCGAGCGCGGATTCAGCTTCGCGGCGGGCAGCAGCGTGATTGTCGGCTGCGAGAAACGCACGCGCCATGCCGAGCCGACGGCGCGCCTCGCTGCCGTCCGGCCTGGCCCCCCAGGGCGATGACCCGCCACCTGCTACCACGGCCGATGCCCCCGGTTGGCCCTGACCCGATCCCGGCCGACAGTATATACCGCCTGTTGCGGCGGCGTTAAGTTGAGGTGGAGCGGCGCGGGCGCTGCGGCTTCTTCATTCCGCGTGACGCTGTTAGACAATACAGGCACTCTGCCACGTTCTGAAAGATCGAAGCGCATGGATCTCGATCGCATCACCCACGACCCGGCAGTCATGAGTGGCAAGGGTTGCGTTCGCGGCACGCGCGTTACGGTCGGCATGGTCGTCGGCCAAATCGGCGCGGGACGGACAACCGAGCAGGTGCTCGCAGACTTTCCCTACATTACGCGGGAGGACGTACTGCAAGCTCTGAGATAGGCCGCTCGACTTGCCGAAGCACGCGAGATGGTCGTAGTAGAATCGTGAGACTGCTGGTCGACATGAACCTGTCGCCGCGCTGGAATTGTGCGCTGTTGGCGGGCAGTTCGAGGCCGTGCATTGGAGCAGCTTAGGCCCGCCGGACGCGTCCGACCGTCAAGTTATGGACGTCGCACGCGCGGTTGGTTTCGTCGTATTGACGCACGACTTGGATTTCGCAACGCGCGAGGACACGAGCCCCGAAACAATCGGCGATTTCGTCACCACTGCCTTGAAGCAAGCAGCGCTCGAGTTGAGCGAGGGCGCGATTATTTCGATCGACCCGTCACGAGTCCGGCTGCGCATTCTTCCGTCCCGTAGCGACGAGCATCTTTGAGCCCCTGCCCTACCTGCACAGCGCACCGTAGCCGGACTCGACGATCCAAACCAAAAGGGGCGGCATCACTGCCGCCCCTTGCCGGTAGTGCCCCGTGGTCGATCGCGTGCGATCAGACCGAGTAGTACATGTCGTACTCGATCGGATGCGGCGCCATCTCGTAGCGCATGTTCTCTTCCATCTTCAGCTCGATGTAGGCATCGATCATGTCGTCGGAGAACACGCCACCCATCTTGAGATAGCCGCGGTCGGCGTCGAGCGAGGCGAGTGCTTCACGCAGGCTGCCGCACACCGTCGGGATCTCGGCGAGTTCGGCCGGCGGCAGGTCGTACAGGTTCTTGTCCATCGCAGGACCGGGATCGATCTTGTTCTGGACGCCGTCGAGGCCGGCCATCAGCATCGCGGCGAACCCGAGATAGGGGTTTGCCGCCGGATCCGGGAAGCGGACCTCGACGCGCTTGGCCTTCGGGCTGGTGGTGTAGGGGATACGGCAGGAGGCCGAGCGATTGCGCGCCGAGTAGGCGAGCAGCACGGGGGCCTCGTAGCCCGGCACAAGGCGCTTGTAGGAGTTGGTCGCCGGATTGGTGAAGGCGTTGATCGACTTCGCGTGCTTGAGGATGCCGCCGATGTAATGGAGGCACATCTCCGAGAGGTCGGCGTACTTGTTGCCGGCGAACATCGGCTTGCCGTCTTTCCAGATCGACTGGTGGCAGTGCATGCCCGAACCGTTGTCGCCGAAGATCGGCTTCGGCATGAACGTCGCCGACTTGCCGTAGGCCTGCGCGACGTTGTGGATCACGTACTTGTAGATCTGCATGTGATCGGCGGCGAGCACCATGCTCTGGAACTTGGTGCCGAGTTCGTGCTGGGCAGACGCCACCTCGTGGTGGTGCTTCTCGGTGTCGACGCCCATCTCGGCCATCACCGAGAGCATTTCGGAGCGGATATCCTGGCACGAGTCGATCGGGGGAACCGGGAAGTAGCCGCCTTTGGTGCGGGGACGGTGGCCGAGATTGCCCATCTCGTACTCGGTATTCATGTTCGACGGCAGCTCGGAAGAATCGACGCGGAACGAGCTGTGGTACGGGTCGGCCTTGAAGCGCACGTCGTCGAAGATGAAGAACTCGGCTTCGGGGCCGAAGTAGACGCTGTCTCCGGCGCCGGTCGACTTCATGTAGGCTTCGGCGCGCTTGGCGATAGAGCGCGGGTCGCGATCATATGGCTCGCCGGTCGACGGCTCGAGCACGTCGCAGAAGATCGCCATCGTGGTCTGCGCGAAGAACGGGTCGAGATGGGCCGAGGAGGCATCCATCATCAGCATCATGTCGGAGGCTTCGATGCCCTTCCAGCCGGCGATCGATGAGCCGTCGAAGGCGTAGCCGTCGGCAAACACGCCCTCGTCGATGCACTTCGCATCGGCGGTGACGTGCTGCATCTTGCCCTTGGTGTCGGTGAAGCGCAGATCGACGAACTTAACGTCCCGATCCTTGATCATCTTCAGGACGTCGGCAGGTGTGGACATTGGCTATCCCCTCGTTAGGGCCCCTCGTTATGGGCTGGTTCAGGCTTGACGTGCGGACCGTCGCCACTGGCGCGACCCCTGCCACACGGGCAAACAGGGTCGCTCAGGTCTTCGCGACGATCGAAAGCTTATCTTTGGCTCAGATGGCGTCGTTGCCGGTCTCGCCGGTGCGGATGCGGATCGCCTCGTCGACGGTCGAGATGAAGATCTTGCCGTCGCCGATACGCCCGGTCTTGGCGGCTTTCTGGATCGCCTCGACGGCTTTGTCGAGCATGTCGTCGCCGAGCACGACCTCGATTTTCACCTTCGGGAGAAAGTCGACCACGTACTCGGCGCCACGATAGAGTTCGGTGTGGCCCTTCTGGCGACCGAAGCCCTTGGCCTCGATCACGGTGATGCCCTGCAGGCCGATCTCCTGCAGCGCCTCTTTCACCTCGTCGAGCTTGAACGGCTTGATGATCGCCTCGATCTTCTTCATGCCTTGGTCCTCCGCCGGGCGGGCACGGCCGGGCTCAGCGCGCGACGAGTGCTTCTTTACGTTGGCTACGGTTTAGCATGCCCCGTGCCAATTGGTGTACGCTCCCTTAGTACTTGGGATATCAAGTCATTGGAGCTGGGCAGCCTGAAAAGTAAGCATGTAGCCGGCCCAGCGCACGAGTAAAATGCAGCCTTGTTGCACAATTTTTATGCAAGAAGTATCGCGCGGCAATGTCCGACCGGGAGTTCAACACATGCACGTCACAGGCCTCGACCATCTCGTTCTCACGGTCGCCTCGATCCCGGCGGCCGTAACTTTCTACGAGCGCGTGCTCGGCATGCGCGCCGTAGTGTTCGGGCCCGACAAGCGTACCGCCCTGTCGTTTGGGCCGCACAAGATCAACCTGCATCCGGCAGGGCGGGAGTTCGAGCCGAAGGCCGAGCGGCCAACGCCGGGCTCCGCCGATCTCTGCCTGCTGGTCGACAGCCTGGACGGCGTCGAGGATCACCTTGTGGCGTGCGGCGTCGCGGTGCTGGTCGCGCGCTCCACGCGGACCGGCGCGCGAGGCGAACTCACCTCGGTCTACATCCGTGATCCGGATCAGAACCTGATCGAGTTGTCGGTCTATCAGGACGGCACGCAGGCTGCCTCATGAGCGGGGACGGCCTCGAGCTGCTGACGACGGCCGAGATGGCTGAGGCCGACCGGCGCGCGGTCGCAGCCGGCGTGTCGTCGCTGACGCTAATGGAGAATGCCGGCCGGGCCGTCGCCGACGAGGCGGAACAGATGGTCTTGCCCGGTGCTGCGATCGCCGTGCTGTGCGGGCCTGGCAACAACGGCGGCGACGGGTTCGTCGCAGCGCGGCTGTTGGCGGAACGGGGGTATGACGTCACGGTGTACGCCATGCGCGGGAAAGAGGCACTCGCGGGTGATGCGCGGGGTGTCGTTGAGCGCTGGCAGGGGCGGACCAAGCCCTTTCTTTCAATAGCCAGCCAACGCGCTGATCTTGTAATCGACGCTCTGTTTGGTGCAGGTCTGAAGCGGCCGCTGGACGGCTCGGTCGTCGAAATCCTGCAAGGACTCACCGATGCACGGCTGAGCCGGGGCACCAAAGTTCTTGGCGTCGACGTGCCGAGCGGGCTCGATGGCAATTCCGGAGCTGCGCTCGGCGTACTGCCGTTGATCGCCGATCGAACGGTTACTTTCTTCCGACTGAAGCCCGGTCATCTGCTGATGCCGGGACGCATTGCCTGCGGTGTGGTCGTCGTCGCTGACATTGGCATCCCGATGGCCGTCCTCGTTGGCAATGACGAATGGCCCGACCTTTCAGGTCACACGTGGCGCAACGCACCGGGGCTGTGGCGGCACGCGCTCCCCCAGCCCTCGCTCGACGCCCACAAGTACACGCGCGGTCACTGCACGGTCGTCTCCGGCGGCATCGAGATGAGCGGGGCGGCGCGGCTCTCCGCACGGGGCGCGCTGCGGGTCGGCGCGGGGCTCGTCACCATCGCTGCGCCGCCCGACGGGCTCGCAGCACACGCCGCCCAGCTGAACGCCATTTTGTTGAAGGCCGGCCAGTCGCCCAAAGACCTGCGCCGACTGCTTTCGGACGCGCGGCGCAACGCAGTGGTGATCGGACCGGGGCTAGGGCTCGGCGAAGGCGTTTACGAGCGCGTGGTTGCCGTACTCGAAAGCAGCGCAGCGGTCGTGCTCGACGCGGATGCCATCACGGCGGCGGCGACCGCACCGGAGACGACGTTCGCGGCAATCGAAACACGTAAGGCGCCAGTGATACTGACTCCGCACGAGGGTGAATTCCTGCGGCTGTTTCCGTCACTCGACGGCTCCAAGCTCGAGCGCGCACGCGCCGCGGCAAAGCGCTCCGGCGCCATCGTCGTGCTGAAGGGCCCGGACACTGTCGTCGCAGCACCAGATGGTCGCGCCGCGATCAACGACAACGCGCCGCCGACGCTGGCGACCGCCGGCTCGGGCGACGTGCTGGCGGGTTTCGTCGGCGGCCTGCTGGCCCAGGGCATGCCGGCGTTCGAGGCCGCTTGTGCCGCGGTGTGGCTGCACGGCGAATGCGCCAACCGCTTCGGGCCGGGCCTGATCGCCGAGGACCTACCGGAGACGTTGCCCGAAGTGCTGCGCCACCTGCCGATTTTGTGACGCGACAATTACGCCTGCGAGTTGCAGCTCTTCAGCGCTCAGCGATGCGCCAGCATTTCGCCTGCATTCGTCAGCCGGTTCGCCGCGATGAAGCGGCGGGCACGGCCGAGTGCCGCTTCGATCTCCTCGATCAGCTGGCGTGTTCGGGTGCCGTCCGGGCCTTCTGTCTCCAGCCGTTCGGCGATGCTTGCGACCTCGAAGGCGCCGACGGCGCGGGCCGATCCCTTCACCGTATGCGTCGCCATCGTCCAGTCGCGCGATTGAGTTGCACGCCCAAGCGTCGCGATGACCTCGCCGGCCTGCTGCTCGAATAGCCCAAGCACCTCGTCCTCCAGCAGCCGATCGCCGAGCGTGAAACGGCGGAGATGGGCGAGATCGACGCAAGGACGTTCGCATGTCGGCGGCAGGCCGTGCGTGCGTCGCTGGGGCTCACCATCGACATCCAACGGCGCAAAAGCAGCAACGGCCATGACCCACTCCACTCTGATGCCCGGGCCGCCCGTGACCTGGTTTCGGGCGCAGTCTGCGCCAACCCAGTCGCCCCCCCGACGGACGATCTTCTCACTTACGTTCTAAGCCGGAGTAAACGCCGCCGCCGATGTGAGTATTCCAATCGGGAACAGGCTGGCGGTAAGCGGGAAAGGCTGTCAGCCGCTCGCGCTTTCGCCGTAATGGCTGTTTAGACGCGCTGATGCGGCGTGATCGGTCGATTCGGCGGGTCCGCTGAAGATTTCCTCGGATAGCCGTCGCGCGTCTGTTGCCGCTTGCCGGACAGGTGTTTATCAACAGGGTTGGGGAGCCGAAGTCTCGTTCGCGACGCTCGTGCGAGCGATGAAACGGTTCGGCTTGCAGGTTGGGCGGCGGATGAGCCAGGACAAAGCGACGAAATCCAGCGTACGCGGTGCGGCCAACGGTAGCTTGGCTGCTGCGCTGCAGACCGACGGGACATCGTCGGCAACCGCGCCACCGCCACTGCCGAGCGCGACGTCGCCGGCCGGTTCAAAGGCATTGCCACCCGCCTTGCCGCTGCCGCCGACTGCGGGCAATTCGCCGCCACCGCCGCCGCTGCCCGCAAAATCTGCTGCAGCCGAAACGAAGGTTCTCAGCGCGGCGCCCGCAAAGGCATCGAAGCCGACGCCAACAGCCCCCAAAGCCGAGACCGCCAACGTCGCCGACGTTGCAAGCGACGACGACACCCCGGCGCGCCGTGAAGCGCGGCGCCGCCCTGCAGGTCCCTCGCGCGATCGCATCGCCGCCAACGACGACGCGCCGTCGATCGGCGGCCTGATCTACGCGCTCAACCAGAAGCCGTCCGGCAAGCCGTTCTACTACGCCACGATCGCGACTGGCGTCTGGGTCGCGCTCTGCATCGGCTTCGGCACGGTGCAGGCGACCAGCGGCTTCACGCAGGGCCTCTCCATCGTCGAGATCCTGAAGAGCCCACTGCTGCTGCCGTTCGCAGCGACCTTGCTCGGGCCGATCGCGCTCGCCTTCCTCCTGGCGCTGCTCGCTTGGCGGACGGAAGAGCTGCACCTGCGATCGATGGCAATGACCGAGGTTGCCGTGCGCCTCGCCGAGCCCGACCGGATGGCCGAGCAGCACGTCGCCTCACTGGGCCAGAACGTGCGCCGCCAGGTCTCGTTCATGAACGACGCAGTCGAGCGGGCGCTCGGGCGAGCCGGTGAACTGGAAGCGATGGTGCACAACGAGGTGGCGAGCCTCGAACGCTCCTACGAGGACAACGAGCGGCGCATCCGTGGCCTGCTCAACGAACTGGCCGGCGAGCGCCATGCGCTAACCTCGACCGGCGATCATTTCCAGAGCACGCTGCGGGCGCTGAGCAGCGAAGTTCCTGGCCTCATCGAGAACCTCACCTCCCAGCAGATCAAGCTCTCCCAACTGGTCGATAGCGCCAGCCACAACCTGACCCAGCTCGAAACCGCGCTCGCGACGCAGACCGGCCGGCTCGAAAATACGATGTCCGACAACGCCGTGCGATTGCAGTCGTTCTTCGAGGGCTACACCCAGGCGCTGGCCGTCGCGCTCGGTACGCGGGCCGACGAAATCCGCACGCTGCTCGGCCAATCGGTCACCGCGCTCGATCAGACGCTGGACGCCAAG
>Ga0247831_1008499_pt1 | contig 10806 bp, 9 predicted proteins | sample LaCruzMarch2015__9_FD_192406 | JGI IMG/M metagenome (GOLD analysis project Ga0247831, IMG submission 192406) | Freshwater microbial communities from meromictic Lake La Cruz, Castile-La Mancha, Spain - LaCruzMarch2015_1m | ecosystem: Environmental > Aquatic > Freshwater > Lake | place: Spain...
TCTTTAATTGGAGCACCACGTTCGTTGAATAGTGCCTTTACACGACCACTGTGCGGTCCAGCTAAAACAACATCTCCAATTTTTAGTGTACCTGATGTAACCAATAGAGTACTTACATATCCACGTCCTTTATCAAGCTCCGACTCGATGATAGTACCCATTGCCCGTTTGTTAGGATTGGCCTTCAAATCGAGAATTTCTGCCTCAAGTAATACTTTTTCAAGGAGCAAATCAACATTCTTGCCTTGCTTCGCTGAAATTTCTTGAACTTGATATTTACCACCCCAATCCTCAACCAAGATATTCATTTGAGCAAGTTGCTCGCGAATTTTCTCCGGGTTAGCGCCAGGTTTATCAATCTTATTGATGGCAAATACAATTGGAACTTGTGCTGCTTGTGCGTGGTTAATTGCTTCAATGGTTTGAGGCATCACACTGTCGTCCGCCGCAACCACGACAATAGCAACATCTGTTACTTGAGCTCCACGAGCACGCATTGCCGTAAAGGCCTCGTGACCAGGAGTATCAAGGAAGGTGATCTTCTTCCCATTCTCCATCATCACATTGTATGCTCCGATGTGTTGGGTAATTCCACCCGCTTCACCTGCGATAACGTTGGCTTTACGAACGTAATCGAGTAAAGATGTTTTACCGTGGTCAACGTGTCCCATCACCGTAACAATTGGTGGTCTTGGGAACATTTCCTCGTCAGTATCATCATCTTCTCTGATGGCTTCCTGAACTTCAACGCTCACAAATTCAACCTTGTAGCCAAATTCATCAGCTACGATGGTAAGTGTTTCAGCATCTAAACGCTGATTGATAGAAACAAATAAACCGAGCGACATACAGGTAGAAATAATTTCATTCACCTGAACATTCATCATCTTGGCTAACTCGTTCGCTGTAACGAACTCAGTTACCTTAATGATTTTTTCCATGTTGTCCATCTCAGCTTCTTCCTGAGCGGCACGGAAATCTTCGCGTTTTTGTTTTCTGTATTTAGCAGATTTCGATTTTTGCTTGCCCTGACTTAAACGTGCAAGTGTTTCCTTAATCTGTTTTTGAACTTCTTCTTCTGTAAGTTGTGGTTTTGGTGCAGGAGCAGGTCTACCACCTTGTCCACCAGAGGGTCTAGGTCGATTACCTTGGTAATTTCCACCACCTTGACCACCACCACCAGGTCTTTGCTGTTGTGGCTGTTGAGGCTGCTGACCTGCATTCGGGTTAGTTCCAGGCGTTGGCCCGTTCTCAATCCGTTTGCGTTTTTTCTTGCCAGCTTGATTTCCTCCAACACCAGGATTTGATGATGAAGCAACAGGTTTTTTCGTTGGAGGTGGAGCCAGTTCAATTTTACCTAAAATGGTCGGGCCTTCAAGTTTTTTACGTTCAATTCTGAATGGCTCGTCGGAAACTTTTGCTTCTGCTACAGGATCTACTTCAGTTGGAACAACAGAAATTTCTGGGATTTCGATAGCAGTTGGAGCTTCTACCGTTTTTTCCTGAACAGGTTCAGCTTTCGGTTCGACAGCTTTTTCTTTAACAGGCTCTTGAGCTTTAACAGGCTCTACTTTTGGTTGTGCCGATTTTGACTTTTCAGCAGCTTTCGGCTGAGGCTCTTCCTTCTTTTTACTTTTGCCTTTGTTGAGTGCACTCAAATCAATGGTACCTAGTACTTTAGGCCCAGTTGGAGTCTGTACTTCAGTTCTGAATGGTTCTTCTTCAACTTGAGGTTCAACCTCCGTTACTTTTTCAGCAACAGGCTCAGGCGCTTTTTCAACAACAGGCAAAGGTGCAACAACCTCAATCACAGGTTCAGGCGCAACTTCGATTACCGGAGTAACAGCAATTGGAGTAGGTTCTGGAATTGGTTCAGGAGCAACTTCTTTCTTAGGAACTGGAGCTGGCTCAGGCTTAAATCTTTCGGCAACAGGATTTAGATTTTTGACTAGAACTTCTTCAGGTTCATTGTCGTTTTCATCATTTCTGTGAATTACCGGTTGAGTATCATCCAACGCAACAGTTTCTCTTTTGAGGCGGGTTTGGATGATTTTCTTTGATTCTTCCTTGGCATCTTTTTCCGCACCATAAGCCTTGATTAAAAGGCCATACTGGTCGTCGGTAACTTTCGAGTTGCGGCTAACATCATCGAAACCTTTGCCGACAAGAAAATCAATAACCGTTTGCACCCCGACGTTTAGTTCGGTGGCAACTTTACTTAATCTTTTTACTGTTGATGCTTCTGACATCCGGTATTTATTGGTTTATCAGGCCTAAGCCCATTCCTTATTCAAATTCTGCTCTGAGGATTCGCATCACTTCTTTGATTGTTTCTTCCTCTAGATCAGTTCGCTTAACGAGGTCATCCACTGGTAATTCGAGAACACTTTTCGCTGTATCGCAACCAACATTCTTGAGCTCGTCAAGAATCCAGCTATCGATTTCATCTGCAAATTCATCCAAATCAACATCTTCACTGTCAATTTCTGAATCGCGGTAAACGTCAATTTCATACCCTGATAAACGACTTGCTAGTTTGATGTTCAATCCACCTTTACCAATTGCAAGTGATACCTGATCAGGTTTCAGATATACTTCAGCACGTTTATTTTCTTCATCCAACTTGATCGAAGTGATTTTTGCAGGACTTAATGCACGTGTTATATATAATGTATTGTTGTTCGTGTAATTAATTACATCGATGTTTTCATTCCTCAATTCGCGAACGATTCCGTGAATTCTGGAACCCTTCATACCTACGCAAGCGCCTACTGGATCGATGCGGTCATCGTATGACTCAACAGCAACTTTAGCTCTAACGCCCGGCTCACGAACAATCTTTTTGATTGTAATCAATCCGTCGAATACTTCAGGAACTTCTTGTTCAAAAAGCTTTTCAAGAAATGCAGGAGAAGTTCTCGAAAGGATGATTTGAGGATTGTTGTTCTTCATTTCAACACGGAGCACTACAGCTCGAGCGTTTTCTCCTTTTTTGTAGAAATCGCTTGGGATTTGTTCCGTTTTTGGAATGATAAGTTCGTTGCCTTCCTCATCTAATATGAGTACCTCTTTTTTCCAAACTTGATAAATCTCACCTGAAACAACTTCTCCGATGCGATTTTTGTATTTCTGATAAACAGAGTCTTTTTCAAGTTCAGAAATTCTGGCTACAAGATTTTGGCGGAAAGCTAGTACGGCCCTTCTTCCAAAATCGTTCAGATGAACTTCTTCGGATACCTCTTCACCCACTTCAAAGTCGGGTTCAATTTTGATGGCATCTGTGTATCCAATCTGTTTGTTCGGATCCTCAATCGCACCATCATCAACAATCTCACGGTTTCTCCAGACTTCTAGATCCCCTTTGTCGATGTTGATGATAATATCGAAGTTCTCATCCGAACCATACTTTTTGATAATCATGTTGCGAAAAACATCCTCCAGGATCCCCATCATGGTGGCTCTGTCAATGTTTTTGAATTCCTTGAATTCTGCAAATGATTCTATCAGTGCGGCGTGTTCCATTTTAAGCTGCAGTTGATTATGATAGTTTAATCACCAGTCGTGTTTCCAAAATATCTTTCATTTGAAAAGTCATTTCAGGATTTACATCCGATGGTTGATTTTTATTGTTTTTACTCTTTTTCTCTTTTGCGGCAATAATTGAAATCTGTGTTTCGTTGGCGGCAGTTAACTTTCCTTTGTGTTTCATGCCGTCCCGAAGCTTAACTTCAACATCTTGGCTCATATATTTAACGAACTGTCGAATGGATCTGAAAGGTTGATCTATCCCTGGAGAGGAAACTTCCAATTCAAAATCTTCTTGTTCTCGATCTAAGGAATGTTCTATTTGCCTGCTCAAAGCAATACAATCGCTAATCGAAACATGGTTATCGTTTTCGATCAGTACCATTATTTTGCTCGTTGAGCTAACCTTTACGTCAATCAGGTAGTTCTCAGAACCAGCAAGAAATTGCTCAGCAAGCTTTATGATTTGATCCTTTTTTATCATTCGACTGATTAAGAATAAAAAAAGGGACACTGTCCCCTTCTCCTTTTTTAAGCCGCCGCAAAAGTATAACAAGAAATTCAATTGAACAAAAAATCATTTCACTCAATTTTCTTCTGTTAAGTAGGTGTTAATTTTGAGTTAGAATTCTAATGTTGTTAGTAAAAATGCGATAAATGCGAATTTTTGTTAGTCGGAGTTTAAAACCAACTTTCTGTATATTTGCCCGAAATCAAGTTTTAAACAAACCTTTTAACACAACCCCCAACTCACTTTTTAATTCATCTAAACAATGAGCACCAATCAGAAATCAGTTGAAAGTGGTATCGGAGCCTTCTTCGCGGCGTCGGTTATTCTGTCTTCAATTATCGTATCAGTTCTAGTATACATGTTTGTCATGGGCGATCCTTCACACTTTGAAGGTGGAGATGCAGAACTAGGACATCCACATCCAGGAGATATTTTAGGAATTGTCTATAAAGGAGGTTTCATTGTACCGATTTTAATGTCGATCGTAGTTATCATCATCGCATTTTCTATCGAACGTTTTCTAACTATCAGTAAAGCTAAAGGTCGCGGTCGTCTTAATGTATTTGTCCGCAATCTTCAAAATATGGTTAACAATAACCAAATCGAAACTGCAGTTGCAGAGTGCGATAAGCAAAAAGGTTCTTTGGCAAACGTTATGAAAGCTGGTCTTCAGCGTTTCAGATTGCTTCAAAATGATACTTCTATGGACAAAGACCAAAAGGTAGTTGCTATGCAGAAGGAACTTGAAGAAGCAACAGCTTTGGAATTGCCAATGTTGTCAAAAAATCTGGTAATTATTTCAACTTGTGCTTCTATCGCAACGCTTGTTGGTTTGATCGGTACTGTACTTGGTATGATCAAAGCATTCTCGGCACTTGCACAAGCTGGAGCTCCTGATGCGGTTGCACTTGCAAACGGAATTTCTGAAGCCTTGATCAACACTGCACTCGGAATTTCTGGTTCAACTATCGCTATCATCATGTACAACTACTTTACTACACAGATTGATAGTTTGACTTACAAAATCGACGAATCAGGATTCTCTTTGGTACAGTCGTTTGCTACCCAGTCTAAATAATTAATCTAGCAAGAGAAGACGATGCCAAAGATAAAAATGCCCAAGAATAGTCCGTCTATCGACATGACGCCGATGGTGGATCTGGCTTTTCTACTGGTTACGTTCTTCATGCTCATCTCACAGTTTCGCGCTGAAGAAGCCGCTGTGATTGATATTCCTTCATCTGTTTCTGACCTTAAGATTCCTGAAAAAGACCTCTTAATGATTCTTGTCGACAAACAAGATCGAGTGTTCTTTAACCTTACAGGTAAAGAAGAACGAGTGAAGGTGCTGGAGAAAATCGGAGAGAAGTATAAGGTTGTTTTTAACGCAGAACAGAAAAAAGAATTCTCCAATATGGCTTCTTTTGGAGTTCCTGTTAAACAACTCCCAGCTTACCTTGATGCGGGTTCAACCGACAGAAAAAAACTTGCAGAACAATCGAAAGGTATCCCTATCGATTCTTTGAACTGCGAAATTTGCGACTGGATTTACTTTTCACGTAAAACGGCTCCGAAATTTCGCGTTGCGATCAAAGGAGATCAAGTTACAAGCTATCCTGTAGTAAGAAAGGTGATGAATTACCTGCAAGATGACAACATCGGAAAGGTCAATAAATTCAACCTTATTACCAACATGGAAACTGGTCCGTCGAATTAATTTCGGACACTATTGAACTTTAATTTTCGTTTTAACATAACCGTTAAAAAACAAAGAAATGGCTGAAATGAATACCGACGATGGTGGCGGTGGGAAAAAGAAGCATGGTAAGAAAAGAGCAAAAAAATCCTCTACCAGGATCGACATGACGCCGATGGTGGATTTAGGATTTCTTCTTCTTACATTCTTCATCCTTACCACTACCTTCAATAAGCCGCAGGCCATGCAGCTTACAATGCCAAAGAAAGACGAGAATATTCCTCTCGAAGATCAAAGTAAAGTTCCTGCCGATCATACAATGAATGTCTTACTTACTAAAGACAATACTGTTTATTGGTATTTCGGAATGGCTGATCCTACGAAAGGAGCTCTTCCAGCGCTTAATAAAGCAACATACGGCCCTAACGGTCTCAGAAAGGTACTTATCGCTGAAAACAATAAGCGACATGGTGCTTACGATGCGATTGAAAAGCTGAAAAATGAAGTTGCAACAGGTAAAATGCCCAAGGATTCATTGGGAAAGAAAAAAGGAGATTTTTTCTCTGATAAAACCCGTAAAACGAGCATTTTAGTTGTTTTATTAAAACCTGATAAAGACGCCAAATACAAGAATATTGTCGACGCGCTCGACGAAATGGCGATCTGCAACATTGGAACCTACGCGCTTCTCGAATCGAACGAAGTAGAAAATCAGATGATTGCGAATGCTCAAACTTATAAATAATTCAACCCCTACGAAACATGGCTGAATTACTCAAAATCAAAGACTTCGACGAGATCGTCTTTGAAAAACGAAACAAGGAATATGGCGCCTACGAATTGCGTAAGCGTTATAACCGAAATATGAATATTGCCTTCGGTATTGCTATCGCAGTATTCTTGTTCTCAGTTAGTATTCCTACAATTATCGACAAGCTAAGTGACCTTGCTGCCGAAGATTTGAAAGTTCAGGAAGTTGACTTAAAACTTACTGATCCACCTCCCTTGGACAAGGACGAACCACCACCACCACCACCACCGCCAGATCCACCACCACCAGTGCAGGAAACAATTAAGTTTACGCCACCTGTGATTGTTGAAGAAGTGAAGGAAGAGGATATTCCACCTCCGCAAGAGGTAGCGAATGAAACAACTGTTTCTACAAAAACGCAGGAAGGGTCCAACGAAATTCTCGATCTACCTGATGAAGGCGGTGGAGATGATGATGCTGGTCTTGGTAATCAGGAAATCTTTACAGTAGTAGAGAAAATGCCTGAATTTGAAGGAGGAGAAGAAAAACTTCGTGAATTCCTTTCGAAAAACATCAAGTATCCTTCAATGGCGAAGGAGAATGGTATCTCTGGAACGGTTTACATTACTTTCGTTGTTGAAGGTGATGGAAACATTACAGATGTAAAGTCGCTTAGAGGTTTAGGCGGTGGTCTAACCGAAGAAGCGGTACGTGTCGTAAAATTGATGCCGAATTGGACTTCTGGTCGCCAGAATGGTAAACCGGTTAGGGTGCAATTTACACTGCCAGTTAAGTTTACACTTAGATAACAGCAAATAATTTGAACCGCATTCTGCGGGTGATGGGCCTGCTGGTGATATTGTCTTATATCATCGTAGGCTCATCACTTGTTTTAACAGATTTCATGGGGCACTTACTTCAAGGTCAGCTCCGAAGCGTGATAGGCATTGTATGTATACTCTATGGAGTGTTCAGAGGAGTGCGCTATTATTTTAATCTTAGGAATAATTCAGAAGAATGAAAATGAAATACTCTGCATTCCTTGTATTGTTAGCTTTCCTTTTTTCTTGCGGAGGGAAGCCGGGAAAAATCGACGAAACCACTACACGTGGGAATATTCAAGTAGCCTCTGATGATGCATTCAAGCAAATGCTAGAGGCCGAACTTTTCATCTTTCAAACTGAATATAAGAATGCTAAGGTGAAGCCGATTTATACTTCAGAAGGAGAAGCCCTCGATTTGTTAATGAAGGATTCGGTTCGATTTGTAGTTGCTGCAAGAAAACTAAACGACCAAGAAAGAAAATTCTTTAAAGACAAAGATCTCATTCCCAAAGAAACACTGATTGCCTATGATGGATTAACTTTCATCTGCAATAAATCAGCGAAGGATACTACTTTGTCGTTTAATCAATTAAAATCCTTGTTCTCTGGAAAACCAATCACTTGGAAAGATTTAGATCCAACTGGTTCGAATGATACAGTTCGTGTTGTATTCGATTCTCCGAGAAGTGGAAATGCACGTTTTCTAAAAGAAGCATTTTCGTTACCCGAATTGCCTCCAAATTGTTTTGCAGCAAAGTCGAATGAGGAAGCTATCAATTATGTAGAAAGCAATCCAAATGCAATTGGAGTAGTAAGTTCAAATTGGATTTCAGACCCTGATGATTCCCTTACGCAAGTGTTCATGGATCGAGTGAATGTGATTGGGATTTCTGCAAAAGCAGATCCTGATGCAAAGAATGGTTATCGCCAACCTTATCAAGAATATATCGCTGATGGAAGCTATCCATTCAAGCGAGAAATTTACATTATCAACTGTGAAATTGGCACCCGCCTTGGCACAGGCTTTGCCTCGTTCATCGCAAGCGATAAAGGACAAAGAATTGTTTTGAAATCGGGCTTGCTTCCAGCAGTTGTTCCCGTTCGTTTTATAGAAGTATCACACGAGTTTTAATTTCAGTCAGATCAAAATTTCATGAAAAATTTCCTTGTTTTAAGTACGCTTCTCACAATTTTTGTTTCCTCAGTTGAGGCTCAAACATTAGATGAAGCCAAAACATTAACGCTCAATGAACAAAATGAAGCGGCATCTTCTATGTTCAAGCAATTGATTGCTAAATTTCCTATGAAGGGAGATTATTGGTTTTATTATGGAGAAAATCTCTTGCAATCAGACAATGCCGATTCTGCAAAAGTACTTTACACGCTTGGTGTACAAAATGAACCATCAAATCCTCTCAATTTTATTGGATTAGGTAAAATTGCGAAGTTGGATGGAAACCAAACTGAAGCAGATGCGTTGTTCGCAAAAGGTTTGAAGTTAGCTGATCCTAAGAATGTTGAAGTTCTCATTAGAACGGCCGAAGCACATATTTCTATCGATAAAAAGAATTTGGCAGCCGCATTTGCGTTACTTCAAACTGCTGAAAAGCTTCAGCCGAAGAACCCTGAAGTTCAAATTTTACAAGGAGATGCATTTCTCGAAAACAACGATGGAACATCTGCAATTAAATTTTACGAAAAAGCAAAATCGCTTGATCCAAAATCTCCAGCAGCAACTCTTCGTTTAGGTCAACTTTGGTTACGCGCTAGAAATATCCAAGGAAAAGATGGTGAAAAGGGTGCTTTGGAATACTACAAAGAGGCTATCGAATTAAGTCCTGATTTTGCACCAGCATATCGCGCACTTGGTGACCTTTACGCCTTGGCTCAGAAATTCCAAGACGCAAAAGACAATTACTCAAAATATCTTCAATTGTCGAAAGGGAATATTTCTGCAAAAAGACGCTATGCTGCATTTATGTATAAAACGAAAGACTATGCAGGTGCGATCAAGCAATTAGAAGAATTATTGCCTGTTGATACTTCTTACAACATCAACAATCGATTGGCTGCTTATTCTTACTTTGAAACCAAAGTTTACGACAAAGGGCTTGTTTCGATTGAAAAGTTCTTCATGAAGCAACCAGAGAATAAACTCATTGCTTCAGATTATGCTTACTACGGAAAGTTATTGTCTGCAAATGGCAAAGACTCCATTGCAGTTGATAAACTGAAGGCGGCAATTGAGAAGGATTCTTTGAATGCCGATTTGTACAGCGATTTGGCTTCGATTTATTCAAAGCAGAAGAAGTATGAAAATGCCATTGAGTTGTATCAAAAGAAGATCAGTTTAGGGAAGTCAATTTCAAACGACTATTTCAGAATGGGACAATCATTTTTCCAACTTCAACAGTATGGAAAGGCAGACTCCTCTTTTACAAAAATCACTGAGTTACAACCTAAGTTAATGACAGGTTACATTTGGAGAGCAAAAGCAAATGCGAACCTCGATCCTGATTCTAAACTAGGCTTAGCAAAGCCTTTCTATGAGAAAGTGATTGAACTTGGAGCTGTAGATAGTGTGACTTCAGTAAAGTACAAGAAGGAACTTACAGAAAGCTATAGATACTTTGGCGCTTACTACTACTTGGTTAACAAAGACAATGTAAACGCAATACTGTATTGGGAAAAAGTTCTAGCGATCGATCCTAATGATCAACAAGCAATCAAGGTGCTTGAAGAATTAAAGAAGAAGTAAGATTAACTGTTGAATAACCTTTGAAAATCCCGACTCGTTTCGGGATTTTTTATTTCATGTTGGTAAATTGAATTGGTATGCCAAGATCTTTTCCTCTTAAGTAGGAAATGATGCCTTGCAGGTCATCGATTTTCTTCGAAGTTACTCTCAGCTGGTCATCCATTATTTGGGCTTGCACCTTGATCCCAGAATCCTTAATCTCTTTCATGATTTTCCGCGAAGCATCTTTATCAATGCCTTGACGAATAATAATTTCCTTTCGGATCATGTTGCCACTTGCATATTGTTGCTTCCCAAAGTCCATGCAGTTGGGATCGATTTTTTGTTTAATCAATCTAGTCCGAACAACATCTTCAATTGCTGTGACACGCATTTCGTTTTCGGTAACAATTTTTACTTGAAGCGATTTTTTGTCAAGCTCGATTTCTGTTTTAGAATCTCTAAAATCAAATCGTGTTGTTATTTCTTTGGTTGCAGCATTGATAGCATTATCAAGCGTTTGTACGTCGACCTTTGAAACGATGTCGAATGAAGCCATAAGTTCAGTTTATGCTGATAAATGTAAAGAAAACAATTGATCGTCGAATGCTGGTTTTGCTTGTATGTTGCGTGAAAAAAAAAGCTACAATAGTTGGTGTGGTTTGAAAAGTTCTTATATTTGCAACCCTTAAAACTTAATCAAAAATACAAATGCTCATCATTCCAGTAAAAGAAGGCGAATCAATCGAGAAGGCACTGAAG
>Ga0247831_1008500_pt1 | contig 10805 bp, 10 predicted proteins | sample LaCruzMarch2015__9_FD_192406 | JGI IMG/M metagenome (GOLD analysis project Ga0247831, IMG submission 192406) | Freshwater microbial communities from meromictic Lake La Cruz, Castile-La Mancha, Spain - LaCruzMarch2015_1m | ecosystem: Environmental > Aquatic > Freshwater > Lake | place: Spain...
GGGAAAACGGGTGTGCGAGTCGCCGCCAGTACCCACGGTGTCGGGCAACAACAAACGGTTGAGCCAGCTGTGGATCACGCCATCACCAGGGCGCAATGAAACACCACCTCGGTTGCTGATGAACGCTGGCAGTTCGCGGTGGGTTTTGACGTCCACCGACTTGGGGTAAGCCGCGGTGTGGCAGAACGATTGCATGACCATGTCGGCCGAGAAGCCCAAGCAAGCCAAGTCTTTCAACTCGTCGCGGGTCATCGGGCCGGTGGTGTCTTGTGAACCCACGGTGGTCATCTTCGGTTCGCAGTAAGTGCCGGGGCGAACGCCCTGGCCTTCGGGCAAACCGACCGCACGACCGACCATCTTTTGGGCCAGCGTGAAGCCGGCTTTGGTCGACACAGGCACGGTAGGCAGGCGGAACACGGTGGAGGCTGGCAAGCCCAGGAACTCACGCGCCTTGGCGGTGAGCGAGCGGCCAATGATCAGGTTGATGCGGCCGCCGGCGCGCACTTCGTCAAACAGCACATCGCTCTTGAGTTGGAAGGTGGTGATGGTTTCACCGTTCTTCACGATCTTGCCTTCGTAGGGCAACACGTCGACCACATCGCCCATATTCAAGCCCGTCACGTCGGCTTCGATGGGCAATGCACCGGAGTCCTCCTGAGTGTTGAAGAAGATGGGAGCGATCTTGCCGCCCAAGGTCACGCCGCCGAAACGCTTGTTGGGTACAAACGGGATGTCTTCGCCAAAGCCCCAGATGATGCTGTTGGTGGCCGACTTGCGGCTGGAACCGGTGCCCACCACGTCGCCAACGTACGACAACAAATGGCCTTTTTTCTTCAGATCTTCAATCATGGCCATGGGGCCGCGCTTGCCATCTTCTTCCGGCTTGAACGGTGCACCTTCGCGGGTGTTTTTGAGCATCGCCAGGTAGTGCAATGGGATGTCCGGACGGCTCCAGGCATCAGGCGCAGGCGACAGGTCATCGGTGTTGGTTTCGCCGGGTACCTTGAAGACGGTGATGGTGATTTTTTTCTCGACTTCAGGGCGACTGGTGAACCACTCAGCATCGGCCCAGCTATGCATGACTTCCTTGGCCTTGGCGTTACCGGCCTTGGCTTTTTCGGCGACATCGTTGAAGAAATCAAACATCAACAATGTTTTCTTCAGGGCTTCAGCAGCCACGGCAGCCACTTCAGCGTTGTCGAGCAATTCGATCAGCGGGTGCACGTTGTAGCCGCCAACCATGGTGCCCAGCAACTCGGTGGCCTTGGCTTTGGAGACCAAACCCACGCTGATTTCGCCGTGCGCCACAGCAGCCAGGAAAGAGGCCTTGACCTTGGCGGCATCGTCTACGCCGGGTGGCACGCGGTGGGTCAGCAGGTCCATCAAAAAGTCTTCTTCGCCTGCAGGCGGGTTCTTGATCAGTTCAATCAGTTCGGCCACTTGTTTGGCATCCAGCGGCAAAGGTGGGATGCCCAAGGCAGCGCGTTCGGCGGCGTGTTCACGGTAGGTTTTCAACATGGTTTTTTCTCCGGTCAGTCAAAGTCAATCGTTGGATCTGCCCATGCCGGTTTTGTCAAACAGGCTGGGCGGTGGGTTGGTTTTCATGTCCTGGCCATAGGCTAATTGCTCAGGGTGTGCGCATTCGTCTGCTACACGTCGGCCTTTTTTCTGGTCCATCAACATGGACTTGTTGGCCAGTTGCAGCCAAACGGCACCGGCCTTTTTGTCCTCCAGACGCAGTGCGCCCGTGCTGGTGCGTACAGGGTACATGCGGTAACGGAAGCCTTTGCCCTGCACATGGAAGTAACCGGGCGCCGCCGCATCGGCTTCGACGCGCACGCTGGCCCCCATTTCACAGGGCATGAGGCCCAGGTGAATTTGCTGGGCAATGGCCAATTCTTGCGACACTGGATCTGGCGTGTTTTGGCCCATGGGGGTAGCCACAGGCGACAGGGGCGGCACCGCTGCCAGTGCAGAGGGGTTGGTCGAGGTCGGCACCGTAGCCCAGGTCGGTGCAGCAGGCGCCTCGCTGCGTTTGGGCGGCAGCTCAGTCCAAGCGGGCAAAGCCTGCATGGGCACAGGTGCCTGCGCCTGGGTGGGCTGGGGGGCCGAAACGTAGGAAGGAACAGCATTCGCAGGAGCAGCATCGGCAGGCAGCTGCACGCTCGTTGGCATTGAGTCCTTGGCCAAAGCGGCCGCCTGGGCCGCAGCTTCGGCAATGGCTCGGGCCTGCAGGCGTGCCGTGATATCGGCATCAGCGCGGGCTTTGGCCTGCGCAGGCAACGAGTGGGGCTGCGTCTTGGCACCGAACTGGCCCTGACTTTGTGCCCAAGCAGGCAGAAGCAGCGCAGCGCAGACCAGAACAACAAGGTTCTTGAGCATGGGCACCCCCTTGAATAATTCGGCCATCATGGCAGGCTGCGCTGCGGGCTCGGAGGAGCCACATCCAACAAAGCCTGCACTGGGGCGGGCAAATGGCGGCCGGTCTGGTGCGCGCGCTCAATCAGTTGCCAGAAAAAACGGTAACTGGCCCGGTCGTGCAATTGACCTGCATGGCTGATGGGCGCCCAGTCGGCCGCTTGCGCCGCCAAAATGATCTGGCTCGCCTGGTCAATTTGTGCCTCACTGGGGGCCATGGCCTCCAGGATGGGGCGAATCTGGTCGGGGTGAATGCTCCACATGCGGGTGTAACCCAGCTCGCGGTTGGCTTTTTGGGCGGCCAGGCGAATGGCATCGGTGTTCTTGAATTCGGTGACAACACAATGCGAGGGCACTTTGCCGTGGGCGTGGCAGGCGCTGGCAATTTCGAGCTTGGCACGCATCACCAAAGGGTGTGTAAATTGCCCCTGAATGCCCATGCCCTCGGCGGGAATGGCACCCGCATGGGCCGACACAAAATCCATCAAGCCAAAACTGATCGACTGCACGCGGGGGTGGGCGGCGATGTCAAAGGCCTGGTGCACGGCAGCAGGCGACTCGATCAGCACATGCACCGGCAAATGGCCAGCGCCTGCCGTGATCAAGGCGGCTTGAACGCGGTCCACATCGGCCACGCTCTCGACTTTGGGCACCATGATGTGCGTCAACACGCGGCCAGCCCGGCCTGCGATGTGGCTCATGTCGGCTTCAAAACTGGGGTGGTCCACCGGGTGGACCCTCACCGCGATGCGCGCGTCGGCGCGAGCGGCTTTTGTGGCCAGTGCCAACTCGGTCACCAGGGCTGCGTGTTCGGCTTCGCCACCGACGGGTGCACCGTCTTCACAGTCCAGGGTGACATCAAAAACGCAAGTGCCAAACTCCTGCGTCATCTCGGCCTGCAGCTGCAGACTCTTGCGCATCCGCGCCTCCACTCCGCTGTAATGGTCACACACCGGCAGCTGAACGCTAGCGGCTTGTGTTCCCAACAGAACGTCGCGAGGATGGCTCACTTGGACTTCTCGACCTGAATCAGATCAGGTGAGCGACGCCAGCTTGCTCATCGGTCAGCTCTTTCAGCGTCTTGTCGATGCAAGCCTGGCTGAAGGCGTCAATGTCCAGACCCTCAACAACTTTGTACTCACCGTTTTCGCAAGTGACAGGGAAACCGAACATGACATCTTTGGGTATGCCGTACCAGCCTTGCGACGCAATGCCCATGGTGACCCACTTGCCGTGGGTGCCCATGGCCCAGTCGCGCATGTGGTCGATGGCCGCGTTGGCAGCCGAGGCAGCCGAGGACAAGCCACGCGCTTCGATGATGGCCGCGCCGCGCTTGCCCACGGTGGGCAAGAACACATTGGCGTTCCATTCCTGGTCGTTGATCATGGCCTTGACTGACTCGCCCTGGATTGTGGCGAAACGGTAGTCGGCGTACATGGTGGGCGAGTGGTTGCCCCAGACGCACAGTTTTTCGATGTCGGCCACGGCTTTGCCAGTCTTGGCTGCGATTTGCGACAGGGCGCGGTTGTGGTCCAAACGCAGCATGGCGGTGAAGTTGCCGGGCTTCAGGTCAGGCGCGGCCTTCATGGCAATGTAGGCGTTGGTGTTGGCGGGGTTGCCCACGACCAGCACTTTGACGTTGCGCGAAGCCACAGCGTTCAAGGCCTTGCCTTGCGCGGTGAAGATGGCGCCGTTGATAGCGAGCAACTCGGCGCGCTCCATGCCGGGGCCGCGTGGACGTGAACCGACGAGCAATGCATAGTCCACATCTTTGAAAGCGGTCATCGGGTCGCCATGGGCTTCCATGCCGACCAACAAGGGGAACGCGCAGTCTTCGAGTTCCATCATCACGCCCTTGAGGGCTTTTTGTGGGCCTTCGACCGGCACTTCGAGTAACTGCAGGATGACAGGCTGGTCTTTGCCCAACATTTCACCCGAGGCGATGCGGAACAACAATGCGTAACCAATTTGACCTGCTGCGCCGGTGACGGCAACGCGGACGGGCTTTTTGCTCATGGTGGAAAACTCCGAAGTGTTGAAAACAAGGATACGGTCCAACGCCAACACCCATGTCGGCAAGGCCGTCCGGCGTACCGGACCCACGCACCCAGCATCATCATGAAAGCCGAAAGCGCAAGCAAACAGCCTTCGAGTGTACCCGCGAAAACCCTGAAACGTCAATTTGTCTTATGTCTTATATAAGATAAGATCCGACACCTGACTGCCAACTGACCCGCCTGTCTAGCTCTCGTCCATGAACACCACTTTGCCACCCACCGACGCCCCTGCGGCTGCCGAATCCATGGCCGCTACTGCCGCGTTCAGCCCGCTGTACCAGCAGATCAAGGGCTTGATCCTGCAAAGCCTGCAGGCCGGTGAATGGAAACCCGGCGAATCGATTCCCAGTGAAATGGAGTTGGCCGTGCGTTACAGGGTCAGCCAGGGCACCGTGCGCAAAGCCATCGATGAGCTGGCCAGCGGGCACCTGCTGATCCGCAAACAAGGCAAAGGCACCTTTGTCGCCACCCACGCCGAGCACCAGGTGCAGTACCGTTTTTTAAAACTGGTGCCAGATCAGGGCGACCTGAACACCGAAGGCCCCGCCCAGCGACAGATCGTCGACTGCAAACGCTTGCGCGCCTCGGCCGAAATCGCGCGCGCATTGGCTTTGCGCTCTGGCGACAGCGTGCTGCAGGTGCGCAGAGTTCTTTCGTTTGCCAACATGCCCACCATCTTGGAAGACTTGTGGTTGCCGGCTACTCCTTTTAAGGGCTTGACCGCCGAGCGCTTGGCCGACTACCACGGCCCAATGTACGCCTTGTTTGAAACCGAGTTCGATGTTCGCATGGTGCGCGCCGAAGAAAAAATCCGCGCCGTGTTACCCGACAAGGCCCAAAGGGAATTGCTGCAACTGCCCCCCAACACACCATTGTTGAGTGTGGAGCGCATTGCCTATACCTACAACAACACCCCGATGGAGCTGCGGCGCGGCCTTTACCGCACCGACAAACACCACTACCACAACGATTTGAACTGACAAAAAGCCGCCTTCAACGTCTTGTAGAAGACTGTCGCTGAAATGCTCGCGTCAGTTTGCTGCATTGCAATAGAATCCGGTGGCCAGCATCACATGTCAAGAACGCGTTACACCAAGAAAGTACCCACATGACCGAACTCGTCCGCAAGCGGCCTGAATTCCGCAACATCAACGCCCTGAAAGACTTGCCCAGCTACCGCCTGCCAGCCGCTGGCATCGTCTCCATCCTGCACCGCATCAGCGGTTTCCTGATGTTCTTGCTCATGCCCCTGTTCATCTGGTTGTTTGACAACTCCATCACTTCCGAAATCTCCTATGCCAAGCTCTCAGCCGCTTTTGGCATCGGCATCGGCTTTGTGCCCGGCTGGTTCTTCAAGTTATTGGCTCTGGCCCTCATTTGGGCTTATCTGCACCACTTCATCGCTGGCGTGCGCCACCTCTACATGGACTCTTTCCACGCCGTAACCAAAGAATTCGGCAAGTCTTCTGCTGTGGCCACATTGGTGCTGAGCCTGGGCTTAACCGCCGTGCTGGGTGCCAAGCTGTTTGGTTTGTATTGATTTCTCCGCCCCTCACTCAAAACAACAAGGAAACTGACCTATGTCGTCCGTGAATTACGGCTCCAAACGCATCGTGACCGGTGCTGGCTATGGCTTTCGTGACTGGCTGGCACAACGTGTGACCGCCGTCCTGATGGCTCTCTTCACCGTGGTCTTGCTGGCTCAGGTGATCTTCACCTCCGGCCCCATCGGCTACGAAGAGTGGGCTGGCATTTTTGCCTCGCAGTGGATGAAGGTCCTGACCTTCACCGTCATCATCGCCCTGCTCTACCACGTCTGGGTCGGCATGCGTGACATCTGGATGGACTACGTCAAGCCACTGGCCTTGCGCCTTGCCTTGCACGTCTTCACCCTCGTATGGCTGGTCGGCTGTGCCGGCTGGGCTGTTCAGGCCCTGTGGCGCCTGTAAAGCGGCAGCCCTCGCTTGTCATTGCGCTGAAATCACACCAACCAAGTTAAACCATGAGCTATACCCAAGACAAAATCACCACCCGCAAGTTTGACGTCGTGATCGTCGGCGCCGGTGGTTCGGGCATGCGTGCCTCGCTGCAGTTGGCCCGTGCTGGCCTGAACGTGGCCGTGCTGTCCAAAGTTTTTCCCACCCGTTCGCACACCGTGGCGGCCCAAGGCGGCATCGGTGCCTCGCTGGGCAACATGTCCGACGACAACTGGCACTACCACTTCTACGACACCATCAAGGGCTCCGACTGGCTCGGTGACCAAGATGCGATCGAATTCATGTGCCGCGAAGCGCCCAAGGTTGTTTACGACCTGGAGCACATGGGTATGCCATTTGACCGCAACCCGGACGGCACCATTTACCAGCGACCCTTCGGCGGCCACACCGCCAACTACGGTGAAAAGCCAGTACAACGCGCTTGCGCTGCCGCTGACCGCACCGGTCACGCCATGCTGCACACCCTGTACCAGCAAAACGTTGCCGCCAAAACCAGTTTCTTCGTCGAGTGGATGGCCCTTGACCTGATCCGCGACGCCGAAGGCGACGTGGTGGGCGTGACAGCTCTTGAGATGGAAACTGGCGACCTGCACGTCTTGCACGCCAAGACTGTGCTGATGGCCACGGGTGGCGCAGGCCGAATTTATGCCGCTTCCACCAACGCCTTCATCAACACCGGTGACGGCTTGGGCATCGCAGCGCGTGCTGGCATTCCTTTGGAAGACATGGAGTTCTGGCAATTCCACCCCACCGGCGTGGCCGGTGCTGGTGTGTTGTTGACCGAGGGCTGCCGTGGCGAAGGCGCGATCTTGCTCAACAGCAATGGCGAGCGCTTCATGGAGCGCTATGCGCCCACCTTGAAAGACTTGGCCCCGCGGGACTTCGTGTCCCGCTGCATGGACCAGGAGATCAAGGAAGGCCGTGGCTGCGGCCCGAACAAAGACTATGTCATGCTCAAGCTCGACCACTTGGGTGCGGAAACCATCCACAAGCGTCTGCCGTCGGTTTACGAAATCGGCGTCAACTTCGCCAACGTCGACATCACCAAAGAGCCGATCCCGGTGGTGCCTACCATCCACTACCAGATGGGTGGCATCCCGACCAATATCAACGGCCAAGTGGTGACGCAGACCGCATCCGACAACAACGCCGTGGTCAACGGTTTGTATGCCGTGGGCGAATGCTCTTGCGTGTCGGTCCATGGCGCGAACCGCCTGGGCACCAACTCGCTGCTCGACCTGCTGGTTTTTGGCCGCGCTGCAGGCAACCACATTGTTGACTTCGCCTCCAAGACCAAGTCGCACAAGCCATTGCCCGCTGACGCGACAGACCTCACCTTGAGTCGTTTGAACAAGCTCGAAGGCCGTGGCGGCGAATACGCCCAAGACGTGGCCAACGACATGCGTGCCGCCATGCAGCAACACGCTGGCGTGTTCCGCACCCAAGCATCCATGGACGAAGGCGTGCAAAAGATCGCGGCCATCCGCGAGCGCGTCAATGCCATCGGCCTGAAGGACACGTCCAAAGTGTTCAACACCGCCCGCATCGAAGCCCTGGAAGTGGAAAACCTGATCGAAGCCGCGCAGTCCACCATGGTGTCTGCCGCTGCCCGCCGCGAGTGCCGTGGTGCCCACACCGTGAGCGACTACGAGCGCCCAGTGGATGACGCCGTGGCCCCATTGGGCCGCGACGATGCCAACTGGATGAAACACTCCCTGTGGCACAGCGCTTCCAACAGCCTGACCTACAAGCCCGTCAAGCTTAAGCCCCTCACGGTGGACTCTGTGCCACCTAAAGTTCGCACGTTTTAAAGATTGTCTGGGCCACACACCTCAAGTGGCGGTCCACCACCCGAATACACCAGGAGTTCTTTCATGACCCTACGCACTTTTCAGATCTACCGCTACGACCCAGACAAGGACGCCAAGCCCTACATGCAAACCATCCAGGTCGAACTGGACGGCAACGAACGCATGTTGCTCGACGCCCTGATGAAACTCAAAGCCGTGGACCCCACCATTTCGTTCCGCCGCTCTTGCCGTGAAGGCGTGTGCGGTTCGGACGCGATGAACATCAACGGCAAAAACGGTTTGGCATGTTTGACCAACATGAACACCTTGCCCGGCACCATCGTGCTCAAGCCCCTGCCCGGCCTGCCCGTGATCCGCGACGTGATCGTGGACATGACCCAATTCTTCAAGCAGTACCACTCGATCAAGCCCTATTTGATCAACAGCACCATTCCGCCTGAGACCGAGCGCCTGCAAAGCCCGGAAGAGCGTGACGAGCTGAACGGCTTGTACGAGTGCATCTTGTGCGCCAGCTGCTCAACCGCCTGCCCCAGCTTCTGGTGGAACCCCGACAAGTTCGTTGGCCCGGCCGGTTTGCTGCAAGCCTACCGCTTCATTGCCGACAGCCGCGACGAAGCCACCGCCGAGCGCCTGGACAACCTGGAAGACCCTTACCGCTTGTTCCGCTGCCACACCATCATGAACTGCGTCGATGTCTGCCCCAAGGGCCTGAACCCCACCAAGGCCATCGGTAAAATCAAAGAAATGATGTTGCGCCGCACTGCCTGATGACCGTCACCCCTATTCTTGAAGACGCGTCACTGGTTGGCGCTGACCGCCAAGCTCCTTTGAGCGAGCGGTCACTCAGCAAGCTGCGCTGGCGCAGCCGGCGAGGTCTGCTCGAAAATGATTTGTTCATCGAGCGCTTTTTCAATCAGCACGCTGCAGGTATGTCGGTGGGCCAAGCACGGGGCATGTATGTGCTGATGGACCTGTCAGACAACGATCTCATGGACCTGCTGCTGCGCCGCAAGGAACTTCAGCCCGAGATCAACACCGAAGAGGTGTGTGAAGTCCTGGACATGTTGAGAGCGTGAACCCAACAGGTTCATCCCCCTGTTTTTTTGAGGAAACCCACCATGAAACTCGCCGATAACAAAGCCACTTTGTCGTTCTCCAACGGCAGCCCCAGCATCGAGATGCCTGTTTACTCCGGCAACATCGGTCCTGACGTCATTGACATCCGCAAGCTGTATGGCCAAAGCGGTATGTTTACTTACGACCCGGGTTTCCTGTCGACGGCCTCATGCCAATCCGCCATCACCTACATCGATGGCGACAAAGGCGAACTCTTGTACCGTGGTTACCCCATCGAGCAGTTGGCCAACAAGGTTGACTATCTGGACACCTGCTACTTGCTTTTGAACGGTGAATTGCCCGTCGGCCAGCAAAGCAAGGACTTTCACAAGTTGGTGAACAACCACACCATGGTCAACGAGCAGTTGCAGTTTTTCTTGCGCGGGTTCCGTCGTGATGCCCACCCTATGGCCGTTTTGACCGGTCTGATCGGTGCTTTGTCGGCCTTCTACCATGACAGCACCGACATCAACAACCCCGAGCACCGCCACATTTCTGCGATCCGCCTGATCGCCAAGTTGCCTACGCTTGTGTCCATGGCTTACAAGTACGGCGTGGGCCAGCCTTACATGTACCCTCAGAACAACCTGAGCTATGCAGGCAATTTCTTGCGCATGATGTTTGGTACGCCATGCGAAGAGTACGTGGTCAACCCGGTGCTAGAGCGCGCCATGGACCGCATCTTCATACTGCACGCAGACCACGAGCAAAACGCGTCAACATCTACTGTGCGTCTGTGCGGTTCGTCTGGCACCAACCCATTTGCTGCCATAGCTGCGGGTGTAGCTTGCCTGTGGGGCCCTGCCCATGGTGGCGCCAACGAAGCGTGCCTGAAAATGCTCGAAGACATTCAGAAAATGGGGGGAATTTCCAAAGTCGGCGAATTCATGGAAAAGGTCAAAGACAAAAATTCCGGGGTCAAACTCATGGGTTTTGGTCATCGCGTTTACAAAAATTACGACCCCCGCGCCAAGTTAATGCAAGAAACTTGCGACGAAGTGCTAAAAGAACTGGGCCTGGAAAACGACCCGCTGTTCAAACTGGCCAAGGCCCTGGAAAAAATTGCCCTGGAAGACGACTACTTCGTCAGCCGCAAGCTCTACCCCAACGTGGATTTTTACTCCGGCATCGTGCAACGTGCCATCGGCATCCCGGTGAATCTGTTCACCGGCGTCTTCGCCCTGGCCCGAACCGTCGGCTGGATCGCCCAACTCAACGAAATGATCGGCGACCCAGAGTACAAAATCGGCCGTCCACGCCAGCTGTTCACCGGCTCTGTGCGCCGCGACGTGCAGCGTTGATGTAGGAGGGGTCTCCCTAATTTGAGAGCCCGCCCTGTGCGGGCTTTTTTTCGACTAAAAATCTGCAGACTCAAACGATCCGGCCGTGTCGCCACCAGACCCAGG
>Ga0247831_1008507_pt1 | contig 10796 bp, 10 predicted proteins | sample LaCruzMarch2015__9_FD_192406 | JGI IMG/M metagenome (GOLD analysis project Ga0247831, IMG submission 192406) | Freshwater microbial communities from meromictic Lake La Cruz, Castile-La Mancha, Spain - LaCruzMarch2015_1m | ecosystem: Environmental > Aquatic > Freshwater > Lake | place: Spain...
CGAAAACCTCGTAGCCAATGTCGGAGCGCATGAGTGCACTGACGATACCTTGCGAAGCACTGCCTTCGAGTCCATAAGGATTGCCGACCACGGCGATAAAATCACCTAAACACGGCGACGAGTGGCGACCGATCCGTGTGCTCGCTCCACGCGGTCTTGCGTCCGACAAACGAGTACATGGACAGTCTCATGACCCACCGCAATCGCGTTTCGCCTCCCCCGGTCCTCGCCGGCTTGACGTCGATGCCACCGGCGTCGCCGCCAAGCTGCGTGCCGATCCTGCTGCACGACCTCGGGGCCAGGATCCGCGAGATGGAGCGGCTGACCAAGCGAGGCGGGTCTCGGCTCGGGATGCGGGCCGCCCAGGCGATCGAGCGGGGTGACTACGAGGAAGCAGCCCGCATCCGAGATGCCATCGTCGCCCGCATCGGGTGGGCGCGCTTCTGGCGAAACGAGACCGGCCAGCTGGTAGCAGTCGCCGCGAGCGTCGTCGCGATCGGGCTGCTGGTGCTCGTGGCATTCCGCGTCTGACGTCGTCTCGATCTTGCGCCACCAACGACGACCGGCGGCCAACGCCCGTGCGCAGACCGAGCCTCGCGCGGCCCGTCCTAGTCATCCATGCTGCCCAACGAGGTCGTTGCCGTGCGTGCCCATTCAACCGCCCGCGTGCCGTCGAAGCGACACGGCGCGCCACCCCCGCCCGCCATCGAGCCGTCGCGTCACCCGTCCCCTCGGCAGCCGACGAAGGGCGAGCTGATCCGCGCGAAGATCGAGGCCAACCGTCAGAAGCGGCTCGCCATCGCCGACGCCATGAAGGCAGAAGCCGGTGTCACCCAGCACGACGTCAATTTCTGGGACCTCAGCGGCATCGCGTTTCTCGATGTCGGCGTGATCCTCTCACCCGAGGGGCAGAACATTGCCCAGCTCCACACCGTCGCGCACGAGTGCGGCCACATCTATCTGCACGGCGGTGACACCGGCGTCGGCCGCTGGCTGCCGACCCACGTGCAGGAAATGGAGGCGGAGATGTACGCCCACCAAGCGTTCGCCGAGCACGGCATGACCATGCCGGCGGACCACACGGCCGGCGGCCGGGCCTACGTCGGCACGTGGGTCGAGACGGATCGTGCGGCGGGCATCCGGATTGATCCGCGTGTCGAAGCCTACGTGCGTGGCGAGCGTTCGCCGTATGAGCCCCTGCGGCGCGTGCCGGCCACATGGACCGTCCACACCGCCGATCCGGTGGCGGGCGCGCCGATGCCAGCACACCTCTGGCGCTGGTACTGGATAAGGGTCCGGCGGTCGCCCTGGTGGACCAAGCTCCGGGAGCTGTTGTCGGACGCCTGGGACGACTTCTACGTCGGGCACGTCATCGGCTGGTGGTTGATCATCATGCTCGATATTTATCCGCCGATCTGGACCCACCTGACGCTACCCAATCTGGCCTTCGCCATCACGGTGGGACTGTCGTGGGCGAGCCTCAGGTTGAGCTGGCGGGTACTATCCAGATAACAGACGTCCTCTGCGTATCCGTGGTCAGATTCTCGCCGTTCCTGCGTTCAATCGGAGCGGCCCGCCCGCTGGACGCGGATCGGTCACGGACCGCAACCGCTACGGCATCAACCCGAGTCGGGCGGATTAAGGTCGCACTTCGTACTCGAACGTGGTTATTCCCCACGCGGATGCCGGTGAGGACGTGGCGCTGCGGCTCTTCGCGTGCGTCGTGATCTGCTGCAGTAGCGACATGAGGTAGGACAGCGGTCAACATTCGGGGTACGCATAGCGCCCTAACACTATATACAATAGAAACGACGGGGATCACGTTGGCGTGATCCCCGTCGATCTGCAGCTTGCCATGAGGAGTGGGGGCAACTACTCGGCGAGCCGCAGGGTGGCGATCTTGAGGGCGATGTCGCGGAAGGCCATGCGAAGCGTCCCGCCATCGCCGGCATTGTAATAGTAGGTGCTGTCGGTGGCACACTGCTTCATGGTCGTGTCGGCTTGGCCGCCGGCCGTGATCTTGAAGCCGACGGTGTAGACAAGGATACCCTGGGCTTTCATGTTCGCGCAGATCGCGCGCGCCTGGGTGGTCGAGTCCGAGCCTGAATAATACTGGTTATACTCACCGTCCGTCATCAGCACCGCGATCTTCTGCAGCAGCGGCTGGCCGTGCTCGCCCTTCGCGGTGATATCGCCGTAGGGCCGCGCATCGCTGGCGGCTGGCCAAAGCCCGTTCCAGTGGGGCGATAACAGGTACCACGCCCACGCCGTGCCGAGATGACCGGCGGTGTTGCCGCTTGCACCGAAGCTGTCGATGCGGCTCTTCAGCGCCGCCTTGTCCTTAGTCAGCGCCATGATCGGCTGGTTCGGCGCGCATGTGCTGGTCGAGGTCCAGGCCGTGACGTAGTTGCCCGAACCCGGAGGTGCGTCGGTGTAGCGGTCCGAGGTGGTGCGCTCACGCACGCACGTGCGGCTGTTGCCCGAGCCGCTGAGCGAGCGGTTGGTGACGGCGCGGAAGAAGTCGCGGCCGACGTTGACGTGCTCGGAGAACGGCGCAAGCGCGACGCGCGAGGTGTACTCGCTCTGGTCGGCCCACACCACGATGTCGATCAAGTCCTTGGCCGCCAGCTTCAGGTCCGAGAGTTTGGAGCCGCCCATCGAGCCGGTGATGTCCAGCATCATCGAAACCTCGATGTGTGTGCCGGCATTGCCGCCGGCGGCCAGTACAGCCTTCACCTTCGTCTTCACCTCGATTTCGCCGATGCCGAGGATCGACAGGAATGGCGATGCTACCTTGCTATCTGAGGTCGCGCGGATCGCGGTGCCGTTATCGACGATTTCGAACGAGGTGTAGTCGCTCGTGGTAAACTTCGACTTGTGTTCAGCATAGAAGCGCTCGGCCGTGGCGATCGCCTGCGCCGTGTCGGTACCGCTGATCTGCATCACGCGGCCAGCCGCCAGCACCGCGCTGTCGAGGGCTGCCTCGTTCTGGCTGCGCGCGGAGTAGCTGCGGCCAAGATCGATTGCGCCGCCGATGATGCCGAACACCACCATCGTGGTGAGTGCGAAGGTGATCGCGACAGCGCCGGAGCGGTCCTCCGAGAATCGGATGATAAATTCAGCATGCGTTGCGGTCTTGCCCTCCATGTCGGAGCGCGGTGGATCGGTTAGTCTGTTGGTCCAGTTGAACACTTTTATTCGCCCAAATTGCGTACTCGATCCGATATACCTGGAGCGATTTAAGAGACGTTCTATTCAATTGATCAAAATTGCGATGTTATGATAATCTATCATTTGATGATGCGCTGGTGTCGGATCGTCTTGGGTCGCGATTTCCCACTTTGGGTGTAGTTTGGGGTTGGTGAACAGCGTGGCTGAGTTGGCTACGGCGTCGCGCCGCCAACTCGTACGCCGCCCTCCGCACAGCCACGGAAGATTTCAGAGACGATAGCGGATTTGATCCGACCAAAAGCGCTCGAAGCGTATCAATGCTCGGTTGAGCTGCCGCACATCGCCCTGGTTGACCCCGCCGACGACAGCTAGCGAGGCGAGTTGACGCTCGTAGAGCCGGTCCACGATGTCGCATGCCAACCTCCCTTTTTCGGTCAAGCTGATGCGTACCGACCGCTTGTCGATCTTCGATTTCTTGTAGTGAAGATATCCCGTGTCGACGAGCTTCTTTAGGTTGTACGACACATTTGAGCCGAGATAGTAGCCGCGAGTTCTCAGCTCACCCGCCGTTAGTTCGGCGTCACCAATGTTGTAGAGTAACAGTGCTTGCACGCTATTAACTTCAGTGCCGCCCACACGGTCAAATTCGTCCTTGATGACGTCGAGCAGTAAGCGATGCAATCGCTCGATCAGGCGCAGCGCTTGGAGGTAATCAGCGCGGAACGATTCAGTCTGCTCGAAGTTTGCAGCGCTTTGCTGCGTGAATTTGGTTGCAATATTCATCACTTTAACAACCTATATTTGTTGCCCAACCGAAATTTTGTCTGACCGAGCGTTGCTTGTTGAATCCGCTCGGAATCACCTTAATGAAGGTGTATTAAATGTTACGCTAACAGTTATAGTAAATAATTGGCATAGGAAATCGATAAGGTGGATCAATGTGGGACAAGGAATGCTGTCACACGCCCGACGGGGACGTGAATTGCGACTATGCGGCCGCGAGCGGTAGTGAACTTCACTCCATCGGCGCGGCCACCCATGAGGGCGAGCAGGTCGCAGGTGAGGGCGATCGTGGAGTCCGTTGAGGCGCAGGCTCACGCCAGGATCGGCAAGGATCAGCCGACACTGGGCCCGGCGCTTCGGGCGCTGGCAGCGGCCGGCGTGGCGGTCGGATAGTCGCGCGCAAGCGCGGGCACCTGCACCGGATGCTGGCTGCGCGTAGGCTTGTTGAAATGCGCTATATGGTGCAGCTCGCCAGTCCGATCGTTACTGCGCTCGCCGCGACGGCGATGCCGAAGGTGACCAAAATCTTGGACAGGGCGACTTCTGGGGATAGTGGCCGGCTAGTCGAGAGCGATTCGCTGAAAGTGATGTGGTCGCCGTCGCGTTTGTCTATTTGCTGTGCAAACCAATTGGGATAATGTACTGTTAATTGGGAGTTGAACGCCTGAATTTGGTCTACAATAGCCTGTGCGCCGGCGTGAGTGTCGCCGCAGCAAACAGACTCTTGCACGCCCGGCAAGTCTGGCGATGATGATAGAGGCGAACACGTAGGCGGTTTCATGATTCGTTACCACATTTAGGCAGCTGCTAGCCCGATCGGGAAGTGGCGAGATCGCTATACGCTATCACGAAGCGCGAGCAGCGTGGCCCGCGCTCCGAACGCATCAATTGAAGGCTCGGAACGTAGCGCTGCATGCGCCGAGGACCGAGATGAGAAAGGTGGATGTTGCGACGAGGGCGAGGCCGCGCAGTGCCTCGCGATGGATGTTCTGCATGCTATGCGTGCCTACTTCGATCACTAGCCTGGTTCTCTACGGATAGCCGTGAGGATGCCAGTTACTCGCTAGAATTAAGCAAAGGGCGCGGCGCCAAATCCCCTAAAAATTTGGGCAATCACTGTCTGCTTCGGTCAACTGTTGGCGCTGTTGTGGACCTGGGGCGCGCTCCCCGACTTGCGCCAGTTGTCTCGTCGACATCGACACTTAATGATGGAGCTGGCGAATGTTCAGAAATAATTAAGCAAAAAATGTTAAACGAAGTTCAATCGGAATTCGTCCATAATCGCGCGTATCAGTAACATGCTTGGGTCACAAATATGTTCCGTGTCGTCACGGTGGAGAGCCGGCGAAGCCCGCGCAAGCGGGTCCTGAAGGGCGGCATCATCGCCTATTGCTCGCGCCATGCGACATTGCCTTGTGTCGTTCGCGACATCTCCGAGTCCGGCGCTCGACTCGCCGTCGAAGTCACAGGCGCCGTACCGGACACTTTTGAACTCATCATTGAGCTCGAAGGCTTCGAGGCTTCTTGCTCAGTGGTCTGGCGACGCGCCAATGAGGTCGGTGTTAGATTTGTCGGCGAGCCCGTCCGCGTCCCCCCGAAACGATCGCAGGTCATTGCCTCTGCGAACCCCATTTCGCGCCATTCACTCCGACGAGCGCCGCCGCATGCGGTTCCCGCGAGCGGAACGCCAAGCACTGAGCCCAGTCGGGGCGGCCGTGCGACGAGGCCCGCTACTCCACGAACGCCTCGTGAGGAGGGAAGGGTTCCACCAATTTTGATCGCCGAGGATGACCCTGACGACCGGTTTCTACTTGAGCACGCCTTTCGCGAGGCGGCCGTGTGCTACCCGCACGCCTTTGTTGATAATGGCAGTGAATTGCTAGCTTTTCTCGGCGGCGAGGGCGCCTTCGCCACCCGCATCATGCCAGCACTAACCCGCACTTCTCACAGCCGCGCTGACGTGGGCGTCGTCTGACGATTGAAGCGGAAGCGCCGGCCTCGTCAGCGTTCAGGCCGAACCCGTTCGCCGCTGCTCGTCAGGCAGCGTGGGCAGGCGCGACGATGATCCTTTGCTGTTGACGTTCTGGCTCAGCGCGCGGCGCGGCCGCTCGCGCCTCATAATCGGCGCGCGGCCAGTTCGAAGATTTCCTGCTCCGGGCAGGCCGAGGCAAAGGCGAGCTTTACGCGGCGGACGCTGATCGTGACCAGCGCGCCGATCTTCAGGAGCTTCAGCCGGATGCCGCCGTGTAGCCCAGCGCGCGGGCGACGCGGGCGGCTGCCGCGTACGACGTGACCTCCTGCAGGACGACGATCTCGGGCAGGTTGCCGCTGAGCTGCTCGCGCAGCTGCGCTCCGAGGCGAGCGACGTCGCCTTCGCGGCGCGTGACCGTTCGACGATCGGCAACATCTTTGAACGCCTGGAAGCACGAAAGCTCATCCGGCGCCCCCGCTCGAAGGTCGACACCCGCGCCCGCCTCGTCTCGCTGACCGGTGGGGGCGAACGCGTCGAGCGCGAGGCGAGGGTGATCGTCGAGGCAGTCGAGCGTGAGGCGCGGGCTCGCATCGGCATGGACGGCGCTACGCTCGGCCGGGCGCTGAGTGCGCTTGCGACGGTCACTGACGAGACCTGAAACCAACAGGGGCAGCCCGCCGTGACGAGCTGCCCCTTCAAACACGACAGGCGCCTGCCTGAACGAGGCGAGCGCCTGTCGAATGCCATCACCGACCGGGTCCGAGCCAATAAGTCGATGCCATCGAATCGCCCCGTTCGTCGTTTCTGTCAAGAAGACAATATCGAATACTTCGCGGCGACTGTCGTCTCCACAGCAATAATGCCTCAAGACTTGGCCCTCGACTACGCAACAAGCCGGATGCCTCTCAGGACGACAACCGATCCGGTCCACCGCTGGGCCGAACGTGTAGATCGATTCTATCGACTCCTGCAACCTAACCCATTGATATAACTCGATAAGTCAAGCGCAGGTTGACGCCATATGCAACTCGGAGGGGGCGGCCGGTGGTGGCGGTCAGGCGGGCACGGGCGTGTACCACATGGCTTCTTGGGAAGAACCTAGAGGCGGAGTGTGGCACATGCGATGGCACACAAAATGGCCTTCATGACAGTCTAACTACTGATATTTAAAAGATAAACTAGACAATACGGAAGCCCCCCCCTCCGCCAACAATCATTAATCAATTCGCGACCCGTCGGCTGGACCAGGAATGGAAGCGCTGACGGAGCGGGTAGGTCGCGATCGGCTGTCGAAGTCGGACGAGGGTCGCTCACGTGGTGCTGGCGACAGGCCTCGCAAACTGCGACTTCGCACGGGGGACGTGCTGGCCTAGGCGGCTCCCGTCTTCGAGCACGCCCTCGCGCACGACCACCCGGCCGCGAACGATGGTGGTCATCGGCCAGCCGGTGACTTCGATACCCTCGTAGGGCGTGTAGTCGGCGCCGCCGTGCTGGTTCGACTGGCTGATGGACACGCGTCGCTGCGGGTCCCAGATGGCGATATCGGCGTCGGAGCCGACGGCGATTGTGCCCTTCTTCGGATATAGCCCGTACATCTTCGCGTGGTTGGTCGCGGTGAGCGCGGCGAAGGTGTTGAGGTCGATGCGGCCCTTGCTCACGCCTTCAGAGAACAGGATCGGCAGCCGTGTCTCGACGCCGGGAATCCCATTGGGAACCCACTGAAAGCTGGTGCGTCCCTTCGGAGTGAGCTTGCCCTCCGGATCGTCATATCGGAACGGGCAGTGGTCCGATGAGAAGACCTGGAACACGCCCGTCTTTATACCGAGCCAGCAGGCCTGTTGGCTCGCCTCGTCGCGCGGCGGCGGACTGCAGACGTACTTGGCCCCTTCCATGTTGAGCCCATCCAGGTCCTTCTCGGTCAGCACCAGATACTGCGGGCAGGTCTCGCCGTAGACCTTGAGGCCACGGTTCTGTGCCCAGCGGATCTGTTCCATCGCCTCGCCATTGGAGACGTGAACGATCATGATCGGCACGTCGATGAGTTCTGCAAGGCTGATCGCCCGGTGCGTCGCCTCGCGCTCCACCGGGATCGGCCGCGACGTGGCATGATACCTGGGCGCCGTCTTGCCTCCCTTTTCCAGTTGCTCGGTGAGGAAGCGGATCGCGTCGTAGTTCTCCGCGTGCACCATGGCCAGCGCGCCCGTCTCCCGCGCGCAGGCGAAGACCTCGAGCAACTCCTTGTCGGCCAGCGCCAGCCCCTCGTAGGTCATGAAGACTTTGAACGAGGTGTAGCCGTCCTCGACGAGTGCCGGCAGCTCCTGGCCGAGCACCGATGCCGTCGGGTCCGAGATGATGAGATGAAAACTCACGTCGATATGGCAGTTGCCCTCTGCCAGCGCGTGGTACGCCGTCAACGCCTCGCGCAGTCCATGCCCCTTCTCCTGCTTGCAGAACGGCATCACGAGCGTGTTTCCGCCGAAGGCCGCCGAGCGGGTTGCGCTTTCGAAGTCGTCGGCCATGACGATGCCCGGCCCGCTCGGCTGCGCGATATGAACATGGCTGTCGATGCCCCCCGGCAACACGAGGCGACCGGTCGCGTCGATGATCTCGTTCGCATCGCCGAGGTCGCGCCCGAGTGCCGCGATCACCCCATCGCTGATCGCGACGTCGCAGCTGAACGTGTCGGAGGCTGTGGCGACGGTGCCGCCGCGGATGATGAGATCGAATTTCGCCATCGCAGACGTTCTCCCGTTATGCGAGTCTGGTTCAACACGCATCGTGTGAGCATGCCCGACTGCCGGGCGCCAGGGAGGCACCACTGGACCTGCAGTCGACATCTTCAAGCAAACGCCGCATCGCGTTGGTCAATCCGAACACCAGCTCGGCGACCACCGCGCGCATGGTTGCAATCGCAGCGGCGGCCGCCGGGGCAGAGGTTGAGATCGTCGGCTTGACAGCGCCGTTCGGCGCGCCGCTGATCACGAGCGTGGATGCCCTCCACGTGGCGCGTGATGCCGTGCTGTCGATTCCGGAGGCAGACTTCGAAGGCGTTGCCGGCGTGATCGTCGCGGCCTTCGGCGACCCCGGTGCCGACGAGCTTGCACGCCGCCTTGCGGTGCCCGTGATCGGCATCGCAGAGGCGTCGATGCGGGCCGCGGCGAAGTTCGGCCGCTTCTCGGTGGTGACCACGACGCCATTGCTCGCGGTGTCCATCCGCGAACGCGCTGTCATCTTGGGGGTTGGAGACCGGCTTGCCTCCGTACGGACGAGCGAGGAAGATCCGGCGACGCTCACCGCAAACGAGCCGGCACTCCGCGCGGCCCTCGGAGCCCTTATCGACGTCGCGGTGGCGGAGGATGGCGCACAAGCCGTCATCATCGGCGGTGGGCCGCTCGCCAGCGCCGCGCGCGCCCTTGCTGCCATCTCACCGGTGCCGTTGATCGAGCCCGTGCCGATTGCAATTCGGACCATCATCGAGCGACTTGCGCCTCGATATCCAGTTTGACGATGTCGGGTATGCGCTGTTGCCAGGGACGCTCGCGTTCGATGTCGCCTGCGAGCGCGATCAGTTCGTCGTCACTGCCGAGATCCCCGACAAGCTGCACACCGATTGGAAGTCCGTTCTCGTGAGGCGTCGACGGCAACGCGATGGCGGGGTGTCCGATGGCGTTGACCCAGCCCGTGTAGATGGCATGGCCGCGCGGTCCAACCGCTTGGCCATCGATCATAGGCGGGTGGCTCTCGCTTGCCGGCCATGGCATCGCTGCGCAAGCAGGCGTCAGGATCAGATCCAGATCCTCGAAGCAGACGGACGCGAGCGAGCGGAGCCGCCGCACTTCTTCGATGATACTTGCCAGATGGACGATGCCGAGGCCTGCGGCCTGCTCGGCCATGGCCAAGTATTTCTCCGAGGCCAGCTGGCGCATCTCAGGCATCTCGACGACGAGGCGAGCGAGCCCGATGGCGCCGATCGACGGCCAGTAGTCATTCAGGCGTCCTATGGGGAGTGGGAGTTCCCCGTCGCGGACGTCGTGGCCGAGCGTCGCAAGAGTATCCGCCATCGCTCGGGCCGAAGCTCGGATCGAGAGATCGCATGGCGCATCGCCGAAGCTTTCGACGTAAAGGACACGAAGTCTCTCGCGGCGACGCTTCGCAAGCGGCATGCTGCGCGAGGTGGGGTCGCGCGCGTCGGCACCGGCCATGATCGTGAAGGCAGTCGCGAGATCGGCCGTCGTTCGCGCCATGGCGCCTGCGACTTCGAAGTCGAGCAGCACCTGCGGCAGGCCGCCGTGACGCGCCACTCTCCCAATCGTCGGCTTCAACCCGACAAGGCCGGTGTAGGCCGCTGGCCGACGGATCGAGCCGCCACCGTCGGTGCCGAGTGCGAGCGGAACCATGCGTGCCGCGACCGCTGCGACCGAGCCACCGCTCGATCCACCCGGAGTAAGGTCCGGGTTCCACGGATTGCGTGTGACGCCGAACAGCGCGTTGCCGGTGAACCCCTCCACTGCGAACTCGGGTGTGTTGGTCTTGCCGACGATGACGGCACCGGCCGCGCGCATCCGGGCGACAGGCAACTCGTCTTCGGCAGGGATCGTCGCCGCGAATACGCGGCTGCCCCAGGTTGCCGGCATGCCAGCTACGACGAGATTGTCCTTCACGGCAATTGGTACGCCGTCGAGCGGGCCGAGTGGCGCGCCGCTGCGATGCCGGGCGGCGCTCGCCTCCGCGGCGGAGCGCGCCGTGGCGTCGAGCGTGACGAAGGCGTTGAGCGTGGGATCGAGGCGTGCGATCCGCGCAAGCGTGGCATCGAGCACGTCGACGGGATCGGACGTTCCTGTCGCGAACCCCCGTGCCATAGCGCCCGCAT